>MOXG01000015.1_pt1 | contig 44980 bp, 54 predicted proteins | sample 1471191 | NCBI WGS metagenome assembly MOXG01 (sample SAMN05806437, study PRJNA327811) | mollusc metagenome | isolation source: Phylotype C (NB3) bacterial symbionts from gill | host: Thyasira cf. gouldii | place: Canada: Bonne Bay, Newfoundland | collected 2010-08-19
GGACATCCCGCCACCAACTCGATGGGTGCAGACCCAGCCATTTTTGCTATTAGTCCACTGAGAGCAGGTCGAATCGCTGCTTCCACCCATGCCGGACATACCGTTCATGCCGGACATACCGTTCATGCCGGACATACCGTTCATGCCGGACATACCATTCATGCCGGACATTCCAGACATACTGCTATTAGCAGCTAATGGAAGCGCCGCTATGACACATGACAAAATAGCAACTCCGAGATCTAACCTGTTTTTTCTTAGCTTCATTTTGAGCCTCCTGAGGTTCTTATACTCTAGTGTTAGGGTTCAAACACGTAATCTGAAGCTAGTGGGCAATAAACGAGCCAAGCTTGATTTTGATTTACAGAAAGGGTGAAGGTTAGGTCTGTTTTATATATAAATACAATGAGATGTGGGGATTAAGGCTAACGGTAGGTTGATTAACGGATTCTCTTGAGTTAGAGAAATATCAATAAAAATACTGACAATCTGGCATGTCGCACCACTGTTCGAACTTTTACTCCACCACTATGCACGGTTTCGAAATAGATCTTTTTCAGTGCGCTAAATCATCGATAGTTCATCGACTTGAGTTTTATGGGGATCATACCTGCTGTTATCACTTTGATAACGAGAGTGTCGACCAGGTTGCCTGGTCCGGCTTATCAAGAAGGGTCTGAAAAAAAACAGTAGCTGCCTGGAGGTTTTTCTCTGCCAGGTCACTGATGGGGATACCCAGTTCAAAGTGATAACCGGGTATTCCCAGCAGGAAAGCCGGTGGAGGTGGTTGCTTGTGTATCTGCTGATAGACGGCAAGTACCGCTGCCGGTGACATGGCATGGCTGCTATAGCTCTCATCCTGTTGTGGTGCCAGTTGTGTAAACTCAAATGGTGCACCGACGGACTCGCAGGCATCGACAAACAGCACCAGCGCTCTCTCTTCCAGATCCAGTGCATGTTCTATCTGCAGCTGAAAATCGGTGAGAGCGTCAAACCCGGACAAGTTCTCCAGCCTCTCTATCCGTCTGATAAATTCCGGTCCCAAGGCATCATCACCACGGGAGGGATTACCGTAACCGATGATTAGTAGTGGGTTATTGGACATGGGTGATTTGCTGCTCAATGGTGCTGTAATGATCTGGGATGTCAGGTAGGAGCGAACTTGTTCGCGATGAACACACCTCGGAGTCTGTCGCGAACAAGTTCGCCTCTATCAGGTGTTATTCATCCCCTATCAGGCAAGCGGATACAGTATCTCCTGATAGGTGGTATGCCAACTGCTTTTTTATGAACTTATCCGCTCTCCATCGATCCATCGGCATTTTTTACCAGCCGATCCACTTGCCGTCCCTCTGCATCCAGTAATTCCACCTCCAGGGGCATTTTACCCAAGGCGTGAGTGGCGCAGGAGAGACAGGGATCATAGGCGCGAATCGCCACCTCAATCTGGTTGAGCAGCGGTTCGGTCAACTCTTGTCCATCAAGTAGATCAGCTGCGACACGACGTACCGATTGATTCATCGCCCTGTTGTTGTTGGTGGTGGAGACAATCAGGTTGGCCTTGGTCACCAGGCCATCGTCATCAATCTTATAGTGATGGAAGAGGGTGCCGCGGGGAGCCTCGATAACGCCAATACCTTCGCTTCGCATTTCGCCACGGTGTTGTAGATCCTTACCCTGGAGTTGTGGATCAGCCAACAGTTTCTGTATCGCCTCGGCACAGTAGAGCATTTCGATCATTCTCGCCCAGTGGTAGGCGAGGGTGGACTGCACAAGACCTTCGGCGGCAAAGGCACGAAACTCCAGTCGTGCCGCCTCTGCCAGTGGCGTATCGATAAAATCACAGTTGTTGAGTCGCGCCAGAGGGCCCACGCGATAGGCGCCCTCATCACTCCCTAGAGAAGTGATGTAAGGGAACTTCATATAGCTCCAGGATTTTACCTGCTCGCGGATATAGTCATCGTAGTGCCGGTAGTCCACTTTGTCGAAAATGAGTGAGCCATCGGGGGCTTTTGCCCGCAGTCCGCCGTGGTAGAGATCGAGTGCACCATCGTCGCGACAGAGGCTCAGCATATTGGTGACAATACGGGCGAAACGGCGATTCTTCTCTTCATCCTGTAATATTATTTTCTTTGCCAGCGCCAGAGCTCCCTGGCTCCACTCGATGACCTGCGCGATATTCTTCTGCAGGTAGTCGCACTCTTCAATGGAGAGGGCTTTGTTGACCCCGCCGGGGATGACGCAGCTGCCGTGAACTCGCTTGCCGGAGGTGACGCGGATCACCTCCTGTCCAAACTTGCGCAGTAGCACACCCTGTTTTGCCAAGTCGGGATAGTCCGCCAATACGCCGATGATGTTGCGGTGGGCCACATCATCGTCGTAACCGAATAGCAGGTCGGGAGAGGAGAGGTGGAAAAAGTGCAGGGCGTGTGACTGCAGCATCTGCCCAGGTGGGTCAGTTTGCGTACTTTCTCTGCCGTCGGTGGAAGTAGATCCACCCCCACCAACTGATCGATAGCCTTGCCGGCAGCGAGGTGGTGACTTACCGGGCAGATACCGCAGAGTCGCTGCACCAGCACCGGTAGTTCCCAGTAGGGTCGTCCCTGGATAAACTTTTCAAAACCACGAAACTCGACGATGTGGAGTCGTGCCTGTTGTACCCGGTTATCCTCATCCAGTAGCAGTGATACCTTGCCATGCCCTTCGACACGAGTGATGGGCTCGATGGCGACCCGGCGGTAGGTCTCTGGATTCTGTACTGTCTCCAGACGATCAATATCTCGGTTGTTTCTGTCAGTCATAGTGGATCTGCCGGTAGGCGAATTCGATGGGTTTGCCTGAAAGCAGCTCTTCCAGGAAGGTCCAGATGGTGTCTGCCGACGGTGGACAGCTGGAAGGAAGTAGTCTACCCACACCACCTCATGGATCGGGTGCACCTTGTTCAGCAGCAACGGCAGCTCCGGATCGCTGGGGATCTGTGCATCTTCAATATTGGCACCGTTGAGGTAGGCCTCTTCAAGGCACTCACCCAGTTGATACTGGTTGCGCATGGCGGGAATGCCACCGTTGATGCTGCAGGCGCCGAGAGCGACAAGAATCTTGCACTTGCGGCGAAATGCACGCAGCACCTCTACGTTTTCTGCATTGCAGACGCCGCCCTCGATGATGCCGACATCACACTCACCGACCCGCTTGATATCGGTGATCGGTGTGCGGTCGAACTGCACCAGCTCGGCCAGATCAATGATGCGCTCGTCGATATCGAGGATCGACATATGGCAGCCGAAACAGCCGGCGAGGGAGGCGGTGGCGACTTTGATTTTATCGGCCATCTCACTCCTCCTCGTGCTGGGCTACATCGCCCACCAGGCTGATCGATTCGCGGTCGTAGAGCCGTTCGCCGATGGGAACATCGTAACCCTTATGCTTCGGCAGTATTGCACCCACGGGACAGACGTGGGCCGCCTTGTCGTCACTATGGAATGCTGAATCCCTTAGTTTGCCACTGGGAGAGTTGATTATCAGATGGGCCTCAATGCCCCGGCCGCTAATGGCAAAAACGTTCTTGTCATCTACATCGCGGCTGGCCCTGACGCAGAGTTCGCAGAGGATGCACCGGTTGAAGTCGATGATGGTCTCGGTGTGGGAGGCATCTATTTGGCGGCGTGGATAAAAATGAGTGAACTCCGGTGCCAGCATGCTGCAGTGATAGGCCACAGCCTGGAGTTGGCAGTTGCCGCTCTTCTCGCAAGCAGGGCAGACGTGGTTGCCTTCGACGAAGAGCATCTTTAGCAGCAGACGCCGCCGTGTATTTATCTCATGGGTCTCGTTCTCGACCTTGGCATTGGCAGAGGCAGGAGTCGTGCAGGCAGTAACGGGGCGGTCGTTGACGTTGACCGTGCATAGTCGCAGCTGCCGTGAGGGTGAAATTCCGGATTGTGGCAGAGGTGAGGAATATAGACTCCCGCCGCCAGGGCTGCATCCATGATGCTCTCTCCCTCTTTGAAGGGAACGACCAGGCCGTCGATAGTGAACTGGTTGCTCATACGCCTCCCCTTTTGAGATGTGCCCCTGGGTCGTCCCTACCGGTGGCCAGACGCGCTTCTTCCAGTGAGGCGTCGAGATCGAAGGCGGGTTCAAAACTGGTGGTACGCAGCCGTGACTTATAGATCAACGGAAACTTTTTCATGCTGGTCAGAATCGGGTTGGCGGCAGTCTGACCGAGGCCGCAGTGGCTGGTCTCCTGCATCAGTGTGCCGATGGTCTCGATGCTCTCCATGTCTTTGCGGGTGGCGTGGGTGTTGAGGATCTTGTTCAGCAGCTTTTTCAATAAGGTGGTACCGACACGGCAGGGGGTGCAGAAGCCGCAGCTCTCGTGGACAAAGAAGTTGGTGAAGTTATTGACTGCCTCAAGCAGGCTGCGGCTACGGTTGAATATCATGAAGGAGCCTCCGGTAGCCAAGTCCTCAAAGGCGATGGTGCGGTGGAACTCTTCGGGGGCTACCCAATGACCGGCGGGGCCGGCAATCTGCACCGCCTGTGTCTCTTCGGCGCCGCAGTCGTGGAGTATCTCGGAGAGGGTGACGCCGAAGGGGTATTCGTAGATGCCCGGTCGTTGACAGTCGCCGGAGATGCTGAGCAGTTTTGTGCCGGTGGAGGCTTCGGTTCCCTTAGCGCGAAACCAGTCGGCGCCATAGACGGCGATCATGGCGGCGGCGATGAAGGTCTCGACATTATTGACCACGGTGGGGTATCCCAGGTAGCCGTGGGTGACCGGGAAGGGGGGGCGGATACGGGGGATGCCCCGTTTTCCTTCCAGGGATTCTATCAGGGCTGACTCTTCACCACAGATGTAGGCACCAGCCCCCAGGTGGATCGTGATATCAAAATCAAATCCTTCTCGGCCAAGAATGGCTTGTCCGAGCAGGCCGTTGCTGCGGCGCTGTTCCAGTTCCTGCTCTAACGGCTCCTGCAGATAAAGGTACTCACCACGCAGATAGAGAAAGCCCTTTTGAGCACCAACAACGGCGGCACAGAGAGTCATTCCTTCGAACAGCCGGTCGGCATAACTCTGTAGCAGAACACGGTCTTTGAAGGTGCCGGGCTCTCCCTCGTCGGCGTTGCACACCACCACCCGCTGCTCTTGGTCGGTCTGGAGGCAGAAGCGCCACTTATCTGCGGTCTTGAAGCCTGCACCACCACGGCCACGTAGTCCGGCGTTGCCAAGGCTATCTAGGAGTCGTCCCGCACCCTGGGTGAGTGCACTCTCAATGGCACGCCCTGGAGGGAGGTCGCTGTCGAGCAGTAGATCACGGCGGCGGATGTTGTTGCTGACATGAAACAGCTCTTCCGGCCACTCCGTAACGGGCACCTCCATCTCCACCAGCGCGGTAATGCGATCGATCCGCTCCGGTGTCAGGGAGGTCAGAGGGTAGCCATTGATCAGTGCCGCAGGCCCCTGATCACCCATTCCGGTGCATGAGGTGTAGTCGAGACTGATCTGTTTGTCGCAACGGGTGTCGCCAGGGTTGGTACAGAGACGCTCCGCCAGTTGTGTCGCCAGTGAGCGGCTGCCCAGCATCTGGTCGATAATATTGTCGCTGAAGAGAATGTCGTACTCACCTCGAGGAGAGGTGTGGAGAAAACTGTAGAAGCCGATCACTCCCTCAATTGACGCCTGGGAGATGTTCAATGTGGAGGAGAGGAGGTCAACGGCTTGATCGGGAATATGGTGCAGTGATTGCTGAAGTGCGATGAGTATCTGCAGCAGATTCACCGGCTCCCTGTCCCATTTCTCCAGCAGTCTGCCGGTGGTTTCCTGAATATCTCTCTCAGACATCATGCGCCTCTGTCGTGGCGGTTATTTATATTATTCAGAGTGTAATGTTTGTAAATAATAATCACTCTCTACACAAGCTAAATATAATCCAATATTGGGGAATTTGTAATGAAGAAACCGGGAAATATTATTTTCGCTTTCAGTATGTTGCAATCATGCTATTCCAATATTTCAATGTTGGCTGTGACGGGGTAGGATCTACTCCCTGTTGAACCTCCTTATCCACTGTCGCTTCACTGACAGTAGTGACTGAAAATTAATAGAGAGACCATGCTGGAATATATCTTTTTCGACCAACGCCCGTGGGCACTTTTTGACAAATTTCTCAAGGAGAAGGGACTGGAGCCCGAGTCTGTCCATGAAGAGCAGGGCTATCTGGTATCCATTCCAGATGATACTGATGATGATCTGATGGAGAGCATCGAAGCCTACTACGACGAGATGCTGGATATGAATGAGTCGCTGTTTCTTGAGCAGCAGGGAGAGGGTCAGGTTCATGCCGCCGGAGTTTCCGTCTCTCTCAGCGACGGACGCTCAGTCGACGCCATGTTGACCCCGAGCTGCTCAACCGGATGTTGGAGGTGGTGAGTACCGATGAGCTGGGCCGGTTTGTCACCGCTATCGTCGATGCGGTGGAGAACCCCGATAACCGTCCGTTCTGTCGGCGACATAGGGATGAGGTTGACCAGTGAGCACAAGGGACTCAGAGGTTCCTTAAACCTAGATTCCGCAGTTGACCGCGCCATTCTGAGGCTATGTTGCTGATATGAAAACCATTGATATCAATTTACACTTTCGCCTGCCGGGTGAGCCATGCTACGGAGTGAATTGCACGCTTGCGGTGGCGCATGGCGGCGTGACAACTCCTTGGAATAGAATGACTATTACGCGTCGTTGTGCCTTGCCCTGCACCCCCGCAAACGCACACTTCACCCCGTCCAACTGCAGATTCTAGGTTAAAGGTCACTCTTGCTTCGTTTCGTCATTTAGTTTGCTCTTCTCCTCGGGTGGAATATTCGCCGCTTGCTTCTCCTTCTCTTGCTTGAGCTTTTCCGCCCTGTTCTTCTGCACCAGCTCGATATACTCCTTCGGGGTCAGGTTGATGGCCCGCTCCGGTCTCTCTTTTGGGGCGTAGTAGGCGTAGATGATCACGCCTACCAAGACGATAAAAACGGGAAAGAAAGGCTTTATCTGCATGAGGGTTGATCTCCCTATTTTTCCAGCACTGCTCTAAGGATATACGAGGAATCCCTTTTTGCTAATAACAATTCAGGAGACCTCACTATATAGCACTGGGAGACTGTCCGAGAATAAGGGCCAAAACAGCTTTTCCGCAGTAGGCTCTTCTATTCTCGGACAGCCTCCTAGTCTCGCAGGCTGATGATCGGCCATCCCTGCTGCTTGGCTGCCTCTCTAAGGGTATCGTCAGGATCGACTGCCACCGGTTTCTCAACTTGCTGCAGTAGCGGTATGTCGTTGTGAGAGTCACTGTAGAAATAACTCCCCTGGAGGTCTGCTCCCTGCTGTTTTAGCCACTGTTTCAGTCTCTCCACCTTACCCTGTTGGAAGCAGGGGGTTCCGGCCACCTCCCCCGTATACTGTCCATCAATCATCTCCGGGTTGGTCGCCAGTAGGTGATCTATTCCCATGCTCTCGGCAATCGGACTTGTGACAAAGGCGTTAGTAGCGGTAATGATCATCAGCGTGTCACCGGCACTGCGATGTTTATCCACCAGTGTTTTTGCTGCAGGAAGAATAATCGGTTCAATCATTTTCCGCATAAACTCCCCCCTGAGAGCGAAGAGTTGATCCAGTGAATGCTCTTTCAAAGGCGTTAGGGAAAAGCGAAGAAACTCAAAAATATCCAACTCGCCATCCTTGTACTCTTGGTAGAAGCGCTCATTTTCACGCTCATAGTGGTCACCATCCACTACCCCCTGTTCGGCGAGAAAGACGCCCCAGAGGTAGTCGGAATCACCTGCCAGCAGTGTGTTATCTAGATCGAAAATGGCCAGTGGCAAAGGGGTATCTCCTGATTTGATATGAGAAAACCAGTTTATCTCAACTTGGGTTGGAACGGATAGTTGCCGTGCAGCAGGGGAGTGTGGAACAATCGGGCTCAATAATTTATTAAATAGGTTTTCCTTGTGATTGATTCAGAAGGCTATAGACCTAACGTCGGTATTATTCTCTGCAACAATGAACGACAGTTGTTTTGGGGGCGTCGTGTGGGGCAGGATTCCTGGCAGTTCCCTCAAGGGGGAATCAATGCGAATGAGACCCCTGAGCAGGCGATGTACCGGGAGTTGGAAGAAGAGGTCGGACTTAAGTCCCATCAGGTGGAGATTGTCGGCGTTACCGACAAGTGGCTGAAATACCGCTTGCCGAAGCGTTTCCTTCGCCATAACTCCCAGCCGTTGTGCATTGGCCAGAAGCAGATCTGGTTTCTACTGCGGGTACTCTGCAAGGAGACTGATTTCTGCCTCGACCACTCCCCTAAACCGGAGTTTGATGGTTGGCGTTGGGTAAAATATTGGCAACCGCTGCGAGAGGTTGTCTATTTTAAGAAATGGGTCTACAGCCGGGCACTGGAGGAGTTGGCGCCGCTGCTGTTTCCCGACGGACCGCCTGCGCGCTCTCAGGCTAACTATTTGCGCAAGAATCGGCGTTAGCCTCCCCCTTTTTATCTCCACAACCCCAAGGTTGAGTCTAGATGCTTGAGACACTGCACCGGATTGTCAAAAAGGTAAATGCCGCCCCCGACCTGGGTGAGGCGCTGTCAATTATCGTACATAAGGTGAAGGATGCGGTGGGTGCCGATGTCTGCTCTGTCTATCTGACGGACTTCGAGCGGCGCTGCCATGTTCTGCGTGCCACAAATGGTCTGCGTCAGGAAGCCGTTGGCAAGGTGAGTCTACCTCTGCATCGGGGAGTGATCGGTTTGGTGTGTGAGCGTTCAGAGCCGATCAACCTGGATGATGCCACCAGCCACCCACGCTACCTCTTTGTCGAGGAGACTGGCGAGACCCGTTATCACGGCTTTCTAGGTGTGCCGATCATCCAAAACCGTAGGGTGCTCGGTGTGCTCGTTGTACGTCAGGAGAAGGTGCGCAGCTTCAGTGATGATGAGGTGACTTTCCTTTTTACCCTGGCGGCACAGTTGGCCGGGGCCATTACCCATGCCCGTGCCAGTGGTGACCTGAATGCAATTCAGGAGTCGCCTGATGCGCCCAAGCGTTTCCTTAGAGGGAGGCCCAGCGCCTCGGGTGTGGCTATCGGTACGGCGGTAGTAGCTTACCAACTGGCGGATCTTGCTGCTGTACCTGACCGCGAAGTCAAGGATTCTGATAAGGAAATTGCTGAATTTCATACCGCGGTGTCCAAGGTCGAGGAAGATCTGCGAAGGCTGCAGAGCATCCTGGAACACGAGCTGCCTCCCGAAGACCACGCCATGTTTGATGTTCTGCTGCTGATGCTGGGTGGCGATACCCTGGTGACCGAGACGGTGGAACGAATTAAACAGGGTGAATGGGTTCAGAGCGCACTACACCACACGGTGGAGAAGCACGCCCAGCTGTTCGATAACATGGATGATGCCTACCTGCGTGAGCGGGCTTCCGATATCCGCGATTTAGGCCGGCGGATTTTAATGCATTTGCAGAGTGAGCGACCAATAGAGATGGTCTATCCTGATCGGACCATCCTTGTGGGCGGGGATGTGAGCGCAGTGCAGCTGGCAGAGGTGCCGAGGGAGCTGTTGGCGGGTATTGTTTCGGCCAGCGGCTCCGGTGCCTCTCACGTGGCGATCCTGGCTCGTGCCATGGGTGTGCCGGCGGTAATGGGTGTGACTGATCTGCCTGCGGGCCGTGTCGAAGGACGCGAGATCATTATCGATGGCTACCGTGGGCGGGTCTATCTCTCACCCGTGAAACAGGTGAGGTTGAAATACGAGCGCTTGGCTCGTGAGGATAGGGCGCTCTCCCAGGAACTGGAAGAGTTGCGTGGATTGCCGGCAGAGACTACAGATGGTTCCAAGGTGCCTCTCTACCTTAATACCGGCCTGATCTCAGAGCTCAGTAATCTGGGAACTGAGGAGGCGGAAGGTATTGGGCTCTATCGTACCGAGCTGCTCTATATGATGCGTGACCGCTTCCCCGGAGAGTCTGATCAGTCGGAAAGTTATGGCAGCGTGCTCAGGTCGTTTGCTCCCAACCCGGTCACCTTGCGGACGCTGGATATTGGTGGTGATAAACCTCTGACTTATTTTCCGGTGGAGGAGTCGAACCCTTTTCTTGGTTGGCGCGGCATCCGTATCTCTCTTGATCACCCAGAGATCTTTCTTACTCAGATTCGTGCCATGTTGCGTGCCTCGGTGGGTAACAACAACCTGCAGATTATGCTGCCGATGATCAGCGCTGTCTCCGAGGTTGATGAGTTGATGCTGCTGATTCAGCGCGCTTTTGATGAGTTGGAGGAGGAGGGGTATAAGGTCGTCTTTCCGAAGATAGGGGTAATGATCGAAGTACCGTCGGCGGTCTATCAGGTCGAGGCACTGGCGCGCCGTGTTGACTTTCTCTCGATAGGTACCAACGACCTCACTCAGTACCTGTTGGCAGTGGATCGCAATAATCCCATGGTGGCGGATCTCTACGATGACCTGCACCCGTCAGTGCTTCACGCGCTGGTTAGTATCATCAAGGGGGCGGCTGTCTATAACCGACCGGTTAGCGTTTGTGGTGAGCTGGCGGGAAATCCTCTTGCCACCATACTGCTGCTGGGCCTGGGGGTGGACAGTCTTAGCATGAGTGCCGGCAGTCTGCTTAAAGTGAAATGGGTGATCAGAAATATCAGCCGCTCCCGAGCTCGTCATCTTCTCAAAGCGGCACTCCGCATGGAGTCACCCCGGGAGGTGAGGCGGCTGATGGAGGATGCACTCGATGAGATGGGGCTGGGTGGTTTGGTTCGTCCGGGAAAATAGGGCTTTCAGCCGTATGCCGTAGTGCTACCAGTAACGCACCCGACCGGTGTCAACATGGATGAAGTCAGAACCGGCATAGAGGCCGACACCTCCCGCTTTCTCTGCCTTTGCCGCCCGGTGAAGTTGTCTCAGATCACGTCCCGGCAGACGGATGTCGATCGCCTTACCATCCATGTGCAGACTGCGTTTTGCCACCCCACCGCTTCTTGACCGTAGCATGTTGTTGGTCTTTGGTGAGCGGTAACCGGAGATGATGTGAAACGGCTTGTTGCTGTCGAGTTGTAACTGCAGACGGTGCAGCAGGTTGAGCAGCTCGGGATCTATAGTGTGGGCATCACCAGTGCGGTGATCCCGCAGTAACAGATTGACCTCACGTAGCCCATCCTCAACGTAGACTCCATCCGCCCAATAGGTGACCTTTAGTTTTTCACCGGTATGGGTATGGTGAAAGGAGAGTCGGCGTTCTGGAGTTACGGCAGCTTTGGTAAACGAAGGGGGGAGTATCAGGCCGGCGGCAATACAGCTGCTGCCAGCCAGAAATCGGCGCCGGCTGAGGCTGACCCCCAGCTCTCTACGTCTGATTTTTTCGCTGCCTATGGTCAATCGTCTGACTCCGATTTAAGATTTTGATTCTTATGGGTATTTTGTTCTATCACCCTTGATGCTGCGAGGATATATTAATTTCCCTGATAATTCTACAATTACAGGGTAACTCAATGAACAGGTTCACTTTTTTGTGATTGACCGTTTTATTCTTGTACGGCTTCAGTATGGTAGGCGAGTGCGGGTGCTGATGGGGTGTCTTGGTGGTGTAGCGCCTGTATCAGAGGCTTGTTGAGTCTGTAGCTGTCCGGGCGGAACTGGACTGCACCAAATTCATCCACCCAGCTGGTGAGGTAGACCAGATAGACAGGTACCGGTTTGGGTATGGATGTCTTCAGGGTTTCGCCCGAGGCGATCTGCTCGGCCAGAGAAGCTTCCAGAGTCTGTGCGCTCTCTCCCATCAGCATCTCCGCCAGTTGCAGCGGATGTTCAACGCGGATGCAGCCGGAGCTGAAGGCGCGGAGCTTCTGGTCGAACAGCTCTCGGGACGGCGTATCGTGGAGGTAGATGTTATAGGGGTTGGGCATATAGAATTTCAGTTTGCCCAGGCTGTTGTGATCCCCGGGGTGTTGCCGCAGGGTGAATGGGAAGTGATTCCAGTTGTAGCTGTCCCAGTCGAGCTTCGCTGCATCTTCCACACTCCATCCGCTCTCGGTTTTCCGTAGGACATCGATATTTTTACTTGCCAGGTATTGACTGTTGCGCCGCTGTAGCGGCAGTAGATCCCTGACTGCAATGCTTTTGGGAACAGTCCAGTCCGGATTGACCACCACATGGGTGATGCGGCTGCTGAACGAGGGCGTTCTACGCCACCGTTTACCATTGATGCTACGCTTCACCAGGGAGGTCTGACCACCCTCTATCAGCCGCACTTCGTATCCGGCTGTATTTACCAGCAGATAGCGTTCACCTAATCGGTGGGGGAGCCAACGCCAACGCTCCAGGTTAGCCCTTAACTGGTCGATGCGGAATGCTACCGGTATTTTCATCTCCTTTCTGGTTTTCGGTCCGACCTCGCTATCCACCTCCAGTCCGTGTCGAAGCTGAAAATTGGCAACCGCTGTTCCGAGTTCACCATCAAAGAGCAGTTGATTGTCTGGAATTGTACCCAGGTAATCTCCTTCAATGATTAGTCGTTGTCGTAACAGAGGGATAGCTTGATCAATATCGCCGGGGTGGAGAGTGGGACCGTCAGGCAGGTTTGGCCAACCGCCTGCAATGGCGATCTGTTGATAAAACTTCAAGGCCGATTTAAGGGCCAGATAGAATGAATCGCGAGGGGCAAGTTGGTTGAAAAACCCTTCCAACTCACCCTTGGCCAGGCTCTGATAGAGTTGCTGGGGGGCACTGAAAGGCTCCTGCTTGATGCGCCAGAGTGGATCTATGGCCTGCTGTGAGTGACGCCCCACCCGTAGGTCGTGCGCCAGGTTGACAGCCGCGCTGGAGAGCAGGGCGTCGGCCTGGGCCGCCTCTTCCCGGTTTCTTGCAGGCTGTAGGGAGAGCAGGGCTGAGAGGTGGTAATCTTCTGGGTCAAGCCCCTCAATTTCTGCTTTGGTGATCTGCCTGATCAGGCTTTCAACCTGATCGCTGCGTTTTAGCCCCTGATGCCAGAGTGGTTGAAGATTGCTAACGAGATAAAGTTCTCCCAACTGCGTCCAGTCTGGTTTGTCCTGCTGACCAGTCAGGTGTGAATGTTGCTATTACCATTGCCCGAGAGGTGCTCATCGGCACCACTGATATTAGTCACCAATAGGAACGCCAAGGGTAAAAAGTACAGCTGTTTGACCTTTATTATCTGCATGGATCCCTACAAAACCGGAAGCACTTGCTATTCAGTATAGACCGCCATTTTTTTGATAGATTCGGAAAGCGAGTGCACTAGTACGATCCTGGGCGTGAATTGTTGGTTTTGTGTAGGAATTAACCTAATGGTGAATAGTGCTAAAGCCCGCATGTTATGGACAAGCCCTCTATTACCGCAGGCTAAAGGATCAGTCCGTATAGCCATCTAAAAAATAGGATTTCTCACGTCATGGAATCAATTAGTCAGGTGTCTTCCTAAATATTTCCATCGTGCTGCCGTATTACTACCTATAATCATACGAAATACAGATAACACTCTGTTCAGTTGGGACGTTGCTGAAGTCTATTTCTACCGGATTCAACAACATCCAATCTGAAATAGTGCAGGGAGCCACAGGCTATGACTCAGCAGACCCCAACCCCAGCTAAGGGACCGTTACCAAAAAAACGTAACTCCTTAAGCCGAAGCCTAATGGGCTGGTTTTTGCTACTGGCTTTGGCACCGATGATATTGGTTGAATTGGTCAGTTATCAGCAGACTAATAAAAGCCTTACTGAAATAGCAGGTCAACAGTTAGTTCAGACTTCAGAAGGGAAAGCTTTTTTTCTAAAAAGCTGGTTCAGATATCGTTTTATGGACCTTAATAGCCATGCTGAAGCAGACCACAATAGATCTTTCATCACACAGCTCATTGATGGATTGGAACAGAGCGGTGGGGATCTACAGAAGTATGTTGGAAGTTCTGATTGGGCACGCAGGGTTGATGTGGCTCAACACGACATTGTGATCTTATCGCGTCGTTATGACTATATCTTTGATCTGTTTTTGATTGATGCTAAGGGTAATGTTCTCTACAGCGTTGCTCGTAAGTCTGATCTTGCAGCAACCTGTTTAATGGTCCACTCGCCAAAACCCGTTTCGCCCATAGTGTAAAGATGTCACTTGAGACTGGAAAGTCGAGATTTTCTGATATTGAGCGCTATGCCCCCAGCAATAATAGACTGGCAGGTTTTCTAACAGCGCCACTAGTGAATAAGCTCGGTGAAAGAGTCGGCGTTTTTGCCATCCAGATGAATTTAGAACGGATTATTTCGCAGATAGATAAAACCCGGGGAGATGATAGTTCCTGGGCTCACTATCTGGTGGGCGAGGATGGACTCCTTCGAACAGCAATCAGTGCTGACAAGGCAGGGGTTCTGAAGCGGGTTATTGATACAGAGCAGTTCCGGACTTGGCAGAGTGAACACGTCGAAGCAGTTGAGGCGCCGGATCATGAGCATGAAACTACTTTTTTCTATACGGGGCCTGGTGGTAAAGAGGTTTTAGGAATACATCAAACACTTGAGATTCCAGGGGTCCGCTGGGCACTGATCAGTGAAGTTGACCGGGATGAAGCACTGGCGGCTGCTGATTGGCTGAGAGCTGTTATCTTGTCACTGGTCGGATTAACCGGTCTCTTGGTCATAGGGCTGGCTTTTTATCAAGCAAGGCGAATTACCCAGCCAATTATCCAATTGGCTGATGTCAGTATGGCGGTGGCCGCCGGTGCAATTGATCAAAAAGTGACAGTCAAAGCAGAGAATGAGATCGGGCAATTGGCTGATGCATTTAACCATATGCTTGAGGTACGTCTATCTGATCAAGAGGCCATTGAACAGAGTCAATATGAAACTCAAAAGGCATGGATGAATTGGCTGAACAGAAAAATGCGTTGGATCAACATGCCATTGTTGCCATCACTAATGTAAAAGGCGACATCACCTTTTGTAACGATAAGTTTTGTGAAATCAGTGGCTATAGTCGTGACGAGCTGCTGGGTAATAATCACCGCATTCTGAACTCCGGCTATCATGAAAAAAAATTCTTCGTCGATATGTATCGCACTATTGCACAGGGTGAGGTGTGGCGAGAAGAGGTATGCAACAGAACCAAAGGCGGTAACATTTATTGGTGGATACCACCATTGTTCCGTTTAAAGGAGATGATGGTAAGCCCAAGAGTTATGTGGCTATTCGCACCGAAATTACCCAGCGAAAATTAGTAGAGCAGGAGATGCTGGAAGCTAAGGAGGATATGGAAGCTGCCAATAAGGCCCTTGAACAGAGTCAGTACGAGACTCAAAAGGCATGGGATGACCTGGCTGAACAGAAAAATGCGTTGGATCAACATGCCATTGTTGCCATCACTAATGTAAAAGGTGACATCACCTTTTGTAACGATAAGTTTTGTGAGATCAGTGGCTATAGTCGTGATGAGCTGCTGGGTAACAATCACCGCATTCTGAACTCCGGCTATCATGAAAAAGAATTTTTCGTCGATATGTATCGGACTATTGCTCGGGGCGAGGTGTGGCGGAATGAGGTCTGCAACAGAGCCAAAGATGGCAGCATTTACTGGGTGGATACCACCATTGTGCCCTTTAAAAGGGCTGATGGTAAGCCTAAGAGTTATGTGGCTATTCGCACCGAAATTACCCAGCGAAAATTAGTAGAGCAGGAGATGCTGGAGGCCAAAGTGGAGGCAGATGCCGCCAACCTGGCCAAGAGCGAGTTCCTGGCCAATATGAGTCATGAGATCCGCACGCCGATGAACGGCATTATCGGCATGACCAATCTGCTGCTCGATACCCAGTTGAGCCAGGAGCAATACACCTTTGCCAAGACTGTTAAACGCAGTGGTGAATCCCTGCTCAGCATCATCAACGATATTCTCGACTTCTCCAAGATCGAGGCAGGTAAGCTTGACCTTGAGGTGCTGGATTTTGATATGGGTACACTGATGGAGGATTTTGCCGCTACCTTTGCTTTCCGCGCCGAAGAGAAGGGCGTGGAGTTGATCTGTTCTGCCAATCCGATGCTGCGTCAGTGGTTCCAAGGGGACCCAGGGCGGATACGCCAGATAATTACCAACCTGGTAGGTAATGCATTCAAGTTTACTGAAAAGGGAGAGGTGGCTGTCTACTATGATCTGAAAGAGGAGCAAGGCGGTCGGGCATTGCTCTACTTTACGATAACCGATACCGGTATTGGTCTCAGTCAGGAGCAGCAGAACAAGTTGTTCCAAAAATTCACCCAGGCCGATAGCTCTACTACCCGTGAGTATGGTGGTACCGGGCTGGGGCTCTCCATCAGTAAACAGTTGGTGGAGTTGATGGATGGTGAGATTGGTGTGGAGAGTACCCAGGGTGAAGGTGCTACCTTCTGGTTTACCTTGGCTCTTCCTTATGCTGAAAGTCAGACACCACCGCGTCAAGTTGATGATCTTCACCAGCAGAAGGTGTTGGTGGTGGATGACAATGCCACCAACCTACAACTGCTGGACAAGGTGCTTGATACCTGGGAGGTGGAGCATGCACTGGCAGCCAGTGGCCCGGAAGCATTGCAGGCGCTCTATGATGCGGCAGCGGAGGATCAACCCTATACCATGGCACTACTCGATATGCAGATGCCGGGTATGGATGGTGCCCGTCTGGGCGCACTGATTCGTGATGAAAAGCAGCTCTCCGATACCCGCTCAATACTGCTTACCTCCCAGGGTCGTCGTGGTGATGCCAAAAAGATGCTGGAGACAGGGTTCTCCGGTTATCTCAGGAAGCCAATTAATCAGTCGGAACTCTACAACGCCATGTTACAAGTGGCGGGAATTGAGGGTGAGGGAGACCGGTTGATCACCCGTTTTACCGCTCGTGCAAAACAGCAATTCAATGCTCGGGTGCTGGTGGTTGAGGATAACGTTACCAATCAAGCGGTGGCACGGGGTATGTTGGAGAAGTTTGGAGTGCAGATCGACCTCGCTGCCAATGGCAAAGAGGCGATCGAGTCCCTTACATTGATTCCCTATGACCTGGTTTTCATGGACTGCCAGATGCCGGTAATGGACGGTTATGAAGCCACCCGGCAGATCCGTGATCCCAACTCTCCTGTCAAAGATCACGCGATCGCCGTGGTCGCGATGACGGCCAATGCCATGCAGGGTGATCGTGAACGATGTATTGATGCGGGCATGAATGACCATGTTGCCAAGCCTGTAGATCCCGGCAAATTACGTCAGGCTTTAGCGCAATGGTTACCAGCACGATGCCAAGTTGATTCGATTCATGGTGAAGCTATGGAAGGTGCGGCACCTGATAACTCAACTAAATCCATTGAGGGTAGCGATCAATCTGATCCTGATAGCGGCGCTGAATCATCCACCATCACAGATGAGGCGGCAACAGACCAGCCTATCTTTGACTATGATGATATGAGCAAGCGGCTGATGGGTGACGAGTCATTGATAAAAATCGTCGCTGAGGCTTTCCTGGAAGATATGAGTGATCAAATCGCACAACTTAAGGAGTGTGTAGTGGCAGATGATGTGCACCAAGCTGCCGCTCAGGCACACAAAATCAAGGGTGCTTCTGCAAACGTAGGCGGTATGCAGCTCAGTACCCAGGCTAAATTAATGGAGCAGGCCGGTAAGGCCGGTGAGCTGGAAACTATCCGTGAGGGCTTGTCGGAGTTGGAGTCAAACTTCACCCAACTCAAGAAGGTAATGGAGGAGAAACTGTTTTGAAACTACTGATCGCTGAGGATGACCTTACCTCCCGCACCGTACTTACCGCAGTAGCAGGTAAATGGGGATTTGAGACGATAGCCGTGGAAGATGGTGAGGCTGCCTGGGATGTGCTGCAGGCAGATGAACCACCCCGTCTGCTGCTGCTTGATTGGGAGATGCCGAGACTTGACGGTCTAGCTCTGTGTGAGCGAATACGCAACCGCGAAAGCAGCAACCCGCCCTATATCATACTTTTGACTGCCCGCACCGAAACAGACGATATCGTCGCCGGACTTGAAGCCGGCGCCAATGACTACATCTCCAAGCCGTTTGTGAACTCAGAACTGCAAGCCCGCCTTCAGGTTGGCAGACGTATGCTTAATCTACAGGCGGAATTGATCAATGCAAAGGAGGCGATGGCTTTCCAGGCCACCCACGATGCACTGACCGGGCTGCTTAACCGTGGTGCCATCATGGAAGCGTTGGATGTAGAGATGGCACGTGCCCAGCGTCAGGACCAGACTCTATGTATCGGCCTGTGTGATATCGATCACTTTAAACGAGTCAACGATACCCATGGCCATCTTGCCGGTGATGCCGTATTGCGCGAGGTAACACAGCGCCTCTCCAAGCACTCAGGCCGTATGATCAAGTCGGTCGCTATGGAGGAGAGGAGTTTTTGATTCTGCTGAATGCGCCGGAAGATCAGGCCCATAGACAGTTTGAACGGTTTCGTCAGGCCATCGCTGAGGTGCCCTTTGATTACGAGGGGACACAGCTGCCGGTAACCATCAGTTGCGGAGTGACGATATTCATCCCGCCACAGGATGCACGGGATGAATCTGCACTGCTCGGTGCCGCTGATGAAGCACTGTATGAGGCCAAGGAGAACGGACGGAATCGTACGATCATTGCCGCGGCTTGAGATAATGCCGTTACCCCTCACCCCAACCTCCTGAGGGATGGGGGCTAATGAACTCCGAAACTTGAGTTGGTAACTCATGATTCGGCTATCTAAAGATACGATGCCAAAATCTTGATGGTATGAAACAACAAAAGGTCTGCAGAAGCAGGCCTTTGTCTTATCCTTAGTAATCCATAATGTCTAGACAGCTACCATGCAAATCCAGGGACTAATCTAAACCGGCTATTTTATCGGCAGACAAACCATGAACTTCGCCCCCTGACCAGGCTGAGAATCGACACTCATACTCCCATGTGCTCCTGGGTAACGATGAAATAGGAGACAGAAAGGCCAAGCCCCGTCCCTTCACCAACCGGGCGGGTAGTGAAGAAGGATCAAATACCTTTTTCATTGTCTCTTCGTCCATTCCAGGCCCGTTGTCCTCGACCTCGATGCAGGCCATCTCATTTATCTCCATGATCCTGAGCATAATACGCGGTGGTTCAGCTTTTTCCTCTTCCGTATAAATCGCCTGTGCCGCATTACGAAAGAGGTTCAACAGCACCTGCTGGATCTCGGATGCAATGCAATTGACCTGTGGTAGCGCCGTGTCGTACTCCCTCACAATCTCGATCCCACGGAAGTCGTACTTTTTCTTCAGGTCGTAGTCCACTGCGGCCAGCTCCAGAGCCTGGTCGACCAGTTGACCCAGGTTTTCAGGGTGCGCCTTTGACTCAGCCTTGCGGGCAAACTGGAGCATGTTATCTACGATTACCGCTGCACGCTCACCGGACTCGCGAATGCTCCGCATAAAATTCATGATCCCCCGCTGATCGAGGTATGAGTCTATTTTGGCCAGGTCAATTCCGAGTTCCTGTGCGATTTTCTGGTTCTTTTCGAGATCGGGTGATAGCCGGCGCTGAACATTCTGTAGCCCCTGCAGGATGCCGCCCAGGGGATTGTTCAGTTCGTGGGCCATGCCTGCGGCCAGACCACCCACCGACATCATCTTCTCTGTCTGCATCATCATAGTTCGCATACGCTTCCGTTCTGTGACGTCCTGGATGATGGCAACGAAGACGGGGGGAGTCTCTTCATGCATTAACTGCAAGTGCACCTCTACGTTGTAGAGAGAGCCATCCTTGCGCTTATGCACCGTTTCGAAAATGATAATTTCCTTCTCTCCACGGCGCAGGGGTTCTATGCTCTCTTCAAAGCTCTCAAGGGTGAATTCCGGCTTGAGATCGAGGGGCGTCAAACTGCGAAACTCATCCATGTCGTAGCCCAGGTTTGCGCGCCCCCCGTTATTAACCTCGGTGAAGTTCAGCGACTGGGCATCAAAGACATAAACCTCGTTGAGGGAGCGTTCAACGATGCGCCCTAACCGAGTTGCCCTCTCCTCGGCCTGTTTGCGCTCGGTGATGTCTTGAAACATCCCTTTCAGTTTAACCGTTTTGCCATCGGCAACTTCCGGTGCACAGATCATTCGTGTCCACAACTGCCTGCCCTTGGCCGTTATAAACCGGATCTCCACATCATAGGGAGTACCTTTTTCCACTGCCTGCTGTATGGCCCCGGTCAGTTTTTCACGATCGTCCGGATGGAAGAAGTTGATCGCCTCTTCAAGTGGCGGCTTGTACTTTTCCGAAACTTCGTGAATGCGATAGGTTTCGCTGGTCCAGCGCACTTCGTTGTCGCCACATCGAGTTCCCAGCCACCCATCTTGGCAACCCGCCCGGTTTCATTGAGAAATGTTTCACTCTCACGAAGCCTCCTGGTACGTTCCTCGACCTTGTTCTCAAGTTCCCTGTGGGCCGCCGAGAGCTTCTGTGTCATCGCATTGATGACATCGCCGACCTGGTCAAATTCATCGCCCCGGTTCAATGCAGAGATGCTCTTCCGCTCAAAAGGAGGCAGGTCCTCTTTTTCCAGATTCAGTTCACCGAGGTAGTCACTGATGTGACGCAGTGGCAGGCTCACCAGGAGGTGGAAAAGAAATAGCAGCAGACCCGCTATCAGAAAAATCTCGATGGCATTGGCCAGTAGAATCTTTCCGGCACTTTTCCAGAGTCGGTCATAGAGTTTGTCCAGGCCGGCGGTCACCTTCAACTCACCCAGGGATGTTTCCTGGCCTCGATAACTTCGCAACAAGGGAAATGAGGCAATCAGAACATCTCCCGAAGTCTTTTTTCCTGCCTGCCAGACCTCCCGGTCATCGACCAGGATTTCCAGATGCTCCATGTCAGGCAGGTTTACCAAGCCATCGAGTTGAAGCTGTATCTGTTTACGATTAATGACCCAGACACTCTCCACTAGGCTCTCAAGAGAGTTGGTACCGATAAATTCGAAGCTTTTTTCGATTTGCTCGACAGATGAGAGATAGTCATTACGGAGTTGCAAAGCCGTGGTCGACAAGGTGACGACAAAGCTGCCCGCAAGCACAATCAGAACCAGCCTGCGTGCGATACGACTCTTGATGAGATGCTTTGCCATTGAAGTAATCGTCAGGGTTTCAGTAATGGCCCAAGTGTCCTCTCTTCGATGCGCTGATAGCTGCCGTCAGCCTTCATCTTTTCGAGTGCATGCGCCAGTTCAGGAATCAGCTTCTCATGACGCTTGTTTACGTAAAGGAAGACCTCCTTGGTGACGAGCGGAGGCTCAAGCGCCATAATTCCCTTCAGGCCATGCTTCCGAATCAGCTCCAGACCTTGCCATTTCTCATAGATCGCCAGCTCGGTTCGGTCCCTTGCAAGTACCAAGAACAGCTGGTCAGATGTGCTGACCTTGGTGATGGTGCGTGACTTGACGTTTTTCTCCAGAATCTTCCATCCTGTCACGAAGGCTACATTATAATTCTGCATGCTCTCCCAGCTGTCTATGACAACGTCGTGATTCTTTGAAAAAACCTGGAAGTTGAAGTCCATCACCTTACCGGGTACCTGACGGATATTTGGGTAGATCTTTTCCAGTCCGGCTACCCGGGGCAGATTGCCATCATCCAATCCCTGATCCAGGGCACGGAGCCCGCGCTCCTCCTCGGCAAACTCAAAATCGGGGATGCGGCCTACCCGGTGCAACATTTCCGTCACTACCAGATCTAGGAAACCTTGTCGTTCCGGGGTGCCAAGAGGTGCCGTCAGGGTGATATTGATCTTAAACGGGGCATTCTCTCCTGCCACGTTGAAGCTGGCTAACAGCAGTAACGAAATCAGAAAGAGCGTTATTTTTTTAAGCATGATCAGCCCTCCCTTGGGCCTGCCAATTTTCATCTATAAAGTTGACCGTCTTATCGAACCAGACGGTTTATTCTATGCCATGCTCCTTCATGATCTCTTTGTATCGGCCGGTTCTCTGCAGCATGTACATCCCTTCGTTATAGTCCTGCAGCCTGAGCAGGTTATCCGGGTTTTTCTTTGAAAATGCCATATGGACATATTGCCGCTGAAGGGGCTCACCTACCGTTTTGATTTTGTCGCGGCCTCCCAGTTTCCCGGCCTCGTAAAATGCAACTGACTTAGCGCTGACAAATAAGTCGATTCTGTTGTTCAGCAACATCTCTATGCCGTTTTGGTAACCGCCCGTTTCGTGCTTGTGCAGGTAGCCCGCAGCATCGAACTCTTTGGATAGCGATCCGGCCCGGTTATGGCCTATGGTGTACTCAACGAGATCACGCAGTGAGCTGTAACTGCTTACAGGATTGGAGACCAATCCAATCAAGTACACCTCGTGAACCGCATAGGGTGCGCCATACCAATAAAATTCGAGCCTAGGTTTGTTGAAATATATCTCGGTGATCGCATCACACCTCTTACCCTCTTTCGCGTATGCCTGCGCACGTGCCCAGGGCAAAAACATCTTGTTTATCTTGTAACCCCTCGGCTCAAATATCTCCGCTATTATCTGAGCGGTGTAACCTTCGTTAACGAGGGTGGTTCCATGATGTGGAGGCCATTCATAGCTGCAGATGGTTATTGTCTTGTTTTGAGTGTAAGCGAGTGACGTCATAATCAGAAGGAAGAGAGCCAGAACAATCTTTTTCATGACATCCCCCTTTTGGGACGTGAAACCATACTGTAAATATAGATCCTGAGGTTTTTTTTGCCTGGAATCCCGGCAGTTATAAGGTGCTTTCGTCAGTTAAGTGGCTACAGCACGGACATCAGGATGTATCCATCTGATGAGATTGACGGAGAAGCTGTTGATACTGACTTTTGAGGTAGCTTAAGCGTCATCCACTGGAGGCGTATAACTGACAGAAAATGTCCGATTTGACACTTTGGGTGGGGTAGCCCAGATGCCACCGTCAGTATTATTGATGTTCTGCCTCTTTTGGGGTGTTGGTGTCTGTTTTTGTTCTGAGTGAGGAGGCAAAGTCAGAGAATCAGAAAGCGTGTAACACAACGTATAACACACAGGCAATAAAAAACACGATAAGTTATTGAAATTATACGGATAATGTGTCTGGCATCGGGGGTGCGTGGCTGCTCTTGGCTTGATGTGGCTCACGTAGTTGTCTTTTTCTTTGGTTGTATTAATATTTAATACATCTGGAGTTGTCAGGAGATTCCCATGCCCAGAAATACCTCGGTTACACTCGGTGACCACTTTGATTCCTTTGTTAACGCGAAAATCGCCCAGGGCCGGTTTCAGTCGGTCAGCGAAGCGGTGCGTGCAGGCCTGCGCAGACTGGAGGAGGATGAGATCAAGCTTGAGGCACTCAGGGCCAAGCTTCAGGCGGGTGAGGAGAGTCCGTTGGTCGAAGAGTTCTCAGCGCAACACTTCCTGGCTGAGATGCGCGAAAAGTACGTGAAATGAGTACAGGCTATAGGTTGCGTCTCCATGCACATGCAGATCTGGAGGTGATCTGGGTCTACACGCTCGATCATTGGGGTAGTGATCAGGCGGATCGTTATCTGCAGGCCTTGTTTTCATGTTTTGACGATCTGATGGCGAACCCCAGATTGGGTAAGCTGCGTGATGATGTCAAAGTTGGCTATCGCAGTTTTCCACAAGGCAGACATGTGGTGTTCTATATGATCATGCCGCCGGGTATCGACATTATCGGTATCGTTCACCAGAGTGCAGATGTGGAAGGGCGCCTGAAGTCAGAATAGAAGGTAGTACGGCAATAACGACAAGGGCCTGCAGAAGCTGGCCTTTGAAGGTGCCTGGCTGAAGCTGGGCCTATCTGGTACCGAGGGGGCGGTACGAACCTTACTAAACACTATTTTAGTACCATTGATGCCCATGTATTGATGCTATATACCATTGCTATATACCTATTGTGGTATACGATTCATTATGTAGCTTATGGAGGTGGTTTATGTCTACTGGATCAGTTTTTTTAAGTAACAGGACCCAGGCGGTAAGGCTTCCTGCCGATACACGCTTTCCCGAGAATGTGAAAAAGGTCACTGTACGCGTGGTTGGGCGGGATCGTGTGTTGTCCCCCGTTGAGAATACCTGGGACAGCTTCTTTCTGTCTGACGAGCGCGTGACGGATGATTTTATGGTTGAACGTGCGTCCCAGGAGCAACAAGAGAGGGAACCGTTTTAATGCTGAAATACATGCTTGATACGAATATTGTAATTTATGTGATCAAGCGTCGCCCGGTACAGGCACTGGGGGTTTTTAATCGGCATACAGGACAGATGTGTATCAGTTCTATAACTCTTGCCGAGTTGCTGCATGGTGTTGAAAAAAGTGCAATGCCGGACCAAAATTTGGTGCAAGTTGAGGATTTCGTCTCCCGGCTGGATGTACTGGAGTACGGAAGCAAGGCGGCTTCTCATTATGGTGATATTCGTGCTGATCTGGAACGGAAAGGGACGCCGATTGGTGTGAATGATCTACATATTGCCGGCCATGCGAGAAGCGAAGGGTTGACTCTGGTGACCAATAACCAACGTGAGTTTGAGCGTGTTGAGGCGTTGCGTTTGGATAATTGGGTGTAATTCTCCAGACCTTGTTGCACCGGGAAAGAATGAAAAAGGCCTGCAAATGCAGGCCTTTTTCGTTGCCTAACTTGCATTAGGCCTATTTGGTACCGAGGGGGCGGTACATACCCTACTAACAAACCTGAGCGTTCCAATATAAAAATAGTATTTCTTTAATAAATAGATAAGTAAATCATGTGGTTAGTGGTATGTTGCTTTGGCTGATTCAGTGATAATACTGAATCTTAATGATTCTCCATGGATCGTATGTGCTGTATTTTACTGATGCCCTCTCGCAATAGCTGAAAGGCAATGCATATATTGCTTTTTCTAAGTAAAGAAACTAATATGTTTCCTTTATTGGGAGAGCAACATATATGTTTCACTATGAACTCATTACTTGAACAGCTTAAAAAACGTAGGTTAGCGCTCGGTCTGAAGCAAAACGACATGATGCTTCGCATAGGTGTATCGCGCCAGCAATACCAGCGCTTAGAGTCCAAGGGCAATCCCCGGTTGAATACACTTGAGCTTATTGCCAAAGGGTTCAAGAGTGAGCTGATGCTCATACCTCAAGAGAAACTTAGCGCGGTTAAAGCAATTCTTGATAGCGATGAGTTTTCGTCTTCACCGCTCAAAAACAGAGATGCCAAACAGGGCGGGAAACACACCCTCGCAGATGATCCATGGAAGAATTTACTGGAGGGTAATGAATGAGCCTGGTGAAAACACGGATGAGATAAGTGTCTTAAAGCTTACCCTTCATGACAGATTGGTGGGCTATCTCGCTGGTTTTCAAAACGGGCGTAATGTCCTGAGTTTTGCGGATGAATTCAAAGACGATCTCTCACGTCCTACATTTAGCCTGATTACCCACCCAAGGTTCCCAAATTCAGAAAAGCTCTTGTCAGAGCCATGGGCTAAAAATCAGCGGTTACACCTGTCCTATCCAACCTACTGCCAGAAGGTGCGTTACGGGAATTGATTGCTCAAGGGTTAAAAACCCATACCGACAACGAATTTCAGATACTTTCCTATCTTGGTCAAGACCTGCCCGGTGCACTGGTGGCAACTCCGATGGCGCCTGAAGATGTGCCGGAGAGTGTGCTGAGCACTCATGGCAAGGCTAAAGCTATAAAATTTGAAGGTAGCTCTCAAGAGAGCAGGTTCTCCTTAGCGGGTATTCAAATGAAGTTCTCCATGAAAGAGACGGATGGCCGTTATAACCTGACTAAAAATAGCGATCTTGGTGACTGGATTATTAAAACTCCTTCCACCAAGCATAAGAACGTGCCTGTAAATGAATATACAGCGATGTCCCTGGCGGCTTTGGCAGGGGTTGAAATCCCTGATATCAAACTCATTGAACTGAACAAACTGGATAACCTGCCGCAGATCAATCTCCCCGATGAGAAACTGGCCTTTGCATCAAGCGATTTGATCGTGAGGGCAATACACGAATTCATATGGAAGACTTTGCTCAAGTCTTGGTGAAGTACCCACGCGATAAATATGACTCAGCCAATTATGAACAAGTTGGTAAGGTCATTTACGATTACTCCGGTGATGGGTTAGCCGATGCCCAGCAATTTGCCAGACGATTGCTAGTGAATATTCTGCTTGCCAATGGCGACGCCCATCTAAAGAACTGGAGCTTTCTCTACCAGGATCAAGTGACACCAAGGCTATCTCCAGCATACGATATCGTAACCACCAGCGTTTATATCAACGATGAAATGAAATACGCCTTGAATCTAGGTAAAACGAAAGAGTGGTTTTCGGTGACGGCAGAAAATTTTCACTCTTGGGCTAACAAGTCCGGTATTCCATGGCGTGCAATCAAGCCGCATATTGATGATGTCATGGAAAAGGCACGTTCATTGTGGCCAGAGGCCTTGAATGATCTGCCTATGGATGAGATGCATAAAGAGAAGCTCAAAGCTCACTGGCTTAAGCTTCAAGCCGATTTTCGGATAGAATCAGCATGATAGGCAGGTAATTCCGGTTTCTCCGACTAAAGCCTACTTGGTCTCATGGCGCCCTTTGATAAAACAACGCCCCAGTTGTTGGGCTGTCTCCCTGTTTTTTCTTTATGCCCCAGAACAACAGGGTGAGGTTTGCAATAACGGCAGTATCACTATAATCAAAGCGGCCTGAAGGTGGCATCTCCCGACGTTTTGTCGATAGTCACTTCCAGCTCGCAATAAGCCTCATCATACATACCATCTCCACCACAGCAGGTGAGGCAGTTGATAATTTCGGCAAAGAATACCCCAACCTTCGCTTGGATCTGTTGCGGGTCGTCACTGACCCCGTTGATGATCACCCCTAAATCACTCTCATCCAGCTTGTTGCCTTGGCCAATGACATGAGCGATGGGCAATACGTCACTTCGCAACTTCTCCAGTTCTCCCTTCAGTGTGGCGGCGAAGTGGTCGGTGTTCCAGGCGTTTAGTGAGTTTTGTAGGTGTACCATTGTCATTGCATTCATGCAGAATAAGGATTGATTGGCATTCAACGAAAAAGGCCTGCGATTGCAGGCCTTTGTCTGTGCTAGATGAAACTAGGCCTGTCTGGTACCGAGGGCCGGACTCGAACCGGCAAGGGGTTGCCCCCGGGGGATTTTGAATCCCCTGTGTCTACCAATTTCACCACCCCGGCATTGGTTAAAATCTTATATATTCTAATGTGTTACGCTTGAATATACTACTTCAGTGGCGCGTAATATACCTCTAACCGTTACAAATATCCAGCAGAACCCTGTTTTGTTCAAGCTTACTCTATGCAAGGGTGGTTTAGGCACGGGCGATATCACGTTGATGCTCAAAGACACAAAATGTGGGCCTAGGCTCACTATATCCCGGGGATTTGAATATGACATTAGACGAGCTTCAATTTTGAGCGATCATTTGTGTAAAAAGAAATTTCAGCATTCAGGTAGTTGTACCAACTGATTTTCATCATCTACACTCATGCCACTTATATCGCATGTAGCGCAATCCCATGTGTAGTTACATTGTTGTTTCCAGCATTGAAGCTGATGGGTTTGTCCATGAATTAGGCGTTCAAGGTGTTCAATACGAATTGACTTAATCAAAATAATCTCATCTTTGATAGCCGAATCTAATAGCCACTGATTTACTATTTCTGCAGATTCAAAAACAAAAAGGCGCCCCTTCAGCTCGGGAGTGATCATCTTTGTTACATATTGGGCATTCTTACCAACGAAAACGGTCCTGTCTGCAACTGCCACCCCTTTTTTTGCTAAACCGCGGTATTTTTTTGATGCTCCGCCAGAGGAGTCTGAGAATGAACCTAATACCAAGGTTTTTCTTGGTGCTGTAAGGCCTTTTAAGCTTTGGATTGCACCGGGAATGCTCCAGTGAGGGGATTTGAAGCTGTCATTAATGAGCCAAACACCTAAAGGTGTGCGGTGAGCAGACATACGCCTGTTATACGGTTTAACAGAACTTAAGGATGTAGCGCAGCTTTTTAAGTCAATGCCGACAGATAGTGCGCCAGCAATAGCTGCAAGTATGGAAGTTACCCAGATATCACCGAAAAGTTTTGTTTCCACACGCACGCTTTCACCTTGATAATCCACGGTGAATGCCAATCCTTCCGGCCAGGAGAAACAGATATCTGAAGCGGTTACATCCGACTGGGGATCCTTCCCATAGGTGATTACATTTGCCATGGTGCGGTCAGTCATAGACAACACATTGGGATCATCTGCATTCAAAACTGCCACACCATCCTCTGGGAGCATTTCGGGTAGCGTGCCTTTTTCTTGCGCGGTGTTTTCCAGTGAACGAAAGTTAGTGTGATGATCTCGGCCAACAGTCGTGACAACACCAACGTTAGGAAGAAGAATCGGTAAGACTTTTCGTAGGGTCCCAGGCTTATCGCCTGAGACCTCTTGCACTATAAAATTTAGATCTGAAGTTGCCCTGACCAGGGTTTTTACTATGGCCAGCCGGCCATTTTCATTAATGCCTATATGGCATTTTCCATGCTGAGAAAGAATATGCCCAATAAATCGGGTGGTACTTGTCTTTCCGCAGCTACCTGTTATCGCAATACAGGGTATACTCCCGAGGCTTTTTCGTCTTCTAGCTGCCCGATACTCGCGCAGTCTATGTTTTAGTGCTCTTATTAGCTTCTTTGAGGTATTCAACGGGTTACTCGTCGGAATTGTAGAAAATGGTTTTTCTTTTGCATGGAGTTGGTGTCGTTTTACGAATAGTAACTACTGTGAAATTCAATTCATACCTTTTCAAATAGTAAGATTATTTTATGGCGTCAGTAGAGTCAGACAAGAGGCTTCACGTTTTCTTGATCAACCTTGATGTGGACCGAGAGCGACTGCTGAGAATGCAGCGTCTTCTTGATCGTATAGGTTTGTCCTATACTCGATTACCGGCTTATACCCAAAAAACTATACCTGAATGGATTAGATCCCAATTTTATGGGAGTGATGGAGTCCCTTATGGGAATCTGGGCGATGGTGAAATTGGATGCTATGCCAGTCACATGGAAATAATGAAGAGAATTATTGACGACAATATACCTGATCCGATTTTGATATTAGAAGATGACCTCGAGTTTACCCCTGGATTCGTTAGCCTTTTAGGCGGCCTGACAGATCTCCCTATGGATTGGGATATCATTCGTTTATCCAATGATCCTAAATCACCATTCATTCCTATAAAGAGCATCGAATCAAACGTTGAATTGGTAACATATTGGCGCATCCCAAATAATACAGGTGCCTATCTGATCAATCGTAAAGGAGCTGAAAAATTTCTTCGAGCATTCAATCCCAAAACCCGTGCGATCGATGAAGATATGCGCCGCCCATGGTTTCACCATATGATCACATACGGCATTCTGCCTTCACCTGTGACGTCAAATGTACTGGGAACCTCCAATATCAACATCATCGGTCAGGTCACTTCTCCAAGAAATTATGAATCTGTCAGCATTCGATATAAGAACTTATTCGCTGGCTTGTTCTACAAATTCAGACAGTTTGGCCCAACCCTGTTTTTCAGGATTTTGTCCCAGACCATTGTTATCAGCATCAAGAGGAAATTCCGGGATAGTGATAACAACATCAGCAGCCTACGAATAAATCTGGACCATTAAGAGCACTGTTTGGTATGGAGCATAAACTTATGTATGGCGGGCTGTTGTATGAGAAATCCAACAATTTTGGTGATGAGATTCAATCGCTTGCCGCTGAGCAGCACCTGCCGCCAGTAACACAATATTTTGAACGAGACAGTCTCCGTTCTGCCATAGCGAAAGAGCCCCATATCGTTATCCTCAATGGCTGGTTTTCCTGGCATCCAGAGCAAACATTTCCTGCCGGCCAAGACATCAACCCTATCTTTTTCGGCTTTCATATAACTGATTGGAATGCCTCATCAAACTATTTTCTCAGCGCTGATTGCATCAATTACTTCAAGCAGCATCAGCCATCGGCTGCCGGGATGAAACCACTGCAAATGTGCTTCGTGGGCGAGGCGTAGATACGTTCTGTAGCCACTGCCTCACCCTCACCTTTCCGCGTCGTTCAGCTCCTCCGACGGATGGACGAATCTTTATCGTCGACGCAAAGCATATTCCTATTCCAGGGTCGCTTAGAAAGCGAGCGACAAGACTCAGCCATGGCATGAAGCAATTTACGGTGCAGCAACCAAACGTGAAGCGGCCCGTGAGGTATTGTCACTTTATCGGAACCAGGCTCACCTTGTAATCACTACCAGACTGCATTGCGCGCTACCTTGTGTTGCCATGGGTATACCTGTGATTTTTTTTGGTGACCCTGATGACCACCGGGTTTCCATATTAAAGGATATCGGTGTCCCTGTTTACCCAGAACCACCACGCCTTCTTAAATCCCTCTACCGCCTCGCGGCGAAGTACTTTCCTGGTTTTTACATGCGAGGGATCAACTGGGATCCTGAACCAGTCGATTTCGAGGGCGAAAAGGCTAAAATGCTGACTCGCCTGCATGACATGTTAAAGCAGACTGAACAACGAATCAGTCAGATGAGAGAGCATGCAGACTAAAGTTACTGATGATAGGCAATCCACTCTCGCCAGAACGATAGTGGTTCAAGGCCGGGAGCAGCGTTCCCCGGACACTGTTCGCTTTGAATTTGATGCATTACTGCCAGATAGCAGTAGGTCGCAGACTATTTGGTACGAATATTCTCAAGGCCCGCTACCTCCTGCTCTGGAGAGACTCGATATGGCAGCGATAGTTTTCTATCAATATGCTGCACGTTTGGGGTTCAACCTGTTTTTTGAAGGGGCTGTTTCCAGGCAACTGCTTGAAAATCTTGAACGCTTTGGGGCCATCTGGCGCAGTTGGAAACCTGACATATACAATAAAATTACATTAGCCGCAGAAATAGAAGCTGATGATAAAGGGATTGGTCCTGCAGGAGATCGTGCCATTCTGGCCTATTCTGGGGGTGTGGATTCGAATGCAGTTCTGATTCGGCATATGAATGGGATTGGAAGAGCAACCCGAAAACTCGAGGCTGCCCTACTTATTCATGGGCTAGATATTCCGTTAACTGAACCCCAGGGCTTTATTGAGGCAAAAAAGCGAGCGACAGAGGGGCTTGACGCATTTGGGCTGCCACTGGCTGTGGTCAGAACAAATATTATGGATATCGCCGGAAATCATTGGAATATGGAACACGGCACTGCTTTAACATCCTGCCTTCACGCCTATTCAGGAGATTTGGATTATGGGCTTTTAGCGGAAGACTTCCATTATGGGCACCTGGTGGAATCCGTTGCTTGGGGTAATAATCCACTAACTATCCCTTTGATCTCAAGTGGTCGATTTGCCATTCGTCCAGATGGTGGTGAGCTGACGAGACTAGAAAAGGTTGATTTGCTGGCAAAATACCCGGTGATTGTCAAAAATCTAAGAGTCTGCTTTGTTACTTATGGAGGTAATTGCGGCCTCTGCGAAAAGTGCACCAGGACCCAGCTCAACTTCTGCTTAAAGGACATGACCCAACCCCTCTTTTTCCTAATGAAATAACTTTCTGGCGCCTTATCCGGGTGCGGGTCAGGAGTCAAGTTGCATCCTGGAAGATTATTACTAAGGGGCTACCTATGGCTGGTCAGCCGTTTTCATGGCGGATCGCTATCCGTATAGCCAGGTTAAAGAGCTCTTTTCTCAACCATCTTCACGCCATTGATGCTTGGAGGCGAGGAAAGTTTAAGAAACAGTAAAAGCCGTTGGTTAGACTCTATAGTCATTTCCCGATCCAGCGCAAATGTGAAACAGGCTCTCCGCACTGTGGTAATATCCCGCCGCCATGCAACGTAGTGACTTTTATTATCATCTGCCCGATGAGCTGATTGCTCAGCACCCTGCCGAGACTCGGGGGGGTAGCCGTCTGCTTCATCTCAACGGTATGACCGGTGCAATTGCAGATCGAGGATTTACCGATCTGCCGGATCTGCTGCGCCCTGAAGATCTGCTGGTTTTCAATGACACTCGGGTGATGCAGGCGCGCATGTATGGCCGTAAGGCGACCGGTGGTCAGGTTGAGATACTGATCGAACGGGTTCAGGGGCCGCACAGCGCCCTTGCCCATATCCGTGCCAGTAAGTCCCCTAAACCTGGTAGCCGGATTCTGATTGGTGATACCGCCGAGCTGAATGTGGTCGGTCGCATGGATGACCTGTTTGAATTGGCGTCACCCGATATCGGCTTTATGGAGCTGATGGAGTTGGCAGGTCATATGCCGCTGCCCCCCTATATCAGCCGTGATGACGATGCGGTGGATGAGGAACGCTATCAGACGGTCTATGCTGATCGTCCAGGGGCGGTGGCGGCACCGACGGCCGGTCTCCACTTTGATCAATCGATGCTGGACCGGCTCTCAGCATGGGGATCGATCAGGCGCGGATCACTCTGCATGGTGGGGGCGGGTACTTTTCGTCCGGTGCGGGTTGATCGTCTGGAAGATCACGTGATGCACAGTGAGTATGTCGAGGTGAGTCAGGCAACTTGTGAGCAGGTGCAGGCGACCCGCTTGCGTGGCGGGCGGGTTGTTGCTGTGGGTACTACCAGTGTACGCAGCCTGGAGGCGGCCTCGGTGGAAGGTTCACTGAAATCGTTTACAGGGGATACCCGGCTCTTTATCACGCCCGGCTATCGTTTCAAGAGTGTTGATGCCATGATCACCAACTTCCACCTGCCTGAGTCCACACTGTTGATGCTGGTGTCGGCGTTTTCCGGCTATGAGCAGATTATGGCGGCATACCGTCATGCCGTGGAGCAGCGCTATCGCTTTTTCAGTTATGGAGATGCGATGTTTTTGGAGAGTAGTGCGGGGGTGGGGTAAAAAAAACCGCGCGGCAGTGTGGCCGCGCGTTAAGGGTTCCACCAAAGGAGGATGGAGGAGTGTGTACTGAAGTGCTTCAGTACATGGGCATCTTCTAATATTCCTCCATGCTTTGTCAACAGATATAACCTATTTTATACTGATTCATGTCATGAAATTCGAATTATTGGGCCAAGCGGGCCAAGCAAGAAGAGGGCGCCTCTCTTTTCCCCGGGGTGATATCGACACACCGGCATTTATGCCGGTGGGCACCTATGGCACGGTAAAGGCGATGACGCCGGAAGAGCTTGAAGCGATGGGCGCCCAGGTCATTCTCGGTAACACCTTTCACCTGATGCTGAGACCGGGCACTGAAATTATCAAGCGCCATGGGGATCTGCACGACTTTACTCACTGGCAACGGCCTATCCTTACCGACTCGGGTGGTTTTCAGGTTTTTAGCTTGGGTAAAATGCGCAAGATCACTGAAGAAGGGGTCCACTTCCGCTCTCCAGTCAACGGCAGTCGTATCTTTATGGGGCCGGAGGAGTCGATGGTGGTGCAGCGCGATCTCGGGTCCGACATCGTTATGATATTTGATGAGTGCACCCCCTATCCGGCCACGGAACGGGAGACTGAAAGCTCTATGGAGCTCTCTCTGCGCTGGGCTGCTCGGAGCAAGGAGGCTCATGGTGATAATCCCTCAGCGCTCTTCGGCATTATTCAGGGCGGTGTTTTTGACTCCTTGCGCGGACGTTCTCTGGAGGGGCTGAAGGAGATCGGTTTTGACGGTTATGCGGTGGGCGGGCTCTCTGTGGGAGAGCCGCCGGAGGATCGTTGGCGTGTGCTCGATTTTCTCTCCACCCGTCTGCCGGAGGATAAGCCCCACTACCTTATGGGTGTGGGTACGCCGGAAGATATCGTCGAAGCGGTCTCCAGGGGCATCGATATGTTTGACTGTGTGATGCCGACCCGTAATGCCCGCAACGGACACATGTTTACCCATGAGGGGGTGGTGCGTATCCGTAACGCTGTTCATGCGGAAGATACCGGGCCGCTCGATCCTCATTGTGATTGCTACACCTGCCGTAATTACAGTCGCTCATACCTGCGCCACCTGCAGCGTTGTAATGAGATTCTAGGTGCCCGGCTCAATACGATCCACAACCTTCATTACTACCAGACTCTGATGCGTGATATCAGACAGTCAATAGAGGAGGGACGGTTCGACGCTTTTGTCAGGAATTTTTATGCTATGAGAGGACGCGCTTAAGCAGGGCTCAGAGTAAATTATTTCTATTTCCAATAAATAAATCTCTATTCGAGTAGTAAAATTTTATTCTGTCCCCAATTGAGGGGGATGAGACTCCTTATATTTCCAAGGTTGTGTCATAATCTTCGCCTTGTACCCCCCGGAGAGGCTTTGCCCGCCGGGGAAAACCGATAAAAATTGAGTTCGCAACAGGTAAACAGCATGAATTTCTTTATTTCCGATGCCATGGCACAGAGCGCTGGTGCTGGTTTTGCAGGTGGTCTGGAACAGCTGGTTCTACCGGCCGGTCTGATCATTATTCTCTACTTTCTTATGATCCGTCCCCAGATGAAGCGCCAGAAAGAGCATAAAAAACTGGTCGAAGCACTGTCTAAGGGTGATGAAGTGCAGACCGACGGTGGCCTTATGGGTAAGGTTACCGACCTGGGTGATAACTTCGTTCAGGTTGAGATTGCCGACAAAGTGGAGGTTAAAATCCGCCGTCAGGCAGTGTCTGCAGTGATGCCGAAGGGTACCCTCAAAGAGCTGTAATTCGCTGTAAACCATGCGGCCGGCCACTGCCGGCCGTGCTTCGTATTGAGCTCCATAAAACCATAAGTAAGAAGATGAACCGATACCCTTTCTGGAAGAACCTCCTGGTGGTGGTAGTGGTGTTGATCGGCATGATCTACGCCCTGCCCAATATCTATTCCCAGGACCCGGCCATGGATATTTCCGGCACCCGCAGGGCCGAGGTTGATGTCACCACTGAGGCGCGGGTTCGCGATGCGCTGAAGGGCGCAGGACTTGAGATCAAATCGATGGAGGCGGGTGGCGGCAAGCTGCTGGTTCGTTTCCCCGACTCAGAGACTCAACTGCGTGCCAAGGAGACCCTGGAAGTCGCCCTCGCCGGTGACTACAACCTGGCGTTGACGCTAAATACTGATGTACCGGGTTGGCTGAGAACCATGGGTGCTATGCCGATGTATCTCGGGCTCGACCTGCGTGGTGGTATCCACGTGCTGATCGATGTCGATATGGATGCGGCGGTTAAGCAGGCAATGGAGCGCTATACCAGTGATATTCGCACCCTGATGCGCAAAAACAAGCTGCGCTACAGCAAGGTCGCCCAACGTATCGATACCGTTACCGTCAGTTTCAAAAAGTTGGAAGACCGTGATAAAGCGAATGAGTTGATCGGTAATGAGTTCCGGGATCTTCTGATTGAGACCAAAGATGAGGGTGGAATCTACAGCGTCACCACCCGCATGGGTAAGCGTGAACAGCAGTCGGTGAAGAAGTTCGCCCTCGACCAGAACATTACCACTCTGCGTAATCGTGTCGATGCTCTCGGGGTTTCTGAGCCGGTGATCCAGCAGCAGGGTGAGCGCCGCATCGTTATTCAGCTGCCGGGTGTTCAGGATCCGGCCAAGGTGAAAGATCTTATCGGTGCCACCGCGACTCTGGAGTACCGCCTCGCAGATACCGAGCACAGTGTCGAGGATGCCGTGGCCGGTAAGATACCGGTCGGTACAAAACTCTATCGTACTCGCGAAGGCCGTCCCATCCTGCTGAAAAAACGTCTGATCGTTACCGGTAACCAGATTACCAATGCACGCTCGGGTATTGATACGCGCTCCGGGCAACCGATGGTATCGGTCAACCTTGATGGTCCGGGTGCCGGTCGCATGCGCAAGGTTACCAACGATAACGTCGGCAAGCCGATGGCGGTGGTCTTTATCGAGACCCGTAACGAGGTGCGGATTATCGATGGCAAGCCGGTGACTCGCAAAGTCCCGGTGGAAGAGGTGATCAGCGTTGCCAATATTCTGGAACCCTTCGGTGCCCGCTTCCAGACCACCGGTCTGGATAGCTCCGAAGAGGCCCACGATCTTGCATTGTTGTTGCGCGCCGGCGCTCTTGCCGCTCCCATCGATATTGTTGAAGAGCGCACCATTGGGCCAAGCCTTGGTCAGGATAACATCGATCAGGGATTCCGTTCTGTGATGATCGGTCTGCTATTGGTGATGATCTTCATGGTGGTCTACTATCGGGTGTTTGGTCTGGTGGCCAATCTGGCGCTGGGAATGAATCTGGTATTGATTGTCTCGGTGCTGTCGATGTTCCAGGCTACGCTGACTCTGCCGGGAATCGCCGGCATCGTGTTGACCGTGGGTATGGCGGTGGATGCTAACGTGCTTATCTTTGAGCGTATCCGTGAGGAGATTGGAGTCGGTAATACACCCCAGGCGAGTATTTTTTCCGGCTATGAGAAGGCGTTGTGGACTATTGTCGATGCCAATATCACTACCCTGATCGCTGCGGTGGTACTGTTTAGCTTCGGTACCGGGCCGGTCAAAGGCTTCGCGGTGACGCTGGGTATCGGTATTCTGACGTCGATGTTTACCTCCATCGTCGGTACCCGTGCGGTAATCAATCTGCTCTACGGCGGAAAACGCATCACCAAACTGGCTATATAGATCGGTGGTCGGTCTGAATCTCTTTCAGACCGGCACCGGTGGTTCGGATTTTAGGGAATAGATACTGTAATGCAGCTCTTCAAAAGCAATACGAAAATCGACTTTATGAGCAAGCGTAAGCTTGCCATGATTCTGTCGGCCTCACTTATCCTGGTCGCCATCGTTTCACTGTTTGCCCGGGGGTTGTCGCTGGGCATCGATTTTACCGGCGGAACTATCGTCGAAGTTGGTTATCAGCAGCCGATTGAGTTGACCTCGGTTCGTGCCGCTCTCTCGGCAGGTGGTTTTCCGGATGCCACGGCACAGCACTTCGGTACTTCGCGGGATGTTATGGTGAGGCTGGCACCCCAGGAGAATATTGCGAATGCAGAACTGAGCGACCGTGCCTTTGCGGCAATGAATCAACTGGCAGACGGTACGGCTGATCTGCGCCGGGTGGAGTTTGTCGGCCCCCAGGTGGGCGATGAACTGACCGAAGATGGCGGCTTGGCGATGCTCTACGCGCTGATGGGTATTCTTGTCTACGTTGCTCTGCGTTTTGAATACCGTTTTGCCTTGGGCTCGGTGATTGCGCTGGTGCATGATGTCATAGTCACCCTCGGTATCTTCTCTCTGTTTCAGATTGAGTTCGATCTTACGGTGCTGGCGGCGGTATTGGCGGTGATCGGTTACTCACTGAACGATACCATCGTGGTCTATGATCGCATCCGTGAAAATTTCCGTAAGATGCGCAAAGGATCCTCCCCAGAGATTATCAATAGCTCACTGAATCAGACCCTCTCGCGTACCATGGTCACCTCTCTGACCACTCTGCTGGTACTGACCGCGCTGTTTCTGCTTGGTGGAGAGATTATCACGGTTTTGCCCTGGCACTGATTATCGGTGTGGTGGTAGGTACCTACTCCTCCATCTATGTTGCCAGTACGGCGGTTCTGATGTTGGGTATCAGTAAGGCTGATCTGATGCCGATCAAGAAAGAGGGTGCAGACGCGGGTGTAGAGCCTTAGGCTGCCACTACCTGAAAGCGCTCCTACGTTTGGTTTTACCTCAGGAAATCTTGGCTCGAAACAGAATTGATCGGGCTTATCAGGAAGTGGGATGTTAGCCTGTGGCGCGACGTCGTTGTGGAAACAGGATGATTTCTGTCTCTTCCGGCTGGTCAGCCACAATCTGTCGTTGGTGTTGTTTGGTCACCTCAGGAGTGATGTCGACAATCTCAAAGTCGGTGCTGCGCTCTTGATATGCTGACTCCAGTGAGACTTCCACCAGACAGTCAAGTACATCACGCATTACCATTTCAAGGGCGCGTTCGCTTATCTGTGTCGGGTTGTTATTCACTTTAGGCATTTCCAGCAGTTCCATTCTCTGGCGGCTAGGGGATTCTGATAACCCCCCGTTCAAACCCTTTAGCGGTATCGCTTGGAAAAACTTAAACCTGCAACAGGGAAAGTTGTGACGTCCGTCAGACTCTCAGCTGCTGCGGAGTGTGTTGAGGTCAGGCTCTGATGGCGTCTGTCAGATGAGGATGAATTATCTTGACCATGGCACTGTGTAGTCGTAAACCACCGGCGATGACGTTACCGGTTTCGAGGAAACGACCTCCTCCGCTGATGTCGGAAACAGTGCCTCCCGCCTCCTTTACCAGCAGTGCGCCGGCGGCAAAATCCCACTCCGAAAGTCCCAGCTCCCAGAAGCCGTCAATGCGACCCGCTGCCACATAGGCAAAATCGAGAGCAGCGGAACCTGGGCGACGTATCCCTGCGGTTGGTATCAGCAGATCCTTGAACATACCCATATAGGCATCCAGGTTGGAGTGGTCGCTGTAAGGGAATCCTGTGCCAAGGAGGGCACCTTCAAGCCCCTTCCTTTTGCTCACTCGCAAACGCCTATCGTTCAGCAGTGCACCCTCTCCACGACTGGCGGTAAACATCTCGTCGCGTAACGGATCATAAACAACGCCATGCTCAAGCACACCTTTGTGTTTCAATGCGATGGAGACAGAAAACTGAGGAAATCCATGGAGATAGTTGGTGGTTCCGTCCAAGGGGTCGATGACCCACTGGTACTCATTGCCATCGTGCCGCCCGCTCTCTTCGGCGAGAATCGCATGGTCGGGATAGGCGTCTCTCAGGGTCTTGATGACGGCCTGCTCGGATGCCTTGTCTACTTCGGAGACAAAGTCATTCTTTCCCTTCGAACTGACTGTAAGGGTGTCAATACGATCGTGATAGCGAAGTAATATACTACCGGCGTTACGGGCGGCGCGTACCGCTATATTCATCATTGGTTGCATGGGCGGCAAAGATACAGCAAGCGGCCTTGGCTATAAAGAGGAAAGTGCAGTTTTTTCTTTTGAAAAGCGGGTCGCAGAGAACGCGGAGGAGTGCAGAGAACCCAGAGAAAAGCCTAATATGATCACTTGGTGCATTACTGAATATGACGCATATCATATTGGTTCCTGCGCTGGGCTTGGGAGCTAAGGGACACCAAATAACTCTCTGTGCCCCCTGTGTTTCTCTGTGTGCTCCGTGATCAGCTTTTGAAAGTACCAAGGTTAGAATATAAAGCACCGTTAATGTACTCTTCGCACCATGTTGAAGAATATCCGTATTGTAATGATTGAGACCTCACACCCCGGGAATATTGGGGCAGTCGCTCGGGCGATGAAAAATATGTGCCTGGAGAATCTCTGCCTGGTGAGGCCGAAAGAGTTTCCCTGTGCTGAGGCGACCGCCCGGGCGTCCGGTGCCGACGATCTTTTGGGCGGTGCCCAGGTGTTCGATTCTCTGGATGAGGCCCTGGAAGGGTGTCGTCTGGTGGTGGGGGCGAGCGCCCGTCTGCGCACAGTGGAGTGGCCGCAGTTGGCGCCTCGGGCCTGTGCCGAAAAGGTGTGGCGCGAGGCGACGAAGGGAGATGTCGCAATACTCTTCGGTCGTGAGAGTTCCGGCCTGCGTAACAGCGAACTGGATCGCTGCCAGTACCTGGTTCATATCCCCGCTAATGCTGAATATTGCTCACTGAATATTGCCCAAGCGCTGCAGGTCATCGCCTATGAGCTGCATGTGGAGTCGCTTGCCGGCGTCCCAGAAGAGGATGCGGTGGCAAAAGATGTCGCCACTGCCGACGCAATGGAGGGCTTTTTCGATCATCTGTCTCAGACCATGGGAGATATCGGCTTCTCCGATCCCCATCAGTCAGAAAAACTTCACCGCCGCTTGCGTCGGCTCTTCTTCCGGGCCCGCCCCGATACAGAAGAGTTGAATATTCTTCGCGGTATCCTCAGTGCTGCGCAAGGGCGTAAGTCGATGAGAGATAAGGATAAATAGAGCAGATAGTGTGTAGGAGCGCTTTCCCGAAGCGCGATGAACATTTGTACTAAGCCAGCTCTTTCATCGCGGTTCGAGAAACCGCACCTACGCTATAAAAAAGGCTCAAATTGGTGTAATTTTACACCTTCGGTTTATCGCGCTGGTCAGCAGGCTTAATAATCGAGTAGAATAGTTGGTCTTTATCCGGCCCATTGCGGCCGACAGCTGAGTTGAGTGGGATTTGTCGATGCTTTCGCGTCTCAAAGAGGATATCAAAAGCGTATTTGATCGCGATCCGGCGGCGCGTAACACCCTTGATGTGATTACCACCTACCCCGGCCTGCATGCGCTGTTGTTTCATCGATTGAGTCACTGGCTATGGAGCATCGGCCTGTGCTGGATTGCCCGGCTGTTTTCGGCTGTGTCGCGCTGGTTGACCGGTATTGAAATCCATCCGGGAGCGCAGATTGGTCGCCGCCTCTTTATCGATCACGGTATGGGTGTGGTGATTGGTGAGACCGCGTGATTGGCGATGATTGCACCCTCTACCACGGTGTTACCCTCGGTGGTACCAGCTGGCAGAAGGGGAAGCGTCACCCGACATTAGCTAGTGATGTGGTCGTGGGAGCTGGCGCAAAAGTGCTTGGCCCTATTGATATAGGAAAGGGGGCGCGCATCGGCTCCAATGCGGTGGTGGTAAAGTCGGTACCGCCCGCGACAACGGTGGTGGGCGTTCCGGGTCGGTTGGTTGACTCTTCCCTCACCGAAGATAATCCCCATCGCAGCAAAATCGCAAAAAAAATGGGTTTCGATGCCTATGGCGCCACCAGTGATGCACCGGATCCTGTGGCCCATGCGATCAACTGTATGCTCGATCATATTCACGTGATGGATCAACGCATGCAGCAGATGTGTGAGGTTATGAAGCAGGTGAGTGAGGATCAGCCTGATCTCGACCTGCCTGACCTGGATGCTTGTGAAATTGCCTCAACAGCAGAAGAATTGCTTAAAATTCAACCTGATATAAATAATTCCCCTGATATTCAAAAGACCAGCTGAAGGCGACTGCTGAATACTTGACTATTTTAGTAAGTCTTGTATATTAGTCATTACGGATATTATCTAGGAGCACCTGCTTTGAGGTTGACCACTAAAGGCCGCTATGCGGTCACGGCAATGCTGGATCTTGCCCTCCATCAGGGGGAAGGCCCCATCACTCTGGCGGAAATCGCCAAGAGGCAGGGCATCTCTCTCTCCTACCTCGAGCAGCTTTTCTCACGGCTTCGCAAGCGGACGCTGGTGGGTAGTGTTCGAGGGCCTGGCGGTGGCTACGTCCTCAACCGGGGCTCCGAAGAGATCTCCATTGCTGAAGTGATCAGCGCAGTGGATGAGAAGGTGGATACTACACGCTGTGGCGGTGATCACAACTGCCAGGGTAACGAGCGCTGTCTGACACACGATCTCTGGAAAGATCTCAGTGGTCAGATCTATGACTACCTGGACCAGATAAGTTTGAATGACCTCATGGAGCGCAATGGTGTCCAGCAAGTTTCGCAGCGCCAGGATGAAAGTCCGGCAACCAAGGTGGACCTTGACCAGACACGCGCCGTCGGCGGTGTCGGTGTATAACCAGATTTTACGATTTTGGAGCGATAGATGAAGTTACCAATCTATATGGATTATTCGGCTACGACGCCGGTTGATCCGCGGGTGGCGGAGAAGATGTGTCAATGCCTTACCCCTGATGGGATCTTTGGTAATCCAGCCTCCCGTTCCCATCAGTTCGGCTGGGATGCGGATGAGGCTGTTGAACAGGCTCGGCGGGATGTAGCGGCACTGATCAATGCGGACCCGAGGGAGATCGCATGGACTTCAGGCGCGACCGAATCGGATAACCTGGCGATTAAGGGTGTGGCTCACTTCTATCGTAAAAAGGGCAAACACATTGTCACCTGCAAAACTGAGCATAAGGCGGTGCTGGATACTTGTCGACAGCTGGAGCGGGAAGGGTTTGAAGTGACCTATCTTGATCCTGAGCCCAGCGGTCTGATTGACCTGGCCAAGCTTGAAGCGGCAATGCGGGACGACACAATTCTGGTCTCCCTGATGCATGTCAATAATGAGATTGGTGTGATCCAGGACGTCGCGGCTATCGGTGAGTTGACCCGTGCACGCAAGATCCTTTTCCACGTGGATGCTGCTCAGAGCGCCGGCAAAGTACCCCTCGATATGGAGTCAATGAAGGTGGATCTGATGTCGATGTCCGCCCACAAAATCTACGGCCCTAAAGGTATAGGTGCACTCTATGTAAGGCGCAAGCCGAGGGTGCGTCTTGAAGCACAAATACACGGTGGCGGTCATGAGCGCGGTATGCGCTCCGGCACCCTGGCGACTCACCAGATTGTCGGCATGGGCGAAGCTATGCGTATCGCCAAAGAGGAGATGGAGCAAGAGAACGAACGCCTGTTGCTGCTGCGTAATCGTCTTTGGGATGGCCTTAAGGATATGGAAGAGGTCTATCTTAATGGTGATCTGGAGCAGCGGGTTTCCGGCAATATGAATATCAGCTTCGCCTTTGTTGAAGGTGAATCTCTAATCATGGCGCTGAAGGATATTGCTGTCTCTTCCGGCTCGGCATGCACCTCTTCGAGTCTGGAGCCCAGCTATGTGCTGCGCGCACTGGGCCGTGAGGATGAACTGGCTCACAGCTCAATACGCTTCACCATCGGCCGCTTTACCACTGAAGAGGAGGTCGATTATGTCATCGACTTGATCCGCACCCAGGTTGACCGGCTACGGGAACTGTCGCCACTGTGGGATATGTTCAAAGATGGTATTGACCTGAAGTCAGTGCAGTGGGCAGCTCACTGAGCCGGCCTCTGGAACTGAATAATTTATTGGGCGTTGCCGCTACCGAGGCGGCGGCGACTGTGGAGATCAAGACTATGGCTTATAGCGATAAGGTTCTGGACCATTATGAAAACCCGCGCAACGTGGGTAGCATGGACAATGATGCTACCAACGTGGGTACCGGCATGGTTGGTGCCCCGGCATGTGGTGATGTAATGCGTCTGCAGATACAGGTCAATGATGAGGGCGTTATCGAAGATGCCAAGTTCAAGACCTATGGCTGTGGTTCCGCTATCGCCTCCAGCAGTCTGCTGACCGAGTGGGTAAAGGGTAAAACCCTTGATGAGGCGCAGCAGATTAAAAACACCGATATTGCAGAAGAGCTGGCTCTGCCGCCGGTGAAGGTGCACTGCTCAGTGTTGGCGGAAGATGCCATCAAGGCTGCGGTTGAGGACTATGCCAGTAAACAGGGCGAGAACTAATCCCACCACTCTAGCAACGCCACGGTAAAGCCGGGGAGAATCTTATGGCGATTACATTGACCGAAGCTGCCGCCAGCCATGTGCAGCGTTTTTTAGATAGCCGTGGCGAGGGTGCAGGTATTCGCCTCGGTGTTCGTACTTCCGGCTGCTCAGGAATGGCTTATGTGCTGGAGTTTGCCGATGAGGCAGAGGTGGATGATGTTGTTTTTGAGGCACATGGAGTGAAGGTGCTGGTCGATCCAAAAAGTTATCTCTACCTCGATGGTACTGAGCTGGATTACACCAAAGAGGGGTTGAACGAAGGATTCAAGTTCAACAACCCGAACGTCAAGGATGCCTGTGGTTGTGGTGAAAGTTTTACTGTTTAAAGGCGCACTGATCTCTCAGTGTTTTCCCATCACCTGGCGCCATCGCCACTTCGGCGCTCATGAATAAGATGTGACATGTTGGATTTCTCGAAGAATTACTTTGAGCTTTTTGGGTTGCCAGTCGTCTACCTGGTGGACTTAGAGCAGTTAGTGGAGCGTTATCGCGAGCTGCAGCAGGTGGTCCATCCAGATCGCTTTGCCAATGCCTCGGATCATGAACGCATGTTGTCGATGCAAGGTGCCTCACTGGTAAATGAGGCGTTTGAAACACTGAAGGATCCTCTTCGTAGAGCTCACTATCTACTGGTTCTCAATGGCATCGATATGGATGTGCAGCAGGAGAGTACGAAGGATGTCTCTTTCCTGATGGAGCAGCTGGAGCTACGGGAACGGCTGGAGGCAAGCCGACATACTGATGATCCCTACGAAGTGATTAGTGAAATTGTCGATGGCGTCAGCCGTAAAATCAATGTGCTTGTCGGGCAGATGGCTGTTCAGTTTGAGGCAGCCACGCCAGAGCAGTTGGAGCTGGCGCGGGAGATTCTGCGCAAGATGCAGTTTCTACAAAAGTTAAGATTTGATGCCGAATCCCTCGAGAACGAGTTGGATGAGGCGCTATAGGCTAAAGGGATAAGATGGCACTATTACAGCTTTCAGAACCGGGGCAATCCGCCGCACCGCATCAGCATCGGCTGGCGGCTGGAATCGACCTTGGTACTACCAACTCCCTTGTCGCTCCGTTCGTAGTGGCCAGGCTGAAACCCTGCCCGATGGTGCCGGCCGGCACCTGCTGCCGTCGGTGGTACGCTACACCGAAGAGGGTGTAGTCGTCGGCGGTGATGCTGTTGCTATAGCGGCTGATGATCCTCTTAACACCATCTTCTCGGTGAAGCGCCTGATCGGCCGTGGTGTCGATGCGATGAAATCTCTTGGGGGGCGGTTGCCCTATCACTTCAGTCAGGAAAAGGGCAGCGTGCCGCGTATTTCCACTGTTGCGGGAGACGTCAGTCCGGTAGAGGTCTCCGCCGAGATACTTCGTATACTGGCGCAGCGGGCGGTTGCTACGCTGGGTGGTGATCTTGAAGGCGTGGTGATCACCGTCCCCGCTCACTTTGATGATGCTCAGCGCCAGGCAACAAAAGATGCCGCCAAGGTGGCTGGCTTGAAGGTACTTCGTCTCCTTAATGAGCCGACTGCAGCTGCAGTTGCCTATGGTCTGGATAGCGGTGCCGACGGCGTTCATGCGATCTACGACCTGGGTGGAGGTACCTTCGAT
>MOXG01000016.1_pt1 | contig 44363 bp, 57 predicted proteins | sample 1471191 | NCBI WGS metagenome assembly MOXG01 (sample SAMN05806437, study PRJNA327811) | mollusc metagenome | isolation source: Phylotype C (NB3) bacterial symbionts from gill | host: Thyasira cf. gouldii | place: Canada: Bonne Bay, Newfoundland | collected 2010-08-19
CCCTACCTGACGGTGAGAGAGAACATCACCCTCTCCCGGCGACTGTTGCATATGCCGGATGACAATCTGGTTAATGACCTTGCTCACCGGTTGGGGATCAAACGCCACCTCGACAAACGTCCGCACACGCTCTCGGTAGGTGAGCGCCAACGGGTCGCCATTGGTCGCGCTCTGGCCCACCGCCCTTCCATCGTTATCGCCGACGAGCCCACCGCCTCCCTTGATCCCATCGCCGCCGAACGCATCATGGCGCTCTTTATCGAACTGGTGGAGGAGCTCAACATCACCGTTATCGTCGCCAGCCACGCTTGGCGTCATGTGCAGCGGCTGGGCCTGCGCCGTCTCGCACTGCGTACCCAGAGAGAGGATGACGGCTCGCTGACAGAAACAGTGGTGAGCGGATAATGAGTCACAGACTAGGCAATATCTCCTGGCTGGCAGCCCGTGACTATCGCGACGAGTGGCAGATGTCCGGCTTCTTCGTCCTCGCCCTCGCCGCCGTGCTGGGACCGATGATGGTACTGTTCGGCCTCAAGTTCGGCATTATCAGCAGCATGGTCGATAACCTTGTCGAGGACCCGCGCAACCGTGAGGTCCGACCCATTGGCAGCGGCCACTTTGACCGTGCTGGATGGAGACACTGCGCAGCCGATCCGATGTCGACTTCATTGTTCCTCGTACCCGCGCTATCGCCGCCACCATCAAGCTCAAAAGTACCACAGCCAAACGTATTCTACCGGCCGAGATGATCCCGACCGATCGTGGAGACCCACTGCTGGAAGGGCTAAAACCGCCCGACAACATGCAGCAGTTGGTACTATCCAACTCTGCCGCACGCAAACTGAAGGTGAAGCCTGGCGACACAGTGAGCGGCAGCTTTTCACGCCGTTTCAAAGGGCGTAGTGAGCGGGTACATATTGAGCTGACTGTGACAGACGTTGCCCCGGCCGGTGCCTTCCCCCGGGATGGTGCCTTTGCCCCTGTTTATCTGGTGGAGTCGGCGGAGGATTTCCGTGATGGCCGTGCCGTCCCCGCCCTTGGTTGGAGGGGCGACCCGGAGAGCAACGACAACCGCAGCTACCCCGCTTCCGCCTCTATGCCGAATCGATCTATGATGTTACCGGACTCTCCGCACTGTTGATAAAAGAGGGCGTGGAAGTTCGTACCCGGGCGGCGGATATTGAGATCGTCCAGAGTATGGACCGCAACCTCAGCGCCGTCTTCTGGCTTATCGCACTGGTGAGCATGTCCGGCTTTGCCTTCTCTCTCGGTGCCAGCCTGTGGGCCAATGTCGACAGGAAGCGAAAGGAGTTGAGTGTTCTGCGACTGGTGGGATTCCGTACCGGGGATATCATCTGGTTCCCGGTAATCCAGTCACTCTTCACCGGTCTGCTCGGCTGGGGTTGCGCCACCCTCATCTATCTCGGTGTCGCCTTCAGCATCAACCGGATGTTTGCCGGTCAGCTGCAAAGCGGTGAAAATGTCTGCCTGCTGCTGCCCGAGCACTACCTAATAGCCCTCGGCATCACCCTCGCTCCGCCACCATCGCTGCCGCCATGGCCGGCTACCGTTCCGCCCGCATCGAACCCTCTGAAGGATTACGGGATATCTGACAGATATGGTAACTTACCCACAAATTAATCAGGTAGCCCGAGGCTGACACCACCCTCCATGCGCATCTACATGCAGACACAACCGTCGCCGGATCAACCGCTCCGCTTCTATCAGCTCCAGCTCCAGCAGGATCTCCTGGGGGGCTGGAGCCTGGTGCGCGAGTCAGGCGTTCAGGGGGGGCGCGGTCAGGTGACCAAAGAGTATTTCAGTGACCGTGACGAGGCGATACAGAAGCTGACAAAACGACGGGACAGCCAACTGCGACGGGGTTTCCATACTGTCTTCCGCGAAGGGATGCCGAGCGAAGTTTAACGCTGAACCAGGCGGAGCAAGCAGTGATTCCTGATTTCAAGCAGATTACTCTTTCATGCCGGCACGAAGATGGCAGCTGATGCTATACCCTGCATGCTGATCCGCGCTTAGTCATGGATCTTCTATTATATTCGTATGAAATTAGTTTTAGCACTCTTCCTGGGCTTGTTAGCCACTGCAACTCCGGTGATGGGCGAGCTGCATTTTTTTCACCCTGAGGGTGAGATTCACAAGCTGGATCACCTTTCGGTTGAAGAAACGGCACTCCGGTATCAGCCGCAGGATCGCAGACCCTATTCGGAATCCTGGTACTACCTTGGTGTAAACGAGGCGGGTGCTCTATTCATTTCTCACTTTTCACTAGCCAGAATCAACATTTTCTTCGAGCAGTATACGGTTGATTTCGGAATCTATCTGCCGATGGCACAGCGCATTACCGCACAAAGAGCTATCTCAGGAGCGATATCGAGGTAGAGACCAATCAGTTCCAGATCAAACTGGGGAAAAACAGTCTCGGGGGTACGCTGGAAAATCAACGCCTGCATATTGAGGAGGAGGATTTTACCGTCGATTTGAGTTTTACCCCCGGAGTTCCTGCATTCAGGGACGGGGATGGCAGAATATACCTCGATCAGGGTAAAAAGGACTATATGGACGTCACCTACCAGCCATCCATGGAGGTAGAGGGCGACGTTACGATTGGAGACCGCACAATTCAATGGAAAGGATGGGGGTATGCCGATCATGTACGACAGACATTTCTTCCCAATGAGTTTGCCGACCGATTATATGCATTCAGGGTAAAGATGGGAGATCTTTTCATCTCCACCCTGGACTATTTTCCAAATCAGGAAATTCACCCGGAGCGTCTCCCTTCACTGATTGTGGCCTATAAAGACCGCCTGCTTCACGTCGGACACGATTATCGCCTCGAAGAGACAGAACTCCATACCGATCCCGAGCGGGGCATCAGCGTACCAAAAGGTTTCCGGCTGACAACAAAGACCGAGGGGTTTGAGTTGAGCTGCACCTCTACCGGAAAGATGCTTCAACGGGTGGATCTTCTTGCTGCCATTGGTCCACTTGCACGCTCGATCCTGAGTTTTTCCGGCGTAAGCTCCTTTGACTACATTTTTTCAGAGGAGGTCGACTGTCTGATCGCTTCCCCCGGGGTTTCCGGTTCATTCAGTGGGAAAGGTGTATTGGAAATTGTGAGATAGGGTGAGCAAGACAAGAGGGCATGCTGAGCCCTTTTTTCTTCGCCTTTGCACGAGATGAAAGGAGCGCACCCACCAGTGCGGGAATCTCCAAAAAACCGTACACCCACCTTTTGATCCTGAATTAGGTGTGAGTAGGTGAATAATGGGCGTCATGAATCAAGGTGATTCGATGGAATCGATGAATTGACTTTGACAAAACCACAGTGTTTGAACAGGCTCTAGAGCCACGAATTGCTTACATTCGGTGCTACAATAACCCCTATGAAACCCGAATTTACTGGCATCCATCACACCGCATTTGCCACCAACGATATCGAAGAGACCGTTAGGTTCTGGCGTGATCTGATAGGCCTTCGCCTGGTCTATGCCTACGGCAGCCCGGGTTATAGGCAGTACTTCTTCCAGATCTCCGGGGACAACCGTATCTCCTTCTTCGAATGGGAGGGTGTAGAACCGGTCTCCAAGCGGCGTCACGGCGACCCGGTAAAGGGGCCGTTCATATTCGATCACATCTCGATCGGTGTAGCCGACAAGGGCGCCTTGTGGGAGATCATGGCACGCCTTGATGCCGCTGACTTCTTCTGTTCTGATGCGATCGACCACGGCTGCTTCATTTCGATCTACTCCTACGATCCCAACGGCATTCCCATTGAGTTCAGCTGTGATGTCTCCGGCCTCGACCTCTTCTGGAATCCGGTGATGCAGGATCTGGCCACTACTTCTAAATTCCTTACCGAGCCCAACCCCCTGCCCGGCCAGTGGCCGCGGCAGATCCTGTCCCCCTAGAAAATCGTATGGTTATTCCAGGTGAAGGGAAGGATAACTTCCCGGAGATAGCTGAAAACGTCTCTCCTATTGGCCCAAAAACATCCCCTGAAGACCGTTCCATGCGGGTCCAGGATGTGATGAAACGGAATGTCCGTACCGCCAAAGAGGACGATCCGGTGCGCTCCGTAGCCGAGGTTATCTGCCAGACCAGGATTAGTGGTGTGCCGGTAGTGGATAAGGATAACCACCTTGTGGGCATGATTTCGGAGAAGGACATACTGAAATCCCTCCTCCCCAGCTATACCCAGTTTCTTGATAATCCGGTCCAGGCGCGGGACTTCTGTGCCATGGAGCACGCCTACGGCAACGCCCTACAGAGAAAGGTGGGAGAGCTGATGACACGAACGGTTCATTCTGCCTACACCGATGAGCCGGTGATGAAGGCCGCCGCACAGATGGACCTGCACAATTTTCGCCGCATCCCGGTTATCGGGAGAGACAACCGGGTTGCCGGCATTGTCAGCCTCAGCGATATTCACCAGGCCATTTTCAGACGTGAACTGTCTGAGAAGTAACAGAAAAGCCCAAAATAGGATACCCAGCTTTCAATCCCTTTACTGGCTAGGCACAAAAATCACGAAACAAATTTAATAGAGAACACTGCTCCCTGTAGGAGCGAATTTATTCGCGATCAGGCTCCGAGGCCTGTTCTGCTCGAACAAGTTCGCTCCTTCCGGTTTCAGGCGAATTGTGCATAGCATAATCCCTTTTGGTCACAGAATGGTACCGCGAGAGCCATCTGCAAAAGCTACTGTTGTAGGTTATTGAAGTACACTACCGGCAACTTGGGAACTCTCCCAGGGCAACCCCACCTCCACTCGCAGTCCCCCAAGTTCTGTAGACCTACTGAACTTGAGTGTGCCGCCATAACGACTGACCATATCGCTGACAATGGCCAGCCCCAGACCATGCCCTGCAACCGACTCATCAACCGCACACCGCGCCCGGCCAGCTCTATCAAGGTATCTTCAGCCACACCAGGGCCATCATCCTCGATGATCAGATGGGTAATCTCTTCGCTGACCCATAGCTGAAACCTGACACGTGCATCTGCCCATTTGCAGGCGTTATCCAGCAGGTTCCCGAGTAGCTCCAACATATCTTCCCGGTCCTGGGGCAGCCGCTCTACTTCTGGCAGTCGGTAGTCAATCTCCAATTCACGTTTGGCGTAGAGCTGTTGCAGGGCACCCACCAGAGCTGGAACCTCCTGCTGCGCGGCAAAGCGCTCGGCGGCAACACCTGCACCGGCCAGCCGCGCCCGCGTCAGCTCCCGTTCCATCAGCTGTCGTATGCGCTCTATCTGGAGATCCATCTCCCGCCTCACTTCAGGGTAGTCTGCCAGCTCCTCTCTCTCCAGCTGCCGCATCAACAGATTAAGCGGTCCCTTGAGGGCATGGGCCAGATTTCCCAGACTGTTGCGCGACTGCTCCAGACGCCCTTGCTGTAGCTGCAGTAGCCGATTGAACTCCTGCACCAGCGGCTTTACCTCAGTGGGAATATCTTCGGTAAGTGCGGTGATCTCTCCCTTCGCCAGCCGCCGAATATCCTCCCTCACCGGATCGAGCCGCCTCATCGAACCACGTACAATTTGAGACTGGATCAGAATAATCAATACCGCCGCCAACAGTGAGAGCGAGGCGAACACCCACTGAAAGCGCACCAGACCCTGGTTTAACGGCGTCAAATCTTCAGCCAGCGCCAGGGTGAACAACTTACCCTGCTTGCGATAACCGGCGACGTGCAACAGCAGATCCTGACCGGAAGGCCCCGCCATGCGCCAGTGATCTGAAGTTCCGGGAGTAAACGGTGGAAACTCCAGGCGCTGATCCCACAACGAGCGCGAGGTGAGCAAGGTGCCATCTACAAACACCACCTGATAGTAGTGACCTGAGAGAGGTTGGCGGTAAATCTTACCCAATCCACCACTACTGGAGAGCGCGGGCGCTCCGGCAGCTGTCAGATCCAGAGTGGCAAGCAGGGTCTCAGCATCGTGCTGAAGTCGTGAGGCGACAAAGCCTTCAGTGAGATTGCGCAGTGCCAGACTGCCACCCCACCAGAGCAGGGCCAGGAGCAGCAGTAGCCCCAACGCCAGCCCCACCTGAAGCTGTTTGCCAAGAGAGTTCACTTGGTTACGCCGACAAACAGGTAGCCTTGTCCACGCCGTGTCTCGATGCGCTCCTTGCCGATACGCTCCCGCAATCGCCGCACATAGACCTCTATCAGGTTGCTGTCACGGTCGAAGTCCTGATCGTAGACATGCTCAGTCAGTCGCTTTTGGATAGAATGCGCCCGGGATGGAGCATAAAGTAACGCAGCAGGCGGAACTCGGTGGCGGTAAGGTCCACAGCCTGATCATCAGCAAGGATCACCTGCTGTAACTCCTCGTTGAGACGCAGGCCACCGCACTCCAGCTCGGCCACCGCCCGCCCGGTGCTGCGCCGAATCAGCGCCTGCAGCCGCACCAGCAGCTCTTCTACATGAAACGGCTTACCCAGGTAATCGTCGGCCCCCGCCTTGAATCCATCCACCGCTGATGCCAGGCATCACGGCAGTCAGTACCAGTACCGGCATAACCAATCCCTTGTTGCGCCAGTTCTGCAGCACTTCCAGACCAGGGCGTTGCGGCAACCCAAGGTCGAGCACCACCGCATCATAGGGGGTCACTTCACCGAGATATTCAGCATCGATACCGTTGTCCGCCAGATCAACGGCAAAACCGGCACGACGCAATGCCCGCTCCAGCGCGGCAGCCTGTTCTGCATCATCTTCTACCAACAGCAGGCGCATCTCACTCTTCCTGTTTACGCTTCAACAGCCGACCATCAGTCGCATCCAGCTCCAGCTCCCACACCCGCCCTCCGCTATCCAGCAGTTCAATCTCATAGACGATATTTTCATCCTCCTGCTCAAGCTCGACCTCCAGTATTCGCGCTCCCGGAAATTCGGGCTTTAGCTGTTCAAGAATATGCTCCAAAGAGAGCACTTTTCCAGACATCAACAGCTCACGGGCAATACGGTGATCCTCGTCCGCAGATAAGCCGGCGGCGGCGAGAAACAGCAGTAAAATTGCCAGAACTCTTTTCATCAATCTCCCTCCTTAGTGAACCCGGGAATACGCACATCGTGGCCGTTGAACGAGCCTGTTTCAGGCGCCTTGTGACACTGCTCACAGCGACTGTAGCTTCCCACTTCCGGATTACCCGTCACCCTATCCAAAGGTAGCTCATTATGCTTGCGCAGGAAGTAGGGAGTTTCCGAAACGCGCAGCATCGCCCCTTTCCCCGCTTGTGACGCAGCAATTCCCTGTGAACGAGTATACTCCGACCTGTCGGCGGCATTGTTAAGCAGATAGCGTCGGAGCTGCGCCTCTGACTCTGCATCCAACTCAGCGTTATCGCCAAAATGATCTGCCAAACCATCCATCACCAATCCCCAGGAGGCGGCGTTAAGCAAACCCGCCTGATAGGCAAAGTGGCAGGAGCCACACTCCTCCAGGTAGAGGGGCTTATCCACCGGCGCCACATCCAGGAGAAGAGTGCTCAACCAATCGTTATTGCCGCCATCGGGCACACAACCGCTGATTCCGAGAGTACAGAGAAGCAGCCAATTGATAGGTAATAACAGCCTCTCCCCCGCCGTTTTCATCAGGTCCTCTCCCGTTTCATGCCGTTGATCATCGAGCGCACCAGATTCTCCTGGTGCTGGAAACTGGAGAGCGCTACGCCCACCAAGTGAAAAAAGACCAGCAGCAGGGTGATGTTGACAAAAAACTCATGAACCTCACCGAGCAGTTCCCCCCAGAAATGGGGAAGATCGAGAAAGAGCGGGGCCAGTGGACCGGAGAACTCCTCGGCACCGTAGGCCGCCAGCCCGGTCAGGATGGAGAGGGAGAGGGAGAGCATCAGCGCCACTATCATGACACCGCCCGCCGGGTTGTGACCGATGTAGCGCTTGGCCCGGAATGCAGCCACATCCTTCATATAAGCGATAACCGTGGACGGCCGTTTGACAAAATCAGTGAAGCGGGCATGGCGGGTACCGACAAGGCCCCACAACAAGCGGAACAGGAGCAGTCCCATAATGGTGTATCCGGCCCACACATGGAGGGTGAGAAAGTGATCTTCGGTCAACCAGGCGATTGCAAACGCACCCACCAGTGACCAATGAAACACACGTACAAGTAGATCCCAAACCCGTAACTGTTCTGACGACTGCATAACAACACCCCTTTTCTGTAGTGGTCAGAATAGAGGGTGATTCTTAAACCAAGCTGAAAAGGGGAGAGGGGCATAAGAATCCAGTAGGGCGCAATAAGCGTAGCGCATTGCGCCACCATGGCACTGTCGTCGTGATGTAATGAGCGATAGCAGAATGCGATAACGTCAGCTGCAACCTTCGTCTTGATCTTGCCTCCCCTGAGCGCAGTTCAATTCGACCAGGCTTATTCAGTGCACCAAAGTTCGGGCTTGTGCAGCACATAACCCTGGCCATAATCGACACCTATAGCGGTTAGTTCAGCCAGAATTTCTTCACTCTCTACAAATTCAGCGATCGTCTGAATTCCCATAGCCTTGCCGACTTGGTTAATCGCTTGAACCATGGCCCGATCCACTTTGGATGTGTCAATATTTCGTACAAACTCACCATCAATTTTAAGATAATCCACTTCCAGATTCTTCAAATAAGCAAAAGAGGACATACCGCTACCAAAATCATCAAGGGCAAAACTACACCCCAGACTGCGCATCGTAGTGATAAAGACCTGTGCACGAATCAGATTGGTAATAGCAGCGGTCTCTGTGACTTCAAAGCAGATCAGTTCCGGGGCGACTGTATATTTGACAAGTAGTTTTTCGATATAGGCAGGTAGGCTTTCATCGGTAAAACTGGCTCCGGACAGGTTGATACCCGTGACACAATCCAGTTCAGCTCTCTCTCCTAATAGCGCAATAGTATTTCGGATCACCCAGCGATCTATCGCCGGTGCCAATCCATAGCGTTCGGCAATAGGGATAAATACTCCGGGAGGCACCAACTCATTATCCTCCAACTCCATTCGCACCAGTACTTCATAGTGTGTCTTACCATTGGCCGTCAATGGTACAATTTTCTGACGCCACAGTTGCAATTGATCATGCTGGATTGCCTGGGTAATGGGGCTAACCCAATTCATCTCGGTACGTCTTGTCGTCAAATCCTTGTCTGTCCATTGGTAGACATGAATACGGTTTCTGCCGAGATCCTTCGCTATATAGCAGGCGCTATCAGCTGCCCCCAAAGCACCCGACACATCGCTTTTCAGTTCCGACTCCAGCATGACCAGTCCGATACTTGCACCGATATCGAAGTGTTTGTCTTGCCAGATAAAATGGAAAGTATTGATGGTATCGAGCAGTGACTGGGCGATAGCTGTCGCACTTTCAAGTGTGCAACTATCCACCAGCACACCAAACTCATCACCACCCAGTCGCGCTATGGTGCATGCATCACACAGATCAGCCTTCAACAGATTGCTGAGTTGTCGCAACAGAACATCGCCGGCTGTGTGCCCACAGGTATCATTGACCACCTTAAACTGATCCAGATCCAGATAGAGCAGTGCCTGATTACCCTTTTCCAATAACGAGCCACTCAACATCTTCTGCAGCAGCGTCTCAAATTTATTGCGGTTATAAAGTGCGGTGAGTGTATCGTGCGTTGCCTGATACTCAAGCTTGAGTTCCATCGCCTTACGGCTGCTAATATCAAGTAGGCCGCCGACAACGGCAGGTTGTCCATCATAGAGCGTACGACTGCCAAACACTTCGATATTGATAATATCCCCACTCTTGGTCAGTCCCCTAAAATCGTATTGCAATGAAAGCACTTCACCTTGGTAATGCTTGTGCAGGTTCTGCTTTACCAGGGGCCAGTCTTCGTTTAACACCACATCTTTAGGCCCCACACCATGAATCATCTCCTCCTGTGAATAACCAAATATTGCCGCGAGCCCCGGATTGACATATTTAAAGACATCATCCTGAATAAGATAGATCCCCATCAGGGATTGTTCAGCAAGGTTTTTGAATTTAGCCTCTGACTCCTGCAGAGAGCGCTCCACCGCCTTTTGCTCCGTGATATCTTTTTTTGTGGCAACAAAATGAGTGATATTCTGCTCTCTATCATGCAGCGGTGCGATGGTGGCCATCTCCCAGAACAGACTCCCATCCTTACGACGATTCTGTAATTCACCACGCCAACTCTTACCGCTTGTGATCGATGCCCACAGCTGCTGATATTCACTTGGTATCGTATTACCCGACTTCAGAATAGTGGGGGTTTCCCCAATAACCTCTTCCAGGGAATAGCCAGTCACTTTGGTAAAGTGAGGGTTGGCATACTCGATAACCCCTTCCGTATCGGTAATCATAATGCTGTCCGCACTCTGCTCGACAGCACGCGACAGCTTGCGCAGTTTCTCCGCATCCCGACGACTCTCGGTGATGTCCTCCATAACATGAACAGAAAAGAGATATTTTCCATCGCCGCCTTTGACCGCGAACCCCCTCGAGGTATAGATCTCGCCACTTTCCAGATGGAGCTCTTCTATCTGCTCATCAAGTTGCAGCTCCAACAGTTGTGCACAGGCAGGGGTTGGCCCGTCCATTTTTGGAAATACCTCCCAGTAAGGCCGACCGACGATCTCTTCATAATCGAGATTGGTGCACAGCAGATAAGCACGGTTGACGCGCATAAGTCTGTAATCTTTGTCGTGAAGAAAAATCGGCGTATTGACTGCGTCAAATACTGCCGTCCACTCCTGACTTGCTATTTCGATACGTTTTCGACTCTCCTCCAGCTGATAGAACTGCTTCTTGGTGGTTCTCTCTGCATCCTTCACTCGCTGGAAAGGTTCACGCACACTCATCACAAATACTGCCTGATAGATATAGGCAAAGGAGAGCACCTTGTAGATATGCCCCAGCAGATTGTAGACATCGCTGACGGAGGTATAGAGGGTAAAACAGAGCTCGCTCAGAATAGCCAGAATCACTGCAGCAAACAGCGGCGAGAGATCAATATCAGGGGTTGTTTTGGTTTTCTGATAGAGGATAAGCGCAGACAACGCAAAAATCGCCATAATGAAATATTCACTGAATATTTTGAACGGCGTTAACCCCACCCCATCAACAAAAGTCACCGGCAGATATTCCACCTGATAGAGGCCTACCCAATAGACCAGAATGACCAACAAAATGGATATGGAAAGAAACAGGTAACGATTCTTCTCGTACTGCAGTTTCTTCCAGGGCCTTATGGTCACAATCAAAATAGAAATAGCTGTCAGGATACGTGCAGCCAACCAGAAATTGATCGCCTTCTGCGAACCGGAGGGTGTAACAAGCTCCGGCATGCCTTTAGGTGTATCAGATCGATAGAGGCCACCGCAAGCAGTGCGGTGGCTAAAATAAGGAGATTTCCCGGTCTTTCACCGGCATAGGTATTCCATGTAACAGCAAAGATCAGCAGGCAAACAACAATGGAAAACCCTTCAAGAACAATGTGTAGCGGCAGATAGTGCGCCAAACCTTCAAATGGATGGTGAGAAGGAACCAGCCAAAACAGCACTAAAGGGAGCCCCATCAAGGCGAGCTGGAGCAGTTTTTTTCTCTCAACACCCAAGTTTCGTGCCTGATGCATTCACCCCCCTGTTATTGTAGGTATGAGGGGGCATCTAAACTGCATCGATCGAGAGCGCTTATACATCACACTTCCACCTCAGAGTATTTTTCTTGGTTATACCTGACAATAATAGACAATTATTTCCATTTGACGCAGATACAGCAACAGCACCCGCAGCAGTATTTCACTGCTACCTTCTGATATTCGGGATACACCACGACTTATTGAGCTATAGGCCGCTTCGGATCGATTGCCGCCTATCACCATCATGTATATGCCTGCCTGCCTCAATGTGCAGCTGCTTGCTGAGATAAGCAGCGCGTTCAATAACCAGGCAGGCTCAGAAGATTGTGCTGAAAGAGTCGAATCTTGGTTAGAATGGACCTTTGCATCAACACACCAAGGTAGATGGCTGAAATTTTTCAACAACTGATGGCGTGGATCAGCCTGCACCCGATGTGGTCGGGGGTAGTGATCTTTCTGGTGGCGATGGCGGAATCCCTCGCTGTCGTCGGCCTGCTGGTGCCGGGGGTGGTGATTATGTTCGGCATCGGCGCTCTCATCTCCGTCGGTGCCATCCCTTTCTGGAGTGCCCTGGGCTGGGCGGTGGCCGGTGCGGTGGCCGGCGACAGCCTCAGTTTTTGGCTCGGTCATCACTACCGGCAACAGTTAACGAATATCTGGCCCTTCAGTCGTCACCCCAAGAGCCTGGAACAGGGTATCGCCTTTTTCAATCGCTACGGTGGCAAGAGCGTTGCCATTGGCCGCTTCTTCGGCCCGGTGCGTGCCATCATCCCACTGGTAGCAGGAATGATGGGCATGTCGCCCAGCCGTTTCGTCGCTGCCAATGTCATCTCCGCACTGGTGTGGGCTCCGGCTTATCTGCTACCCGGCATTGTCTTTGGTGCCTCTCTGGAGTTGGCCTCAGAAGTTGCACTGCGACTGGTGGTTCTAATCCTGCTGCTAGCACTGATCGTCTGGCTGGGACTGCTGTTGAGTAAATGGACCTTCCGGCTGCTACAGCCCCACACCTCCGCTTGGGTGGCGGCCACTCTGCGCTGGAGCCGCCTGCACCCAAAGAGTGGTGAGATTGCCGCTGCACTGGCCGACCCAGACCATCCCGAGGCACGGGGATTGTCGATCTTCGCCTTCCTGCTGCTGGCCACAACAGCGATCTTCACCCTATTGCTGACCACCGTGGTCGAGGGGAGTCACATAGAGAGTATCAACCAGGGTGTACTACAAGCACTGCAGAGCATCCGCACCCCCTGGTCCGATCACCTGATGATCTATCTCACCCGACTGGCTGATGACGGCGTAGTCTTCTCTCTGATTATCGGCGTGCTGATCTTTCTCATCTGGCGTGGCCACCGCCGCACAACCCTCTACTGGCTTGCCGCCGCCCTCTTCTGCCTGATCGCCGGACCACTGCTGAAGATGGGGCTGCAGATCCCCCGCCTGATGTGGTGACTCTGGCACCGGACTCCTACGCCTTTCCCAGTGGCCACACCCTGAGGGCGGCGGTGCTCTACGGTTTCCTCTCCGTTATTGTCGCCCGTCCACTCTCCCTGCGTTGGCGCTGGCTCCCCTATGGATTGGCCGCATTGGTAACCGTCGCAGTCGGCCTGTCACGCCTCTACCTGGGCGTACACTGGCTCAGTGACGTTCTCGGCAGCATCGCCTTGGGAGTCGCCTGGGTGGCAGTGCTCGCCATGGCCTATCACCGTCATACCCACATCGAGAGCCACTGGGGCAGTCTGATGACTACCGCAATCACCGTCACGCTTCTCGCCTTCTCACTCAAGAGCGGACTGCACCACGAGCGGGATTTCAGCCGCTACCAACCACTGCAGGAGAGCCGGGAAATAAGCGCTAAACAGTGGTGGCAAGGTGACACAATTATACTGCCTGGAGAGCGTAGTGATATCAGAAGCCACCACGACGACCCACTCAATCTACAGTACGCCGGAGAGTTGAATTGGCTAAATAGCCGGCTGGTGGAGAGTGGATGGCGGCCGGCGAAAGTGCTCTCCTGGGGCAACAGCCTGCACCTGCTCTCCCCTACCCTGCCTCTGCATCAACTACCGGTGCTGCCACAGGTTCACGATGGCAGGCATGAAGCGCTGCTATTGGAGAAAAAACTACCGGATGACCAGCGGCTGGTATTGAGACTTTGGCAGACAGGAGTTCGACTGGTACCCGGCGGTGCAACCGTGTGGATCGGCAATGTCTCGGAGCAGCAGCAGGTGCGGATCGTTAATTTAGTTACCCTGGCGGCAACCGGCCGGGATTTTTCAACACCATTTCAGATTCTTTCAGATGATCTTGCAGAGTTGCCGGCGGGTACGACAAAGCAGGTAGACAGCAGGATGTTAGTTAGACCGCAGCCCTATTAATCAGAAAATCCGGTAGGAGCGAACTTGTTCGCGATCAGCACCGAGGTATGTTCTTCGCGAACAAGTTCGCTCCTACGCCAGACCGCCGACTAAATCCAGTCAATCCCCACCCCAACGCTGGGCCAGATCACTCTCAATACCCAGATGATCAAGCACCCGTGCCACCATGAAGTCGACCAGATCCTCCACCGTTTGCGGGCGGTTGTAGAAACCGGGACTGGCCGGCATCACCACCACGCCAAGGCGTACAAGCTTCAGCATATTCTCCAGGTGGATAGCTGAGCAGGGAGTCTCACGCACCATCAGGATTAGCTTGCGCTGCTCTTTCAGCATCACATCGGCAGCCCGCTCGATCAGATTGTTGCTCGCACCGGTGGCTATGGCGGAGAGTGTGCCGGTGGTACAGGGGCAGACCACCATCGCCTCTGGAGCGTTAGAGCCGCTGGCGACGGGTGCAGTCCACTGCTCACGACCAAAGACGCGTAGCTGACCGGGTTGTGCACCATAGCGCTCTGAGAGCAGTACCTCCATCTCACGGGGCTGGGACGGCAGGGTGAGACCAGTCTCCATCGGAATCACCACCTGAGCCGCCTTGGAGACCATCAGGTAGACCTGACGTTCGGCACGAATCAGGCAGTCGAGCAGACGCAGGCCGTAGGCACTGCCGGAGGCGCCGGTAATGGCTAGTGATATGGGAGAGCCGGTATCTGTCATTGTCTATTTTGCCTGTTCCGTCTAGGTTTAAGAGCGCTGAGCAACGCGCTGCTGCCACAATGTTCACAATATAGTCATATCGGGCAAGTAAGTGTAGTGGGTCTATTTCACCAAAAGCCTAATAATTGGCCATACTCAACAGAGGGACACCTACAAAAGGGTTGGAGGTAAGTGCAATGAGACCACTGTTAGCTTTCTGGTTATTAGCTATCTTGCTGCTCACCGGCTGTATGTCACTACAGGAGATACGTGACCGGCGCATCTCCAATGAGCAGGAGGTATTCAACAGTTTTCCCGCCGATGTGCAGGCCAACATTAGACAGGGGCAGATCGATATCGGCTTCAACCAGAGTATGGTGCAACTTGCTTGGGGGGCACCGAGTCAGGTGATGACCCGCAGGGTCAAGGGGAAGATCACCAAGATATGGATCTATACAAAAACTCTCTCCCACCCCAATTTTGAGAGGGTGAGTGTACCGGTAAGCTATGTCGACGGTGAGGGCAATGTACAAATAGTGTACCGCAGGGTCTGGTCCGACAGGACCACCTATGAAGAGGTCAGTATGGCGCGTGTTGAGTTCACCCATGGGCGGGTCAGCGCCATCGAGCAGATCACTCCATAGAGCGTATCAGGAGCTGTCTAACCAGGCGGAGGTGTCGCCAACGCATCCAGCATCCGCTGATGGATATTCTCAAAACCACCGTTACTCATCACCAGCAGGTGATCGCCCGGGGCCGCTTCGCGGCGGATGAGATCAACAATTGCTTCCACCTCGTCAAACACCTTTCCACGCTCCCCCAGGGGGGCGAAAACGCTCTGTGCATCCCAGCCCAGTGAGGGGGGTGAGTAGACCAGGACCCGGTCTGCGCCCTCAAGGGCATCGGGCAGCAGGGCGGCGTGAACACCCATACGCATGGTGTTGGAGCGGGGCTCCAGCACGGCAATGATACGCTGCTCCCCACTTGGGCCCGCAGGCCGTCGAGGGTGGTGCGAATCGCCGTCGGGTGGTGGGCAAAATCGTCATAGACCCGAATTCCCCGCACCTCACCGCGCAGCTCCATACGCCGTTTTACATTCTGAAACCGGTGCAATGCTTCAACCGCTATCCCGGTAGGGACACCGGCATGACGGGCGGCGGCAATGGCCGCCAAGGCGTTGTTGATGCTGTGCTCACCGGTCAACTCCCAATCCACCTCGTCCAGAGGTTCTCCATCACAAAGAGGCTGGAAGCGGCTGCCATCCAACCTCAGCCGACGCGCCTTCCAGAGGCCGTCACCATCGGCACCAAAACGCTCAACCTGACTCCAGCACCCCATAGCCAACACCTCATCCATCGCCGGATCGGTGGTGGGAGTGATGATCAGTCCGGAGCCGGGCACCGTCCGCACCAGATGGTGAAACTGCCGCTGGATCATCGCCAGATCATCAAAGATATCGGCATGATCAAATTCCAGATTGTTCAGAATCAGTGTACGGGGGCGATAGTGGACAAACTTGGAGCGTTTATCGAAGAAGGCGGTGTCGTACTCATCCGCCTCGACCACGAAGAAGGGGGCATCGCCAAGCCGAGCAGAGATACCGAAATTGCACGGCACACCGCCGATGAGAAAGCCCGGATTGAGACCGGCATCTTCCAAAATCCAGGCGAGGAGGCCTGCGGTGCTGGTCTTGCCATGGGTACCGGCCACCGCCAACACCCAGCGCCCCTGCAACACATGCTCTGCAAGCCATTGAGGGCCTGAGGTGTAGGCAAGACCGGCATCCAGCATATACTCCACCGCCGGGTTGCCCCGTGACATGGCGTTGCCCACCACCACACAATCCGGTGCCGGTTTCAAATGGGCGGGATCGTACCCCTCCATCAACTCAATACCGGCGGCCTCAAGTTGGGTGCTCATGGTGGATAGACGTTGGCATCGGAGCCGCTCACCTCATGCCCCATTGCCCGGGCAAGCAGGGCGATACCTCCCATAAAAGTGCCACAGATACCGAGTATATGGATATGCATCACTGAGCGCCTGCCAGAAACAGGCTATCGACGACAGCATTGACCAACATAAAATAGCTGACCGATATCAGCAGGCCGTGCCTCAGACTAACCTCAAAGGTGTGACGGGCGATATGAGCCACAATCAGCAGCCCCCACACCATCAGCATCAGATAGAGCAGCGCCCCCAGGCTGCCAATTTCCGAGGTGGCGGGATCCCCACCAAGCAGTAACTGCAACGGCATGGAGAGTAGATTGATGATCGTGCCACTGGCAAACAGAGCGGTCACCGTCTGAACCAGCCGCCCTGATTTACCCAAAAAGCGGAGAACAGCGGAAAGCAGCATGTAGACCATCACCAAGTCTAAAAGCTGCGCCAGAAATGCCGGAACCAAGCCACCAAAGGTGTCGGAAATTACCAGCGTACCCGTGGCCAATCCCAGGAGGGCGGTAACAGCCAACAAAAAAGTGGAGGCAGGAACATCCTGGGGCGTCGCCCGCAGCAGACAGATATTGACAAAGAGTTTGATCAGTTTATTCACGGCTTGTTTCTATTCGTGGAGGATGGATGATCATAACCCGTGTGCACGGACAGAAAAACCACCGAGACCAATCTAAATGGTATCCTGATCCTCCACCCATGTTTATTACACCGGACATCTCCATGCAGGAATTTCACATCGACACCGCCGAAGGCTCAACCAACTCTGCGACAGACTGCGCAACAGCCCCTGGCTAACCCTGGACACGGAGTTCGTCCGTGAAAAGACCTACTATCCCCAGTTCTGCCTGCTGCAGATCAGCAACGGTGAAGTAGCTGCCAGTATCGACCCTCTGGCACTGGATGACCTCGCCCCTCTGCTGGAGCTCCTTTACGACCCCAGCATCACTAAAGTGTTTCACGCCGGTCGGCAAGACCTGGAGATCTTTCACAACCTCTGGGGCAAGCTGCCGACACCGCTGTTTGATACCCAGTTGGCCGCCACCCTGTTGGGCTTGGGTGACCAGGTAGGTTACGGCAACCTGGTTAAAGAGGTGCTGGGGGTTGAGTTGGAGAAGGGGCAGGCCCGTACCGACTGGTCGCTCCGACCACTGCAGTCGGCACAGCTGCGCTACGCTCTCGACGATGTCATCTACCTCTGTGATCTCTATCTACAGATGAAAGAGAGGCTGGAACAGCAGGGGCGTGATAGCTGGCTGCAGGAGGACTTTGACTACCTGGCCAACCCAACAACTTACGTTATCCAATTCAAAGACGCCTGGCAGAAGGTAAAGGGGCGGCAGAGTCTCAAAGGTGTGCAGCTGGCGATCCTGCAGTCCATCGCCGGCTGGCGGGAGAGCGAGGCCCAGCGTGCCGACAAGCCAAAGCGCTGGATACTTAAGGATGAGGTGCTGGCAGACCTGGCACGCCGCCAACCCAAGGATGAGAATCAGATGGGGCGTATCCGTGGCCTGGAGCAGGGCACCCTCAAGCGACGTGGCGACACCCTGCTGAAACTGATCGGTGAGGGGCAAAAAACACCAAAAGAGCAGTGGCCCCAGGAGAAGGCGCGCCCCCCACGTCTTACTCCAAATCAGGATGCAATGACCGACCTGCTGACCGCCTGCCTACGCCTGCTGGCCGACCAGAACGGCATCACTCACACCGCTCTTGGCAACCGTAAAGAGCTGGAGCGGCTGGTAAACGGTGACAAAGAGGCGGAAATTCTCCATGGCTGGCGTGGTTCGATGGTGGGTGACAAGCTGCTACAGGTGCTCGAAGGAAAATTGCTGCCGATAATTAAGGACGGTGTACTGTCGTTGCAAGCCACTGAGTAAAGGCATTCGGAGTGCTGAAATCACGGCGACTCTGCTAAATAAGCTCGGCGGTTCTATCCACCACAACAATCCTTCTCCTGCTGAATGGGCGGGCATGGCACATCGGCAAACGAGCAGAAGACACAGCAGTCGCCTTTTAACGGCCGGAGCAGTACACCACACCCCTTGCACTCATAGAAGTATTGGCAGGCGTCTTCAGGCATCCGCTCCTTCTCTTCATGTCCACACTCCGGACACCTGATTGTCGACTCAAGAATTACTTTCATCTCTCTGACCAAGCTGCATATTCATTACTGTTGGGATCGGCAAAGTGGAAGCGCCGCCCCCCGGGAAAACTAAATATCGACTTTATAATTGAACCGCCGGCAGCCTCAATTTTTGCCTGAGTGGCCTCCAGCTCATTACTGTAAAAGACAATCAGTGCAGCGCCGTTTTCGGTTGAAGAAGAGAGATCGGATTTATAAAAACCACCACTAAGACCCTCGCCTGAGAACGCGGTATATTCAGGGCCGTAATCGACAAATGACCAGCCAAACACGGTTGTAAAAAAGGTTTTTGCTATCTCTATATCCTTCGCAGGAAACTCGACATAGTTGATTTTTTCATGCTCATTCATCTACCTACCCTCATCCTGCACCACGGCCTCTTTAATAATCAATCATATAAACTTAATCTGAACGCAGCAAACGTATCTCAATGCGCCGTCGTCTTGGCTCTCCCACGGTCCGGCTTCCCCAGGCGATCCAACTCTGGAATGATCTTCTCACGCAGAGCGTTTGCAAAGGGCCCGGGTACCTCTCCGGAACCGGATGGAAAGCGAAATCGCTGATCCGTGACCGCACCGACCAGGGCAAGCGAGGGAAGTTAAAGCTGCCAATACACACCGTTGAGGAACAATGTACTAGGCTAAGTGGAGGTGAGTGGCTGGATAAACGTTCCGGCGAAGGCCTGCCGGAGCGACTGTGACAAGGATCACCAGCAACGCGCAAATAAGTTGAAAACTGCCGACACCGCCCCTATAGATAGTTTCTGTACTGAACATATAGAGAGTCTCTGATGCGTATCCTACTGTTTCTTGCCACCAACGCCGCTATTCTGGTGCTGATTAGCTTCACCTTCCGCCTGTTGGGTATTGATGGGCTGCTGCAACAGGGTGGGGTAGATCTCAACCTCAACGCACTGCTGGTCATGTCGGCTGTGATCGGCTTCAGCGGCTCACTGATTTCACTGTTTATCTCCAAGTGGATGGCCAAGCGCAGTATGGGAGTGCAAATCATCGAATCCCCTTCTACAGCCACTGAGCAGTGGCTGGTGGGTACCGTCAATCGCCAGGCAAGTCAGGCGGGGATTGGTATGCCGGAAGTGGGTATCTTCAACTCCCCTCAGCCCAACGCCTTTGCCACCGGCTGGAATAGAAACAGCGCCCTGGTGGCAGTAAGTACCGGCCTGCTGCAGCAGATGAAGCAGGATGAAGTGGAGGCTGTGTTGGCCCATGAGGTGAGCCATGTAGCCAACGGTGACATGGTGACACTGGCGCTGATCCAGGGGGTGATCAACACCTTCGTCGTCTTCCTCTCAAGGATTATCGGTCACCTGGTTGATCGGGTGGTTTTCAAAACCGAACGAGGCCATGGCCCCGCCTACTACATCACCTCGATCATTGCTGAAATGGTTCTGGCCCTATTGGCCAGCGCCATCGTTATGTGGTTCTCGCGACGTCGTGAGTACCGAGCAGATGCGGGGGGTGCCTCGCTGGCCGGCGTGAAAAGATGATTGCCGCCCTACGCCGCCTACAGTCGGCCCATGAGCCCAAAGACCTTCCTGATCAGTTCGCCGCCTTCGGCATAGCAGGGGGAATAGGAGGCGGTATCAAACGTCTTTTCATGACCCACCCTCCTCTTGAAGAGCGTATTGAGGCTCTGGAGCGGCAGCGGTAGTAAGCAGAGCTCGCTAAATCGAATCCAGTGCGAGGAAAAAAGCCAACGTCAGGGGTACGCCCAAAAATTTCCTGTCCTCTGCATTTACAATCAGCCTTCCCCACTTGTGGTCAAACCACTTAAAGGGAACTCCTTTAACCTCGGTGTTGCGAACACCTTTCTTAACCAAATCAGATGCACGCTTTTTCCATGGGAAGATATGATCGGCAACCTGTTTGAAATTCGTAAGAAGATCAGCATGAGATTGTGCAGAAAACCCCAACAGCAGCACGCAAAGTACCGTCGGTATTTTTAATATCGACACACTGTTTTCCCTGTTTTTTATTATTGGTCAGACTGCTTTCCATGAAAGCTCAGTACAGCGTAAGGTTGCCGATACTACTACAGTAGATAGCACTGGCAACTTACGTTATTTTTCAACTAAACGGATACCACCTTTTTCAAGGGTAATGATTCTCTTTTTGTACAAACCGCCAATCGCCTTTTTAAACGCACCCTTACTCATACCAAAGATATCTGAAATCATTTGCGCATCAGACTTGTCATGCACAGGTGCAAAGCCACCGTTTTTGTTCAAGTAGATTAGAATGATTTTGGCATATTTGTCACGGGTCTCCTGACCACCTTGCAGTGTCACATCAATTTTCCCGTCAGATCGGATATGCTTAATAAAGCCTTTCTTGTACTGACCAAAACTCAAGCGCTGAAATACATCATTTTTATACAGCACACCCCAGTGACTGTGGTTAACAATGGCTTTAAAGCCCAGGTCTGTAGTGTTGGCGATAATCAGATCAACCTGCTGTTGCGGTTTGAAATCGTGAGGCCTCTCATCATCCAAGAACTTATCGATTTTTGATGACGCAACAATGCGGCCATCCAATTTATCGATATACAGATAGACCAAATACGACTTGTCCACCTCCATTGGCCTGTGTTGCTCGGCAAATGGAGCCAATACATCCTTATCCAGCCCCCAATCCAGAAAGGCGCCGAAATCATTACTATCCACTACTTTCAGGTAGGCAAACTCCCCACTTTGGCCTTGGGTTTCTGAGTGGTAGCCACTGCTCTGTCTTCTGAGTCGAGATAGAGAAACACCTCAATAGAGTCATCCACAGAGAGGCCTTCTGGAGTATATCTGCGCGGCAGTAGCACCTCGCCAAGGTTCTGTGCATCGAGATAGGCGCCAAAAGCTACCAGTTTCGCAACGGTTAATGTGTAAGTTTGACCAATTTGGATCATTTCACTGTCTCAAGGAAAACGGGAGGCTAAGGTTCATTATGCTGCTGTCTCATACACAACACCCCAGCCGGAATAGTGCAATCCACTCCCTGGGGATATTATCAAATAGCTGTGATATCAGTACGTTCTACAGTCATGAACTGTTACTTTGACTGCTTGGTATAGGTGCATTTTAACGAAAAAAGAGCCGGTTGGATCCCTTTAAATTCATACACGGTTCAATCCCTGGCCGGTTTCAAAGTATCCATCCTGCCACAGCGCTACCGAACCAAGCCCCGCTTACAGCACTGTGCTTGAAAATAGTGAGTTCACACCCGCAGTAGTCTGGTAAGTCAGCTGGCTCACTTCTTCAGATTGGGAATTCCCTTACTCAGTTGGGAGGCTGAAGGTACGCTTTTCTGAAACTGGACTACGCTCAAATGGATGAGTAGCAAATTACGGAAGACAAGTGGCTACCTTTCCACCCTCTCTTCACCCGATAGGGCGGTGCCAGGGAGCCCTCTCGGAGCGGCGGAAACGGCGAACGATATGGAACAGCACGTACGTGCCGAGCAGACGCGACTCCTGTATGGGAAGATCTGGACAGCTCTTCTGTTTACCCTGATTAACGGCATTATTCTGGGGTATGTACAGGGGGCGGTGATCGACCACTCTCTGGTTCTCTACTGGTTGGGGGCCCTGACGCTGGTTACCCTGTTGCGAGGGCTGCTGGGCTTCGCCTTCAACAGGACAAATCCCGGCGACGAGTCGCTTGAAGGCTGGCGTCGCGCCTTCCTGCTGGGGGTGGTACTAGCGGGTCTGGTCTGGGGTAGCACTGGCCTGCTGCTGTTTCCCCCGGACGCCATCACCCATCAGGTGTTTCTCGCCTTTGTGGTGGGGGGCATGGCCGCCGGTGCAGTGACCACCCTCTCCTATGCCTGGCCGGCCATCGGTCTGTTTCTGTTGCTCTCCCTGTCGCCCCTGATCATCCGGCTCTTTATGGAACCGGCGCCTATGGGCATAGCGATGGGAAGCATGTTCCTTCTCTATCTGGCAGGCATCCTGTCGAGTGCCCGGCAGACCTACAGCAACACCATCCAGGGCATCACCCTGCGGTTACAGGCGGTGAGTCGGGAGGCGTCCATCAGACGCTTCAAGTCCACGCTGGACAACACACTGGATTGTGTCTTCATGTTTGCGCCGGACTCCTGTGACTTTTTCTATGTAAATCAGGGGGCCATGGCACTGGTGGGCTACAGTCGGCAGGAGTTGATGTCCATGAGCCTGTTCGATATCCATCCCAAATGGTCCCGGGAGGGTTTTGGGCAGTTGAGTGGACGGTTATGTCGGGACCCCGCAGTGTCACTTACCCTGGAGAGCCGCTATCGGCACAAGGATGGGTCGCTGATACCGGTGGAGATGTTCCTGCAACACGTCCATCCCAATGGTGATAGCGGGCGCTTCGTGGCCATTGTCCACGATATTACCGAACGGAGACGGGCCGAGGATGAGTTGCGCCGCCACAGTGAGCAGCAGGCCACGCTTTCTGCCCTCAGCCAATATGCGTTGGCGGGTGCCGACCTGGATGCGCTGATGGACCGGGTCGTGGTGCAGGTGGCGGACAACCTGGGGATGGAGTACGCCAAGGTGCTGGAGTTGTCACCCGATGGCCAGAGCCTCTCTCTACGTGCCGGCATTGGATGGAAACCCGGCCTGGTAGGCAGGGCGACCGTGAGTGCGGACAGCGAGTCCCAGGCGGGTTATACCCTGCTGTCTCAACAGCCGGTGGTTGTGGAAGACCTGCAGACGGAGGAGCGCTTCAGCGCTCCTGTGCTGTTGAGCGAACACCAGGTGGTCTCAGGAATCAGCGTGACCATCGGGCTCAGTGGCCGCTGCTTCGGTGTTCTGGGATGCCATACTGCACAGCGTCGGGAATTTAATGGGGATGATGTCAATTTTATACAGGTGACCGCGAATCTGTTGGCGGAGGCCATCGAACGCAAGCAGGTGGAGAAGGCCCTGTTGGCCAGTGAGGCCCGCTTCCGCCACCTGTTTGAATACTCACCCGTCGGTTACCAGTCACTTGATTCGGAAGGCCGTTTACGCGAGGTAAATACCACCTGGCTCACCATGCTCGGCTATGAGAGGCAGGAGGTTCTGGGGCGTCTGTTTTCCGAATTCCTTGCAGAGAGTTCACGCCATCTGTTCTTTGAACAGTACGAAACAGCTAAGGCGGGAGGTGAAGTCAAGAGTGTCGATTGCGAGGTGTTGAGAAGAGACGGTTCCATCCAGTTCAGTCAATTCGACGCGCGATTCGAATACGCCCGGAACGGTGAATTCCAATATTCCCACTGCGTGATGTATGACATCACCGAGCGCCGACGGGCAGAGGAGCAGATGCGTCTGCTCGCCAGCGTGATCGAACGCACACCGGAAGGGTGATGGTGACGGACAGGGATCAACATATCCTGTGGGTCAATCCCGCCTTCGTCAAAGCCACCGGATACGCGGAGGATGAGGTGATCGGTCAAACGCCCCACCTGCTTCACTCCGGCGTTCATGATGGCGAGTTTTTTGAGGAGATGTTCAAGACTCTGCACGACAAGGGGAGCTGGCAGGGGGAGATCTGGAATCGTCGTAAGAGTGGTGAGGTCTATCCGGAGTGGCTGTTAATCAATGTGATCCGCGATAAGGAGGGTCGGATCACCCATTATGCGGGCCTCTATAATGATACCAGCCAACAGGAACATGTCAGGGAGCGACTCAAGCACCTGGCTCACTATGATGCGCTGACCGACCTGCCTAACCGTGAACTGTTCAAGGACCGCCTGGAGACCGCCCTGACCGTCGCCAAACGTGAAAGCCATCAGGTAGCGCTGATGTTTTTGGACCTCGATCAGTTCAAGAACGTCAATGACATTCTCGGCCATACGTGCGGTGATCGTCTGCTTGAATTCGTAGCGGAACAGTTGCGTGATTGCATTCGTGAGAGTGATACGGTGGCCCGTATCGGTGGTGATGAGTTCACCATTATCCTACCCAATATCCAGCACCTGGATGATGCGGCCAGGGTCGCGGAAAAAATCCTCGATACCTTTAACATGACCTATTTCAATTATCAGGCGAATGAACTGATTGCCAGCTTCAGTATCGGCATCAGTATCTATCCAGAGGATGGCCTGGATGGCGAGACCATGATCCGGAATGCGGATATCGCCATGTATCGGGCAAAGAAGGGGGGACGAAACGCCTATCGCTTCTATTCTTCGGAGATGAGCCGGCGTTTTTCCGAGCGCCTGAATCTGGAGCTGATCTGCGCCGGGCTGTGGGACGCAATGAACTGTATCTTGTCTACCAGCCACAGATGGATCTGCGGTCGGGGCGTGTCTTCGGTTGTGAAGTTTTGTTGCGTTGGCGACATCCAACGCAGGGGGAGGTTCCTCCTGAACTCTTTATTCCCGTGGCGGAAGAGACGGGTTTAATCCATTCCATCGGTCAGTGGCTCTTCAGTACCCTTTCCAGGCAGGTGGGAAGTTGGGCGAAAAAGGGTATTAAGGGATTTCAGTTTGCGGTGAACATATCGGACGTACAGCTACGTCCGCAGAACATCTCGTCCCTGCTGACCTGTATGGAGGACGAGGCTCTGACCAGCAACTGTTCATTGGAGATCGACTTGACCGAGAGTGTCCTGTCGGACCATGCCGATACGATTAACGACCTCCTGCTCAGGCTGAAATCCGTCAGAGTCAGTATAGCCATTGATGATTTCGGTACCGGTTACTCATCGCTCTCTTACCTCAAGACCCTTCCCATCGACAAATTGAAGATTGACCAAACCTTCGTGCAGGGCATCTGCACAGAATCCAACGATGCCGATATTGCCGCGGCCATCATCGCCATGGGGCAGAAGCTTGGGCTCAGGGTTATCGCCGAGGGGGTTGAGAACCGGGAACAGCTGGCCCTCCTCCAGGAGCAGGGGTGTGATGAGGCACAGGGTTTCCTGTTTGGGGAACCGATGGACGCGACCGGAATAGCACGCATCCTGGCTGACGGGCGCCTGAAACCTGGGGATGCCTGATCAGGATTTACTGGGGGGATGACCACGGTAGGCCGATGAACTGGAAAGCAATGCAGACCAAGCCGTATGGCCTTGAATTTTTAAGTACAAAATCGGGGGGGGCAAAAGCCACCCCCATATCACTATACTTGTTGATTATTACATTACTTTATCAGGCACCGGTATAACTCAGGCCTTGAATTTCACTAAGAGCTTGAGTTTGATTTACCAACTCTGGATATACCCGATATACAAGCACGCCTAACCCAACAGTCATGCGTACATAATTTTCCTCGCCGTCATCAAGCTCAAATGTCAGCTTCTTATCTACCTCAGTAGATAACACTACCTCATAATCCCCTGGACCTCGATCGACAAAAAAGAAACCGCCTGGCTGTGAATCACCAACTTTCTCACTATTGAGATTCACATCCGGCTGGATGCCTGAACCCATCATAGTCGCAGATCGATAAAAATAGATACGGCCTTTTCCTGGCTCAACAGTAGGAATAGAAGACTCAACCTCAGTATATTTAGGGCCAGAGGCACAGCCTGAAATAGCAACAACCAGTAATAATAAAAATATCTTTTTAAGAATCATATTTTTGCTCCGGAAACACAGGTAATGAAATCGAGGATTTAAGTGAAGAATATGAATCCTCACCTGGAATATAAAAACCTATAAGCTGGTCATTTGATATAACAAGATATGCCTCTCGAACATGAGCTCCTTCAATCGTAAAAACATTTCTATATGGCTTAAAAACATCCCCTTCTTTTATGGTTCCAACAAAAAGCCATTTAGTACCTGCTTTAATCTCTCGCCAATAGCCACTCCCCAGCTTTATCCTCATATCTTCATGAAATATGATCACACTCCTATGAGGATTATTATTCGCTTCACTAAGATGGGCTGGTGTTCGCATAATCTCAGATGCACACCCTGTTGTGATGAGTATCATTAAAATCATGACTACTGACAATCTAAACACCACCCTCTCCTTTACTGCATAAGAAATCACAGTATGTTAAGGAGACAACCTTAGCCACTAAAGCCATCCAGGACTTTTTTCTTTGCAGTTTTATACTCATCATCAGTCAACGCTCCTTCTTTATACAGTTGATTCAACTTATCAAGCTCACCGCTCAACTTTAAAGCATTAGCCTTGTGTGTCTCTTTTGATGCAACTACACATCCATTTCCATTTTGAAGCTTCTGCAAATTATCTATGCGACGATCTGCTGCATTTATCGCACTATCATAATTCTGTGATTTTGCAATTAGATTAAACGGGAACCATAATATTCCATCGACAACATCAGCCCCACTAAGATCATCCTTATCCTTATTAACACCATCAATAACAACTTGTGCCTTAATGATTTCATTATCGATCTTGTCACATGTCAACGTTGTATCTTCTGCCTCATGAGCACTCAATACTTTATGATTTGCACTTCCGGCACAGCCACTTAGAATAGCAACAGAAAATGCAGCTATAATTAGAATTAGTTTTCATGAAATTTTCCCTTTTACTTAACTGTCATCTTATATACAAAAAACTTCTCTCTTTACAATCCACTCTCATTCACATATAAATCATGAGATAGAGAGTGAATTTCACTATCATAAGAACCTTCCAATGAGCACGGCAACCAACAACTCACACCATTGCCCTGTATACCTTTTCGATTACCAATATTAATATAAGTAATCTTGCAACATACCCCCAAGGTGCCCAACTGACATTAAAAGCACAGCGCCATACAGACCAAGTTGTCCAAACCATATAGGGTACGACAAAAGCCATCGTAAAAATGAGGCGCATATAGGAAGCACCCATATCTTGACTTACCTTGCTCAAACTACTCAACAGTAACGCTATCACCACTTGCCCAATAACAAAATAGATCCAAAAGACTACAGATAGCCTCTCCTCACCTTTCCACGATTTAATCACTGCAACCATTGCTTTATTTATTAAACCTAATTATTTAGATAGGTACGTTACTTTCTGCAACTAATGAATATAAATTTAAATCAACTAATCCAGTTCTGTTTGTAAAATAGTTTTGTATGAAACCATGAGAGAGGGGGGGCAACCATCATAAAAAACTATCCGCAGCCAAAAAGAGTCATGTGCATCTCTCAGTTCCGTTTAACTTTATTAAAAATTTATTCACGGAATTTGTAATGTGCAATTCTGATTATCGCAGCGGTGGAATTCAAGCCATTGCTGATTACTGCACTCTTTAGAGTGTTGTCTTGCGGCGTATTGCACTGGGGTAGGTATTACTCTGATTTCCATATCACGGGGAGTCCTTTGGTTTTACTCGCTGGTTTATCTTACATCCAGCAAGGTTTAAAGGAAATAGTATCCCATCTCACCCAAAATGTGTAGTGAAGCCTTTAGAAAAAATCTGAAAATTTGAAAAATCGGGGTCGGAGTAAATTTCACTCATAGGGTGTAAGACTGGCTATTCATTGATAACCTTACACTGACCCCATTTTTCTGGGAGAGATTAACCTCCCCTCTCACCCCTCATCGTGGATAGGTTACGGGGTTCTCGCAGTTTGTACTCGCATCCTTGAGCAGAAAGAATCTGGACTTGATATCAGGGATCGTGCTGATACTTACGTTTTTCCAACTATCCGTCATGATGAGGTAATCCTTCGGAGCAGGGAACGAAGGGCAGGGGTTGTTCACAAGATCCACAAAGATGGCATCCGGTACCGTGACGTTTCCCTTTCCCGGTATCGGTATGTTCAGACCGGTGCTGATGTGGAAATCGAATATGTCCCACATGCGATAGCGCCAACTGGTGAGCCCGATATCCCAACCTTCCAGATCAGGCCCACCGGATGGATCTGAATAGGTGGATGCCACTGCCGTCACCTCGACCTCAGAGACCACGGCGGACGTGCCCAATACATAGAGCTCTTTGTCTACCCGGCTATCATGGGGCAAGCTGGATTTCACATAGAGTTTCTGACGGCCATGTACGGCTAGTCCATTGGTTGTTGGATAATAAAGTAGTCCCGGTAGCAACTCAGATATAGTGTGTGGTAACTCAATATCGGCAGGCTCATGCAGATGATCGCAGAGGGTTCTCAGCAGCTTGTCATAGCCTTCACCCAGCGATCTGTTGACAATAAGCTCAGAACCGATACGACCCCAGACATCTGCTGAGGATAATGGAATGTAACGGATGGTCGTGGGCATTTGCATACCATCGCCATCATATACGATGACATTCTCGCTACGGGCAACGGTATCATCATCAATGCTGCCCATTAACCACCAGTCCAGTATATCCGCTGCCAGTGGCATATCCATGGATGTGCGATAGGTGCAGGTACCCAGCCGTGACAATCCCCAGGTCTGACAGGGCGTGAGCTCGCTCCATCGCTCTTCCCACGCCAGCATCATGCCTCGAACCATTTCAGCTGCAATATCGGGGCTATACACACCAACACAACGCAGCCACTCAAGCACTTCACCTACCGTTAATTCGTGGCCGGTTTGCTGTTTAAACTCCTCCAGGACTTTAGCTATCTTGGGTTCAAGCACCTCCTCCCAGACCGGCTCAGCAATTTCCACCCAGTCCGATTCGTTGGCAAGGGCATCGATACTGTTGCTGACCTCATCCAGTACGTCGGAGAGCGTGGTGTCGGTCCAGTCCACCTCATCCGTTGGGCCATTCAGCGTCGGCTCGCCCATTATTCGGACTCTTCCTCGTTATCTTCCTCTGAATCCGGTTCAGCGTGTATGCGGGCATATGCATCTACGCGCTGCCTTGCATTGGGCAGTGCCTCAACAATCTCAAATCCCTGACGCTGTATCATGTTCTCCACCTTTACACGCTCTACCGTGGATGCCTGGAGCTCCTGGTTGTAGCAGTCGAGCGCCTCTCCCTGGCCCAGCAGGGCCTCGATGATGACGGTCGGAGTGCGAAGCACATTGCGTTGTACACGTTTGATAACACCGTGTATCTCAATGTCCTCAACCTCATCCTTAAGATCTGCATTTTTCCGATAGAAGCTGCGCGTTCTGGTTTGACCGGCGGCACCGGCCAGGCAACTGGCAGACTCCAGCTCTACAAATTCAATAAACTGTTTCGGCTCCTGCTTGTAGTTGAACACACTGCAGTAAGGCAGCAGTATCTTCTCCTTCACTGCATCCAGATACTCCTCCTTTATGTATTTGGGCAATATCTCATCCAGACTATAAAGCTCCATACTTTCGATCGACTCTGGATAGCCTGTAGAAAAGGCCACCTTTACATTATTCAGGTAGAAGATGGTGATGTATTCCTGAAGCAGCTGGCGGAATACAAAGTTCAGCACGCGGCTATGGTTTATGTTTGAGATTTCACGAACGGTTGTCTGTTCTTCACCCTCGGTAACCGTCTCACTGGTCGTGGTGTTGATCTCAATATCCCTGCCGTAAGCGGTCTGCTCCACATGCTTGGAGAGTGCACTGGAGAGAACATCGCAATACTCCTCCTGTGTTGTCTCTGCGCTCTTGGTGCCGCTGGACTCAATACCACCACCGACATCCACACCAACGATGCCGAAGAGATCGATACCTACACCCAGTCCGGCATCGCCTGTTGTGGTATTGCTTTGGCTCGAGCTTGAAGAACTGCTTGTCCCACTCTCGCTCTGAACCAGTGATTCAAGCTCATCTGCACTCTCCTGTGAAAAAGAGTCGAGGATATTCTCAGAGGCGGTTCGTGTTTCTGCACTATCACGGTAGGTACGGATGGTAATCTTTGTCTTTTCACCCGGCAGAAGAGAGAAGGTGTTGAGGGTTTTACCGGCACCATAGTCAGCGAGATATGAACAAGCCTTATACTCCTCAACCAGATAAAGCCTGGGACGGGGTTTTGCCGGTTTTGGAATAAATCCCAGAGTCTTTTCACCACCGAGAGTTACACGGGGTAACGGGCGAAAACCATCAGCAACCAACTGCGCAACCTGGTCTTTCTGGATAGCGGCGTGCGCATCGTCTCTGACCATTGCAGGCCCATTGCGTCGTGAGCGTGCATATTTGACTGTGGTATTTCTGGCCGGCTGATTAACAGCAGAGACTGTCAGCTTATCAAACAGGGCGTTGGTGGGTGACAAATACTCCTTGTCCAGCATTTCTCGGACACTGTCCACATTGCCTATCGGTATTTTCCACCAGTGATCAGAGGGCTCTTTTTTCCAATCGTCCAGAAACCAATCCTCTGGTATATCAAGTAGAATCCTACCCAGGGAAGAGAAGCAAGACCGCTGTGGTATGTCGTAATCAAGTGTGGGGGCTTCTCCTTTCCCAAGATCCATCAATGGTTTTCCTTGTACACAGTTACTTGTGCTCATGTCTCCTCCAATTATTGCTCTTGTTGGTTGGAAAAATATCAACGACTGTCGAGATCAATAAAGTGCTCTGACCTCTTATCTTTTCCTTATTCTTTTCAAGTAGGTATGATGAGTCGGCGTATAAGCCAATCAAGAACTCATCCAAGGGCAGATATTCCGCTTTTCCGGTATGTGGGTCGCAGTACACATACTGCCCCACTGCACCATTCTGCCGGGGGCCATCACAAACAACAAAGTGCCCACTGGTATCTACTTCATCCCTGAACAGAATGATCACCGGCTTATTGTAAGTGGCAGCCCTGAGGGCGTTCTTCGTTGTCATTCCGAACGGGTTGGAAACGACCCTGTTGGGGATATGGATACTCTGTAGTACGGAAGAGACGTTATCTGCGCCTGTACCGGTCCACCTAGTCGGTTCTTGCTTGGTGACCGAGTCCTTCTTTGTTGGCACATACTTGTCACCATCACTGACCATGGAGAGGCCAATAATGGCCCTCTCGGTTGGCCGAGTATTCTGAATTCGGTTCATCAACATCGCGATACATGATATGCCACATGACATATCATACTCTTGCTTCATAATTGCTCTCTGAGTTCCATCGAAGTTGTGGGTTACCCAAGACATTGCAGACCTCCCTTCTCATTAAATATCGATGTATCGATGTATCGATGGGGTCACTTATCATCTAGCTTATCGAAAAAATGGTACTGACCCATTTTCGCTTTGATAATTTTACCCTGACCAATATTTTTGCAGTAAAGCCATACCAGCCGACTGTTCCCCTATCAATCAAAGTGCTACTGACCCCTTTTTTCCATGCATTTTTCAGGGCAATTCTACAATGCGGTCAAAATCGCATCGAACATAAAACTCTCTACCCATATTTGTAATGCTTGCATCGTTATCGGAATCGATATGTACTATTCCGTATCTATCCAAAATTGAAAATTCCTCTTCCTGCTCATCGGGCACTTTCATATAGCCATTCAAATTAGAACGGCTTTTCAAAAAAACGTCTAGTGAATTTGTTTTCGTAAGAACCTTTTTCATTTCCTCATAGGATAATGGGCCAAATGAAGGGGTACCGGAGTGGCTAGATATTCGCTGTCTTAGGTTTGCATTTTCTTTACTAAGGCGAGCGATCTCATCAGCAAGTACAGGCATATTAGCTTCATCACCAGAGCGTACCCATCCGACTAGTTCCTCTCTTCGAGAAAAATGGGACATTGTTTCTCCGACAGCAATTTTTATATCCTTTTCGTCCGCCCAGAACTTTACCATTTTATTTAGAATTTCATTTCTGAATTCCTGGAGCTGCTTTGGGTTATCTGTTTCTAGTACTAAAGACCCGTGTTCTTTAACTTTATCTTCAAGTGCTTCTTCGGTAATTACGCAAGAGAATAGAGGCTTGTCTAAAGAAATTGCATATTCATATTCTAGCTGGGTGTAACTTTTATTGGAATTAGGTTCCACACTTCCGTAGCGACCGCCAAGTATTAATAGATAAACATCGGATTCATCAATCCACTGTTTTATCACTTCCATTTGCGACTCATCGCCAGAAGTGAATAGTTCCATGCCGGCTGGAATGTGTCCTGCTGTTAGGATAGCCTCTACAGCACTCTGCCGTTCACTGCTTAAATCAGTAAAAGTCGATGATACAAATACTTGCAGTCGTTTTTTGGTGAAATCAACCATATTGATCCTTATTGGTTTTGTGCATAACGCCTTGATCAGCGGTGGCGCCAATGAACTTGCCGCGTCAGCGCCGGCGATAACGCCATCCGCTGTATTAAATTGTTATACTGCTTGTAGTATTTTAATTTTTAACTGTTTCCGAATTCTGTTAGATGTTTCCTCGCATAGGGACTTTTCTTAAGAGCTCTTAAAAACATATCCTCATTGTGATCGGGAAAAAGGAAGTTAGTAGAAGGACCATTTACAGGTTTATCCAACTTGAAATCTAAAATTATCACTCCTTCCAAAAAGTCAGCAGGAAGATTTAGTGCGTGGGAACTAGACTTCGCGACGATACATTCTTGACGTTTTGGTCGTAACGGGTCTAGGTCGCTAATCATTATATCGGCATCACTGTGACGTTCCATCTCTACCTTGTGCTCTCGGAGTAAATATAGAATCGACTTACAACCATTTGTACCCACGAATTTATACGTACATTTACCATTACTACGATCAAACTTATAAGTGGCAAAGAACAAAGCAATATCTAGGGATTCAGTCAGATCTAATACAGGGGAATAAAGGCCATAGTGCTGCAGCATCGTTGCCAACATTGAAGCGATGATATTTTCTTTGTGACAGGCGAGGTCAAGGCGGTACTTACCGAACTCTCGTAACACGGGATCACTACAATCATCCATTTCCGACATGGTATGGACCCATTCTCCATCATCCAATAGTTTTTTGTGTCTTCGTTTAATATCTTCCATGTCAAATTTTGAATAAAGTACGTGTGACCACTCTAAAAGGCTCAAATCGGTGAAATCCAAAAAGCTGCTCGCGTTTATGGACAGCATACGTCGCCAAAGGGATGGAATGAGAGAAATTTCCCCAAGTTCTGGAACTGTAAAAAATGGGTTGCTGATCGCTCGTTTCACAGTGTGGTTTTGTGTCTGCCCCCGAAAAAGCAAATTTTGAGAACTAGATTTTTTCTGTTCCTTAACGATATTTCTTACATCATCAATAGATTTGGCTTTGTACACCCGAACTTGACTTTGTGGGGTAGTTGGAAGAGCGTTAAAGTTATGGGAAGGAAATCTACACCGTAGATCACATGAACTGAGCAATCCGCCATAATACCGATCAATGATCACGCCAAATCTTTCGAAGCAAACGTAACCAGAATTAACGTAACTAAGCGCTTCTTTCTCTGAGAATCCATTCTCCTGAAATATTTCTCGACTTCGTTTTAGGTCAGGGCGATATCTATGACCGGAATCGTCCCAATCGAACGTATCATCATAGTATTGCCAATAATCAAAACTCATATAGACACTCTTGAGTATAACGCCGCGCTCTGCGGCAAATTTGGTGTCAGCGGAAAAATTGACCTACAGCAGCGCCTTGTTATACGCGACCCTCGTCTTCCTCTAACAGTTCGAATGCGGCAAAAATCGGACATTATTTTAATCTACCCCCAATCTCGTGAATTGACCCATACGCTTGTTAGCGTGTATTTATTCTTCTGTAGGATGAATTAAGCCGCGCATTCGCCATCTGTTGCCGTTAACCAAAGACTCAAACGATACCCCGTTCGACAATGTCAAATTGTCCGCATGATCAGTCACGATGATTTGTGGACTAAAACCGTTCTTCTGCTCAAGCTCATTGCAATAATTCGAGAGCTGGCTGAATAGATTTTCAACAGCTTTAATATCTTCATCGATATTTTGACCAACATTTAGCGTTTTACGCTGTTCCGCCTCTTGGCTTTTTTTGCTCTTCAAAAGTTTCAGAGTTGTCTCGATTAAAATTTGGGAAATACACCTGAGTTGGCTGATCCAAAAATAGTATTGATGGAATAGCGCATTTATCACTCAGCTCAGCAAAATATTTGTGCAATGCCAGAAATAGCGTCACATGGCAATATAACCAGTTTGCTCCGCTTCCCATTGATCTTAAGTAGATTTTTTCATTTTTGGGCGTTAAGTGATAAAGGTCAAATGTTTCAAATGAGAAGTGAAGGTTGATAGGTTTATAGCTGGCTTCAAATTCAAAATGGCTGCCAATATCAGCCATATATTTCATTTACTTTTGCAGAGGCATTTTCTAGTCCTTTTTTGTACATCGTATTGTTTAAGGTCTTTATTGATATCTTTAAGCTGTTTGTTTAGTGCTTTAATTTGCTTTTCAAGCTCGGCATCATCGGCCATGTTGAGGGTATCGAGAAGCACAAATAGCTTGGCCTTCTGCATCAATATACTTTCATACAGGCTCTTTTGTTCCGCCAACTGTTTTTCTATTTTCTCAATTTCCGTGATTTGCAGGTTTAACGCGGTCAACTCCTTATCAAAAACTTCAGTGTTACGTTGCACTTCAACCAAGGACGATTCAAACTTCGCTTTCATGGGGCGCGCTTGCGCGAGGTTACCCGATACTTTCGTAATAGCTTGCTGTAATTTTTCTGCACTTTCTCGCAATGCATCTTTTTCAGTATGGCAAAACGGGCAGACTGAAGCGGATATATAGACATGCTTTGGCGAACTAAATTGCTTTACGTTATCAACAAAACGTTCTTCTTCTTGAATATGTTTGTTAATTGATGCAGCTTGTCGCTGCAACTTTCTAAGTTCAGCAGTCTTTTGAGTGCGCTCCAGCTTGAGTTGGTTGTATCGCTGCGTGGTTGCATCGGAGTTATGATTGATCTTTTCGGGTACGATAATACTGTCGAGCTGGTCTTTGGCATCCTGTGGGTGGCGTAGCACCTTTTCCAAAGATAGCGGCTCGTCTTCAAACCCCATCAAAGCGTAAAGCTGGCTTAAAACAGGGCCGACGTTTTGTTTATAGTTTTCAGATGCACGTTTGTTTGTCTCTTTCTGGCGCTCCAAGCGTCTAACATCGGTGCTTAACCGCTCTTTCTCTTGTGACAAGTGAAAGTATTTCTGATCAACTAACCCTAAAAATATCTTGGTATGATCAATCGCCTGGTCACGTTTTTCCTTTTCATCGAATCGGTAAAATAGCGCATGTTTATTGGCAACAAGGTTTTGGTGCTGAAGAATAAACGATGAAAAGCTGCGTATTGAAGGGGTAGCCGCTTTAGCATTAAACCGCCGATTGGCTCTAGCTGCCAGTGACACATCAACATCATCTATATCTAAGAAAAAGTCTCTTAGATGCTTTTTAAACTCATCTAACGGGCGAAAATAGCTACTGTTAAAATAATTGCGATCAATATCTTCAGGATTGAATGACTCAACCCTACGAAAAAAGGCCTTACTCGCTATGTCAGGGTCACGCGCAATCACCATATCTTGCTCATTGACCGAAAGCGCGACATAGTAAATAGCAGCACTAGTGGTAATGACCCCTTTTGGAATGGTGTTCTCACCACAGCCAAAGCAATAATCAAAGATTTCAATTAAGGCGCTTTTACCAGTCGATGACTTACCAGTGACAACATTTAGCCCCTTTTTAAAATTAACAGGGTGTTTGGTTCCTTGCTTATCAATGACGCCAATTTCATGAATTAATGTTTTCATCGCGGTTTCACTCCTAAAAACGCATAAATCTCGACCACTGAGTGACCGCCAAATAACCGCCAAATAACCGCCCTAGCTTCTCTGCACCTTTTCGATTGGTAAATACTGAATCCGATTCATCACATGCGCGAAGGGCCAAACTGTGTTCGTCTATGGATAACCAGTCATTGACCAAACAATATTGAATGCATTGCTCTGTTAACGCTTGAAAGCCATCGATTCGTTCTTGTAGGTCATAGAGCTTGGTGCGATCGTCAAAAACCGACCAGATAGTGCTTCTAACGTTAGAGTTGAATAACTTTTGGCCAAATAACAGATGACTACAAAGAGGGATCACCAAAGGGGCAAGCAAAAGATTATTTTCTGATTCGCCTACTGCTGTGTAAAACGAGGAAAGATATGCTCCGTACTCGAACGGGTTGTATTTCAACTCATATAGAGCGTCGACAATGCTGCTCATGGCTCAACCCTCCATTTTAAGTCACGTTCTTCATCATCCATGGCATCGTGTATTAGGCCATTTTTGTATTCAAGAGGCGGGATATCATTGCCCATGTTCAGCGGTTGTTCTCTTATGGTACTGTTGTAAAGCAATTTTGAACTTTTAATTGAATCTGTTGCTTCAAGTTGAGCGCTCGAATAAGCAAGCTTGAAATTTTTTACCAATTGACTTTGGTAGGTAATTGTCTTGTCTTTATAGAGTGGGTACTCATCTAGCTGTTCAAGCAATGAGTTTTGTAACTCAAGCCAATTGCCGACAGCATCAGGAATCATCTCGTGATGCTCAATTTCGGTAATTTTTTGCACAAAAGGTTTGTCCTGGTGCAATTCTACTTCTAGTTCAGAGGCTTCATAGCCAGAAAAGACCGGAAAGGTGAATTCCTTTTTGCAAAGAAGCGCGGTTAACTCTTCGCACTTCGCTGCAAATTCTTGATGTTTGATACTCCAAGATTGCTGAGTTGCCTGCGCGTACACAAAGCCAATAAGTCCATGTAGGTAACTATTAAGGTTATTCTTTGGAATGCCTACTGGTCTGGAGAGTATCTGTTTTTCCAGCTCTTGTGCGTTATCGGCTTGCGTAAATAAAGTAACTTTACCAAGTACATTCTTAAGCAATACCTCATCAGCTGCCATTACCGCTTTTTGCAGTTTGATAACATCTGATGGCTTTTCGACATTCAGTTGATCTTCGGTACGTTCGGCGAAAATATCCTTTAGCACTTGCTGACGTTGATCCGCAGTTTGTGAGTTCCAGTCTTTTAGGCGAGTAGTCGCACCAAATGCTTGGGTAGTGTGAAGCACCAGAACACCGTATTGAGCGTGGTCAAACTCATGGGCAAGCCAGTTCTTTAATGTCTTCCAAAGGTTTTCGTGATGGTCGGTCAGTGGTGCGACGTAATCTTTCACTTCGGTTTGTGTTGATTCCAATGCATCTGGAGAAATTAGGCTTACGTCACCGTCTTTTTCGAACCAAACAGATTGGCCTTCTTCAAGCGAAAAGCACTTGTCCAAGCCGATCAGCGCTTGGTAATGAAACGCTAAAGCGGTTGTTAACGCTGCATTTTTGGTTTGGCTTCCGCTCATGCCAGTCCGCTCCTTTATTTTCTTTTCTGTAAATTCTTGGGGTAGTTAACTAATTAACGTTCGCTTCGGATTGCGGACAATAGTCTCTCTGTATAACGTGAAGCTCACCGGACCCGAAAAGCGGCAGCTTTTTGGGGACCGAGTGGAGCGATTTGTTAGCTTCCTCCCTCAAGCCGTTTCGTTTGCATTACTCGTACTCCCCGTGGAGTAACGCTTAGTTTGCTCTTGTCTTCAGTTATATAGCTTGCATCTTTTAGGGATTGAATTGCATTGTCAATATCAGTAGGAGTAATACTTGGATCTACGTCAGATATCATCGAGTGAACTCTTTGTCGAGATACGATTCCTTGTGATGTAACAAGGAATAAGACTGCAGTCCTCGCTTCTTCGCTGTATATCACGGACTCAATTTGCTTTTGTATTTGATCGCGTTTCTCCTGAGGAACAGACGGCCCAATTTCATTAAGAACGTCATTTGCAACTCTTTTTGCAGTGTCTTGTGGCCTTTCCGTGAAAACAGCTTTATACCACCAGGTAACACTAATTCGGATGTCTTACTAAGACGTTGTGCTATTACGCTAAAAAGACGTTTACTTTCGGCTCGGAAGAAGACTAAGAGAAATACTAATACGGTTGGCCATGCAAGGCCGACGATGAGGTCCTTGAGTAACTCAAGAATAGCAATGACTTGTTCGTAGTTTTCCATTTTATTACCGAAGCCTTTCGGCTGCTCTGATAGCCTCATGCTGTTTTTGTTGTACAACGGCATGTAAAAGAACGGCCTGTTCTTCAACAGTAGTACCGTCCATAATAACGCCCAGGCACAAGGACATCATTTCTGTACCTTGGAGTTCGGGCCACTTTAGAATCGCTTCGATCATTCGAATCTTTGTCCTAAGTTGGTCTACCATTGCTTTAAACGTGTCGTCTGTTAGGCGAACTCCACCAGGTGGAATTTGAAGATAAGGCACTACCCGGTCAGCAATGAGCCAACCGATTGCAAATATTTTTTCTTCATTTGATCCAAAGTTATTGATGAGAGGCCACAACGCAGTTGCCAAATCGGTTGCCGAGGGACGTGATGACAGTTGGTACTGAAAATGGCCGTCTATGAGCTTACCCAGACCGCGTTTGAAAGACTCCTTGTCCACTTCAGATATCCCAGATACATTATAACGCTTGCCGCTCTTCTTCGTGTCAGGATGATCCGTCTTTGTCATGATTTGTTCAAAAGCGAGAAGCTGTTCGGGTTCGGGTAGTTCTTTCAGGAAGTTGAAGTATGCATGAGCTCGTTCAAAACGATCTTCGAAAGATCCGCCGATACGTTCATCAAGGTCTTTCTGTTTTGCCTTAGATAGTGAAGGTGTTGCCATGGTATTCTCCTATTATTGATGTGCTTAGCTGATTATATTGCCGGCACGTTTTCTGACATAACCCGCTGGCACGTTCGTTGACATAACCCGCCAAACGTTCTATATATGTTCTTATTGTAATTCATAATGGAGCTCTCTTCATGGACGAAATAATAGAGGATGCGGACCCGCGTATTACACTCTTTTAGAAACAGTACCTTCACTGTTTCGAGTGCCGGATAACGAGCATAAAGAGGTCAGAGCCCTTAAATCCCTTATATGTGAGTACCTAAGCCTTTTCTTTGCATCCCAGAAACCACCCGCAGACTTCACCTTCTGTCTCAATTCTGTTTCTCCATAGTTGACCCTGACATGAACACGCCTATCAATGGGAATGCTTACACCAGAGATCCACTCCTGTTCATCAACGATCAGTTCAACTGTCTTGTAGCGCTTGTTTATTTTTTTGTCGTAGCGATAGCGTACGCCCACCAGCTGGTCGCCGTACTCTTTGAGAAGTTGCTTGCTGCCGTATTGGCCGGGAGTGGGTGTTGTTCTGATATCCATATTCTGGCGCCCATTCGCTGTGCGGGCTGATTTCCCTATATTTTTTGTTGTTAACGGAAATAGTATCCCAATAGGCGCTTGATGTGTACAGAAAAATAGCCTTGCAGGGTGAGCGGAAGGACCATAGGTAAGCCATTGATTTAATACACCTTCATCCGACCTACATGGACGTAGTAGTGTCGCGAGAGGGCAGGAGCCCGTAGCGACCTAACCTTCTCCCTCGTAGGGAGAAGGGACTGGTGCTTATGCGGCACCATCCGTAGAAAGAAGGAACTACTGTAGTTACTGCCGCCTTCGTGACGAGGGAGAGAGTGCAGCAATCAACAGCAGGAAGATAAAACCAATAACCAACCAGTTACCCGTCATAGCGTAGGGGGTACTGCCCTTCATCGGTTCAAACACCCCGGTCAGCACATGCTGTTTAAATGCTGGGGAGGTGCCAAGCAGCTGACCCTTGGGCCGATGATCGCAGAGATACCGGTGTTGGTTGAACGCAGCAGGTAGCGGCCGGTCTCCAGGGCGCGCATACGGGCAATCTCCAGATGCTGGGGAGGCGCCAGGGAGTCACCGAACCAGGCGTCGTTGCTGGTGTTGATGAGGAACGCTGCCTGAGGCAGTGCTTCGATTGTCTCTGAGCCAAAGGCGTCTTCATAGCAGATGGAGATACCGGCCGGGTAGCCGGCCACTTTCAGGATGGGTGGCGCATCGTCACCGGCGGAGAAGCTGGACATGGGGATGTTGAGCCATCGGGTGATGGGACTGAGTAGTTTAGCCAGCGGCATAAACTCACCAAAGGGAACAAGATGACGCTTGAAGTAGCTGCCCCGCTCCTTACCCAGCAGCAGCATGGTATTGAAATACTGCCGCGTCTCCTCTTTCCATACCGGGATGCCGATAAGTAGCTCACTCTCGTGCTCTATCGCCTCGCTCTGCAGTGGCTGCAACAGCCCCTCATCAATCAGGTGGACAAATGAGGGTACGGCGGTCTCCGGCCAGATGATCAGATCGCTATCCCAGTGTTCCCGGGTCAGCCGGGTATAGAGGCTGAGGGTGGGGGCGAGCTGCTGCCGTTTCCATTTGATCTCCTGCGGAATATTGCCCTGGATCATACTTACCTTGAGTGGTGGGCCTGCCGGGCTGCTCCAGTTGAGGCGACTCATCCACCCGCCACCAAACCAGATCAGTGCTACCGTCATTACCGCCACCACTTTGCCACGTGGGCCGGCGGTAACACTCAAGGCGAGTAACGCACTGGTCAGCAGCACCAGCCCACTGACACCATAGACGCCCAGCAGCGGAGCGAAGCCTGCCAGTGGGCTCTCAACCTGTGAGTAACCGAGGGCCAGCCAGGGAAAGCCGGTAAGCACCCAGCCGCGCAGCCACTCACCCAATACCCAGAGTGCCGGGATAAAGAGCAGAACCGACTGCTGGTGAACACCCCTTTTCAGCTGCCGGCCAAGATGAGAAGCGGACCAGCCCACAAGGCCATAGAAGAGGGAGACACCGAGGACAAACAGCAGAGTGATGGCGATGGCGGCAAGCGTACCCAGATTACCGAACTGATCGATGCTGATGTGCATCCAGAATACGCCGAAACCGAGCAGCCCCAGACCGTAGGCCCAGCCCTGACGAAAGGCCTGGCAGGTGTCCCGTTTCGCCACATCAACAGCAGCGGCAGGGGAGCGATTACCGCCACCAGAGAGTACGAAAAGGGGGCAAAGGCAAGCACCGTTGCGGCACCACTGAGGAAGGCGAGCGCCAGGTACCGGCCCTCGTCCGCCCACAGACGCTTCAGCTGATCAGCGTCCACGCTCTCCATCTGTCGGCAGTAGGTGAACACTCAACAGGTGGATGCGCCGACTGTCGGCTCGCAGCACCTTGAAACGGAAGGGGTGAATATCGACCTTCTCTCCGCGCTTCGGCAGATGGCCCAGCGCATGGGTCACCAGGCCGGCGATAGTATCGAACTCATCATCCGAGAGATCACAGTCGAAGTAGTCGTTGAAGTCTTCGATAGTGGTGTGGGCCTTGGCGGTAAAATCACGCTCGCCACGCTTCAGAATAGAGGTACCTTCGTCAAAGTCGTGCTCATCCTCGATCTCTCCGACGATCTGCTCCAACACATCCTCAATGGTGACCAGCCCGGCGGCTGCACCAAACTCATCGACAACGATAGCCATGTGGTTGCGGGTGGCGCGGAACTCTTTAAGCAGGACGTTGAGGCGTTTACTCTCGGGGACGAATACCGCCGAACGCAGCAGGTCGCGGATATCAAAACGGCGCTTGCTATTACCGCAGTAGGCCAGCAGATCCTTGGCCATAAGAATACCGACCACTTCACCGCGGTCATCGCCGATGACCGGGAAACGGGAGTGGGCTGACTCGATGGCGACAGGCAACATATCCTCCAGCGGAGCGTCTACCTCTATTGCCGTCATATTGGCCCGCGGGATCATGATGTCGCGCACCTGCAGCTCCGAAACCTGTAGCACACCCTCCATCATGGAGAGGGCCTCGGTATCCATCAGGGCATGTTGCTTGGCATGCCGCAGTAGCCGAATCAGCTCTTCTTTGTTTTCCGGTTCGTTATCAAAGCCATGGAGAATTTTTTCCAGCCATGACTTGGGCGACAAACCGCTGGTAGAGTCACCGTTACTCATATTTTCCTTTAGTGGCTATGCGCAATAGTTCTGAAAACCGTCCCGATGGAAATAGAGATGCATTTGGAGCGAACTTCAGGATCATTGTACAGAGCCATATTCCTTTTTGTTTGAATCGCTACCTGCAGAGAGTCATTAATGGTCACTGCGGTACAACGCTGTAGGGATTCTGAAATCCAAGTGTTGCCAGAACCTCCGTTTCGAGGCGCTCCATCTCCTCCGCCTCACGCTCATTTTGATGGTCATGCCCCTGCAAATGCAAGACCCCGTGTACCACCATGTGCGCCCAATGGGCTTCCAGGGGCTTGTTCTGCGCCGCGGCTTCCGCCACCACTACTGTGGCGCAGATCACCAGATCACCCAGCAGGTCGCTCTCCGCCACCACCGGTGCTTCGAAGGGAAAGGACAATACGTTGGTCGGCCGATCCTTGCTCCGGTACTCGCGGTTAAGGGCCTGACTCTCCTCCTCATCTACCAATCGGATTACCAGCTCGCCCTGATCCAAGCCTGGTGCCAGCGCCGCTTCCGCCCACCGCTGCAGGGCCTCGTCGGCAGGGAGATCAGCACGCTTGGCAACACGCTGAACTTCAAGCTGCAGGGTCAACTACTGTGTCCCCGCTCTTTATCGAAATGTTCATAGGCGCCGACAATACGCTTCACCAAGGGGTGGCGCACCACATCCTGTGCGTTGAAGAAGGTGAAACTGATCCCCTCGACCTTGCCGAGAATCTCCACCACCTGGCGCAGCCCGGAGGTGTGTCCCCGAGGCAGATCGACCTGGGTCACATCGCCGGTGATCACCGCCGTGGAGCCAAAGCCGATGCGGGTAAGAAACATCTTCATCTGCTCCGGCGTGGTGTTCTGGGCCTCGTCGAGTATAACGAAGGCGTCGTTGAGGGTACGGCCTCGCATATAGGCAAGAGGGGCCACTTCAATCACGTTACGTTCGATCAGTTTGGCCACCCGCTCAAAACCGAGCATCTCGTAGAGCGCATCGTAGAGAGGGCGCAGGTAGGGGTCGATCTTCTGGCTGAGATCACCGGGGAGGAAGCCGAGGCGCTCTCCCGCCTCCACTGCAGGACGCACCAGCAGGATACGGCGAACCCGATCACGCTCCAGAGCATCTATCGCGCAGGCCACTGCCAGATAGGTCTTGCCGGTGCCGGCCGGACCGACACCGAAGTTGATATCGTGAGTGACCACCTTATGCAGGTACTCCTGCTGATTGCCGCCACGAGGACGGATAAGACCACGGCGGGTCTTGATCACCACCTCCGGCACCTCTTTGTCCGCCGTCTCCCGCAGCAGTTCGTCGATGCCGGACTGCTGAAGGTGAAGATGAATCTGCTCAGGAGAGAGCACCTCTTCCTCGGTTAGAGTGTAGAGCGACTTCAACACCTCACCACCTGCCTCTATCGACGCTCGCTCGCCCAAAAGGTTGAAGTGGCTGCCACGGTAGTTAATCTCTATACCCAGGCGCCGCTCAATCTGACGCAGATGTTCATCGATCTGGCCACAAAGGTTGGCAAGACGATGGTTGTCTTCGGGTTCGAGAGTAAAATCGGAGGATTCGGGGAGATCGGGCATTAACTTGGTAAACCCTTGTTGGTGATAAAAAAAGGCGCTACAGAGGATAAGTAAGTAGTCACTTTGTAATTGTGGCTCATAAAAAAATACAGTCTATGCGCAATAATACTGAAGTCGGGTGCAGGAGCGAACTTGTTCGCGATGAACACGCTTCGGAGCCAATCGCGAACAAGTTCGCTCCTGATATGGATTGACCTGTCAACTATTAGCACTGATTTCTCATTTTTACCTTCTCTGTCAATGGCTTCTGTT
>MOXG01000017.1_pt1 | contig 44039 bp, 50 predicted proteins | sample 1471191 | NCBI WGS metagenome assembly MOXG01 (sample SAMN05806437, study PRJNA327811) | mollusc metagenome | isolation source: Phylotype C (NB3) bacterial symbionts from gill | host: Thyasira cf. gouldii | place: Canada: Bonne Bay, Newfoundland | collected 2010-08-19
GGATCAATAGGTAACTTATTGATTTAATACACCCTCATCCTAACCTTCTCCCTCGTAGGGAGAAGGGACGGTCAAATCAAGCTCTGTTATGTCATTTGAATACCGAAACTTAAATTTAAAAACTTAGTGTATGGCTTTAAAGTAGGGCAGGGCGCCACCTGCTTTCAGGATGGCCACATCCTTCTCTTCAAAAGCCGGGTTCAACGAAATCTTCTCACCGTTGACCTCAAGGAACAGTTCACCCTCGAGATCCGAGACATCGATCGCAACCTGATCGCCCTGGTTAATCTTTGCGTAGTCATCAACGTTGGCGAATGTTAGCGGCACGATACCAAAATTGACCAGATTTGCCACGTGAATACGGGCAAACTGTGAAACCACTACCGCCCGGATACCGAGCCAGCGAGGACAGAGTGCGGCATGCTCACGGGAGCTGCCCTGTCCGTAGTTCTCTCCACCAACCAGAATACCATGACCACCTGCATCACGATGTGCCACCGAGCGCTCTGCAAAGGTGGTATCGACTTGGTTGAAGGTGGCCTGCATTGCGTACTCCTTAACATTGGAGCGCAATGGTAGATAGATACCGGCGGGCTGAATATCATCAGTGCTGATATTGTCCCCCAGCTTGAGCATCACCTCACCTTCAAGCCTGTCAGGCAGCGCTTCGAAATCGGGTAACGCCATGATGTTGGGGCCACGAATCACCTCCACCTTCTCCGCTTCTGCCAAGGGTGGTGGGGTGCTGAAGGATGAGGTGTCATCCACCTGAGGTGTCTGCTCAATCTCAATGTTTTCTGTGGGCAGGGTGATCTCACCGGTCAATGCACTGGCCGCCGCCACCAGAGGGCTGACCAGGTGCACTTCGGCGTCGGCTGTACCGGAACGTTTGGGGAAGTTGCGATTGAATGTGCGCAGGCTGAGCCCCTTGCTGACAGGAGAGCCGCCCTGGCCGATACAGGCGCCGCAGCCGTTCTCCATAACCCGTACGCCGGAGGCGTAGAGTGAACTTAGGTAGCTGGAGTTGGCTAACTGCATAGCGACCGCCCGGGAGCCGGGATAGAGTAGGGTATCCACCACCACACGCTTACCTTTCAGCATCTGTGCAAAGCTGGCGATATTCTCGTAGGAGCTGTTGGTGCAGCTGCCGACACAGACCTGATCCACCTTGGCACCTGCGTGGTCTGAAATTTTTTCTACGTTACCCGGTGAGGGGTAGATGGCAATTAGTGGTTCAAGTGCATCGAGATCGATCTCGACCGTGTCGACATACTCGGCATTCTTATCCGCTGCCATCGCTTTGTAGTCGCCACCGCGTCCGCGACTCTCTAGGTACTCACTGGTGCGCTCGTCACTGGGGAAGATGGAGGTGGATGCCCCCATCTCAGCACCCATATTGGTGATGGTGGCACGCTCTGTGAGGGATAGGCTGGCGACACCTGGACCGGCATACTCAAAAATCTTACCCTTGCCGCCTTTAACGCCGACGATAGAGAGCATCTTGAGGATGATATCCATAGCCATAGCACCGTCACGCAGGGCACCGGTGAGGTTGACCTTGACCACTTGGGGCATGGGGAGCTTGTACTCACCTGTGGCCATCGCCAGGGCGACGTCATAGCCGCCGGCACCAAAGTAGATAGCGCCCATGCCACCTGCGTTTACCGTATGGCTGTCGGCGCCGATGCCGGTCATGCCCGGTTTGACGAAGTTCTCAATGTTGAGGAAGTGACAGATGCCGGTGCCGGGAGGCGAAAAGATGATGCCGAGCTTATCTGAGACGGTTCTCAGATATTGATGGTCATCAGGGTTTCTGAAGCCGGACTGCATCATGCTGTGATCAACGAAGTTGACAGAGAGGGGCTTGACCCGCTCAACGCCCATCGCCTCAAGTTGTAGCATGCACATGGTGCCGGTGGCGTCTTGGGTGAATGCTTCATCGATGCGAAGGGTAACCACTTCACCCGCTGCCGGAAGATCGCCGCCGCCAACTTGATGCTCGGCGAAGATTTTTTCTGTCAAATTCAAGGGCTTCATCTATCTCTTCCTCTATATATTATGTAGAGACGGTTTTGTAAGGCTCGAAAAAACCCTTCTCCTCGAGGAGAAGGGTTTTTTTCTAAAAACTCGAGATTGCTCTTTAATATCTCAACAGTCCAAGTGAGAAAACCTAGCAACCACAGCTTGTATACCCATTTTTGCCAACAAACACAATTTTTTTGCGGGAAGTAGTAAATTTCTTTACAAGACCGGAGAGTACGTTGTTTTGGCTGATATCAAGCTCAGTTTGTTAAACGGTATGGAGTATGGGTGAGAAAAAAAAGCAGTCAGATAAAAATTCCCGGATGAAAAGGTCATCACAGCTTACTGCTCCCGTGGAGATATCTGTTACTGAGCTTGTACGATGAATTATCAATTACTATCAGTGAGATAGATACAATCTTCAGTGCCGTTAATCTACGATGGGAGCAATGATACTACGTTTTTTGTGGTACTACTGACCACCTTATTTCTTCACCTTGACCAATAACTGCTTATGCTATTTTTAGAAACAGGTTACCCGTTTTGAATAAGCATAAAAAAAGCTTTAATTATAATACTGATAAGCATATCTGATGGCTGATCGGGTACAATCTAACCCATAATGCCGGGCTACGCAGTAATGAGAAAAGTGCATGGGTGAACAAGCAGACGATAGCGGAAGAAGTGGCGACCAGGTCAACCTGACCATCAACGGAAAGTCGATTTCCGCACCATCTTCACTCTCGGTGATCCAGGCGCTCTGGCATACCGGTTATCCGAGGGTAAAAAGTGTCGGCTGTCTGGAGGGGGTTTGCGGTTCCTGCCGTGTCATGGTTCGTCGGGTAGACAGCGTGAAGTGACTACAGAGCTGGGCTGTCAGGTGCTTATCGAAGAGGGGATGCAGGTCAATTTCCTACTTTTCCCCACACCGACCCACCATCGCTATCAACTTGAAGAGATCAATAGCTCCTGGGAAGTACAGGGGAAATTCCACAAGTTCTTCCCCGAAGCGGAAATGTGCAGGCATTGTGGTGGCTGTAACCAGACCTGCCAAAAGGGATCAGTGTAGAACTCGGTGTGGAGCTCGCATCCAAGGGCCGTTTTGAAGAGGCCGGGGCACTGTTTATTGAGTGCGTCCTATGTAATCTCTGCCAAACGGCCTGCCCTGAGTCTATTGCTCCAAATCATGTCGGTCTCTTCTCCAGACGGGTGTCTGCCTATTTCCATATTCGGCCATCGAACCTGATCAACCGCCTTGAAAAACTGCGTAAAGGCGAGCTGGAGATTATCAAATAACTCCATGGCATCCATCAAAAGCACAATTAACTCATGATTAACGGCATCCCATACGCCACTGCGCTAGAGCAGTATGAGCCCAAGGCTGAACGCCCTCTACCTGATCAGGAGATGAGCGGCGAAGAGCTGCGACGCGCCTATCATCCTGATCACTATGCAGACTCCATCGTTGAACTGAATGTCGGCACCAACAGGGGCGATGCCTGCCATCGGCAGTTGGCAGACATTCTCCAGGCCGACGCCCGTATTGACGAAGCGGATCTTGCAGGAGCGCCCATTGTAGAGACCGATGTACTGGTCATTGGTGGCGGTGGTGCGGGCTGTGCGGCTGCGCTGACGGCATCCAGAGGTGGTGCCGGCGTGATACTGGCGACCAAACTACGCATTGGGGACAGCAATACCGTGATGGCGGAGGGGGGAATTCAGGCCTCTATCGAAAAGGATGACACCCCCCAGATGCACTACGATGACACCCTCAAGGGGGGTCATAAGAATGTGAACCAGGATCTGGTGGCCAAGTTGGTGATGAACGGGCCTGATGTGGTTAGGTGGCTGATCCAGCAGGGGATGCAGTTTGATTTGGATAAGTACGGCGATCTGCTGACCCGCAGGGCCGGTGGCACCTCCGCAGACCGAATCGTCTACTATCGTGACTATACCGGCCTTGAGATGATGCGGGTTCTCCAGGAGGCGGTACGCACCAGTCGTATAGATGTCTGGGACTACAGCCCGGCGGTTGAGCTGCTCTCTGATGAGTCGGGCCACTGTGCCGGTGCCGTTATCTCATCTCTTGAAGATAACCGCTATAAGCTGATCAAAGCCAAGTCGGTCATTATTGCTACTGGTGGTATCGGTCGTCTGCACCTCAATAAATTCCCTACCTCCAACCACTTTGGCGCCACCGGTGATGGTTTGGTATTGGCCTATCGCTGGGTGCCAAACTGCAGGATGTGGACTCTTTCCAGTACCACCCTTCAGGCCTTGCCTATCCACAGCATCTGGTTGGTACTCTGATTACAGAGGCGGTGCGCTCGGCGGGTGCTTACCTGCTCAATGGTAACGGCGATCGTTTCATCGAGGAGCTTCAGCCCCGCGATCAGGTGGCGGCAGCGATACTTCGTGAGTGCGCAGAGGGGCGGGGTGTCACGGTTGACGGTGGAGGGCAGGGTATCTGGCTCGACACACCAGGCGTGGAGCTGCGTGAGCCGGGTATTTTTGATGCCCGTTTTCCGAAACTGATTGAACTGGGGAAGAAGAGTAATATCGATCCCAGAAAACAGCCGCTGCTGATCTACCCAACACTTCACTACCAAAACGGTGGTGTAGTTATTGACGAGAATTGTCAGAGCACCGTGCCTGGACTCTACTGCGTGGGTGAAGTCTGTGGCGGTATCCATGGGCGTAACCGTCTGATGGGTAATGCTCTGCTAGAAATTATCGCATTTGGTCGTATTGCCGGGAACCATGCGATGGAGACCGCACCTTCGCATAAACATAAAAAGTCCTCGATTGAACACTTGAGCCAGTTGCGTCGAGAATTGACCCTGGCCAATATGCCAATGGATAAGCAGGGGCCGGCACTCTTCCCCAGCTACGCCAAATTCGAAAATGATTCGGACTACGGCGGTCTGCACAAAAACACCCAGGTGGAGAGCTGATCGATGCCAAATGATGTTCTGAATCAGGTACTGTTCCACCCCGATAGCCGTGTAGGCTCGGACCTGAGTGCCTGGCTGAAAGGTTTTGGCGGTGAAGGCCTGGTGAATGCGTTGGGTAATATCAATGCAATCACCCCTGAAATTAAGCGTGCCGGTCTACTGGGGCTTGGTGGCAGCGGTTTTCCCACCTACTTCAAATGGGAGAAGGTGGCGGCTCAGGAGAGCCAGGAAAAATACCTGATCTGTAACGGCAACGAAGATGAGCCGGGTACTTTCAAGGATCGCGTCCTGTTGGAGGAGACTCCGCATCAGGTGATCGAGGGTGCGACCATCACCGCACTGGCTACAGGGATCAACCGGATTGTCTTCTATATCAATCCGCACATGACAAAGCCGCTGGAGAGTATGCGTCAGGCGGTGGCACAGTGGGAGGAGTCAGAGCTCTTCTTTACCGCCTCGAAGAAACTACAGCAGCCACTTAGCTATCACATCGTTCCCAGTTCCGGCCACTATATCGGTGGTGAAGAGACCGCAGCGATTGAGTCGGTTGAAGGTAAGTTTCCTTTCCCTCGTGGCAAGCCGCCGTATCCCGCTGAGTTCGGTGTTCATGGGCAGCCGACCCTTATCAACAATATTGAAACCCTGGCCAATGTCTCCCATATCGTCCGTAACGGTGCTGAATGGTACCAGGGGCTGGGACTTGGTGAAGCCAACGGTACTAAGATCTACTGTCTCAGCGGTGATGTTCTTAGACCCGGAACTTACGAACTGCCCATGGGGACGCCGTTGTCGGAGCTGATCAACGTCTACGGCGAAGGGATGCTGGTGGGGAAAAAGCTGAAAGCGGTCTTTACTGGCGGACCCTCCAATACCATCCTTACCCCCAAGGATCTGGATGTTCCTCTCGATTTTGACTCGGTGAAAGCACGTCGCTCGGCACTGGGTACAGGGGCCATGATCGTGGTCTCCCAGGGTACCGGCATTGTTAAACGGGTGGCGGAGTATGTGGACTTCTTTGCCTCCTCCTCCTGTGGTCAGTGTCCCCCCTGCAAGACGGGTACCTATTACGCCTCCCAGCTGTTGGGAAAGATTGACACTGGGCAGGGCACAAGGGCGGATCTGGATACATTGATCAACCTCTGTAAAATTTTGCCGGGTGCAGGCAGATGCCACTTGTTGGATGGTGCCATCAAGGTCATCGATAGTTCGCTCTATCACTTCATGAGCGAGTATGAGCAGTCGTTGAGAAACTGAACAGGTAGCTCAACAGTCAGTAAATTCGTATCCTTGCCGGCAGCCGTTGCCATGGAATACGCTGTGCAAGCACCTGGATCTTCTCCCTCCAGTCGGGGAGAAGGTAAATTAAGTGGCTATGCACAATAGTCCCGAAGCACTATCTTCATAGAAAAAAGTGCATCTGTAGGAGCGAATTTATTCGCGATCAGGCTCCGGGACATGTTCTTCGCGAACAAGTTCGCCCCTACACCCGGTTCCCGGATTATTGTGCACAGCCATTTTAAATTAACTCTAGTTAATATAGCGCTGTGCTCATCTTTCATTGTGTGTGGTGTTGAGTGTCTGACAATTGATTTCTTAATAGTTGTGAAAGTTGCTCTCCCATAGCTCCACTTTCTATCTCATCAATCCTTTATCGGATCAAAATCCGAAAATTTTGAACTCCAGTGCTATTATTTAGCTAGGTTCTGGGGCTCAGGGAAGCTCTGAACAAGTCATGATCGATTGCCTTGCACTCAGTAGAAATAGATCAAAGGCATTCAGCTGCGCTGAATACCATCACCGAAAGCAGTGCTTTCGTGTTGAAAATCTTGCTAATAGCCTGCTATTAGCTGCGATCGACCCCTTGATCTTGCGCCTCCTGAGCACAATTCAATTCGGCCAGACTTATTCAGAACTTCCTTAGTGACAAGTCAGGGGTATAGCATTGGTTATTTGTTTTCTGTGGCAAAGGATTTTTTTTACCTTTTCGACGGCCGTTGGTCGTACACGTCTCTCCAGTATTCTCTCCATTCTCCTACTGCTCCCCCTCTACTCTCCTCTGTCGGCGATAGCCGTATCGGCTGAAACCTCCAACGGTGCAGCTACTTCCGGGCAGACCCTCTCATTCGGGGTGTATGCACATATCCGCTCTACCGAGATGATAAAAAAGATGCGTCCGCTCCTGGAGCATCTGGAATGGAAGCTTGCCCGCAAGGGAGTTCCTCACAAGATCAGGATGAGGATCTTTCCCACCTATGACGACGCGATCCATGCATTGGTGGAAGGTGGGTGGATTTCGTTCGTTTCGGTCCGGTCAGCTATGTTTTGGCCAAGCAGAAGAACCCGGGAATTCACCTGCTGGCGATGGAGAGCAACAATGGGAAAAAGTGGTTCAGTGGGGTGATCTCGGTGCCTTTGGACTCTTCCATTCGATCTCTTAATGATCTGAAAGGTAAACGCTTCGCCTTTGGCAGCAGGAGTTCCACCACCGGCCGTTATCTTGCTCAGGCTGCCTTGGTGAAAGCAGGCATCCGGGCCGATAACCTCGCTGGTCACACTTATCTGGGGCGACATGACAAGGTGGCATTTGCAGTAGCTTCAAAAAGCTACGATGCGGGTGCCACCAATGAGAACACCTACAACAAGTACGCTGAGAAGAAGGGGCTGCGCAAAATAGTTGAATTTCCCTGTGTCACCAAACCTTGGGTGGCTCGCGAAGACCTTGATGGGTCGATTCTTTCCGCCCTTGCTCCGCCCTGTTGACGTTGAGTGATGAGAAGGCTCTGGAGGCGATCAAACGTAGCGGATTATTACCGGCTGAGGATGCCGATTATGATCTGATCAGGGAGGGGATGGAGACCTCCAAGCGGTTTGATTCGAAGCCATGAGTCTCTCGCTCAAGATTCTTTCGATTATCCTTGCAGTATTGGTTTTTCTACTCTCCCTCTTTGGCTGGTTTTCTGTATCCAATGAGCAGCAGAGCCTTAGGAACCTGTTGGATAAACAGGGAAACGCTCTGGCACAGGTGGTTGCGGCTTTTAGTATTGAGAGCCTGTTGATGGAGGATTATCCGGTACTTGAGACGGTCCTTGAAACCATCGGAAGTCAAAACCCAAACGCTCTCTCTATGGAAGTGGTGCATAAAGAGCGGGTGGTTGCAGCTTATCATGCGGGGCGTGGTGAAAGTGGATCCAGGTTTCAGGCTGAGATCATTATTCCCGCAGCAGACGGTACGTCCGGCACAAAGCTTGGGAGGTACATCTTATCCTCTCCAATCGTGATGGCACGATGCATTTGGCTAGCAGGAAGCGGGATGTTCGCAATTCATTTGTGTTGATCACCTTTGTGCTGGGCTTTGTGCTTATAGTGATTTTGCGTAGAACGGTGTTGAAGCCTGTAGAAGGGTTGACTGACTACGCGGAGCGGATTGCATCGAATCGGGTATTGCAGGGTGACTCAACCCACGACTCGCCCGTTGATACTGAACAGGTGACAGATTCCGCTCACCCGAAAAGTATCTTTCATATTTTGAAATACGATGAAATCGATCGTTTGAAAAAGAGTCTGGAGTCCATGCACCTGGCTGTGGACAAGAAAGAGGAGCAGCTGCGCTGGCACAATAAGAATTTGGAACTGTTGGTCTATGAACGTACCAGCGAGTTGTTGGAGGCAAAGGAGAAAGCGGAGGTATCGGATCAGGCCAAGAGCCGGTTTCTTGCCAATATGAGCCATGAGATTCGGACACCGATGAATGGGGTGCTGGGATTTACCCGACTACTCTCGCGTACCTCTCTCACAGGGCAACAGGATGAGTACACTCGTACCATTTCAGCCTCGGCTGAGAATCTCCAGGTGATCATTGATGAGATCCTTGATTACTCCAAGATCGAGGCGGGCTACATGGTGTTTGAGGAGCAGCCATTTGATCTGTTGGAGGTTATCGATGCCACAGTGGCAATGTTTGCGCCCAGAGCGCTGGATAAGGGACTTGAGCTGGTGCACGGCATTCATAAGGATGTGGGGTCGAGGTGGATTGGGGATCGGGTTCGACTCCGGCAAGTGATATCCAATCTGCTGGATAACGCCATCAAGTTCACTGAGCGCGGCATGGTCTCCCTCTGGGTGGAAGCTGATGCCGATGATGTTGCCGAAGGCGGGCTCCGTTTCATCGTCAGGGACAGCGGTATCGGTATCGATGTAGCACTACAGGAACAGATGTTTAGACCATTTTCTCAGGGTGACAGCAGTATGACTCGCCGTTTTGGCGGTACGGGTTTGGGTTTGGCCATCTCCAGCCAGTTGGTGAAGGGGATGGGCGGTACCATCGGTGTGGAGAGTACAGAAGGGGAGGGGGCGCTGTTCTGGTTTACGGTTAGGCCGGAGCCTCAGTCAACCACGGAAGCCAATGAATATACGGACAAGTTATTTCAGGGGACTAATGCGTGGGTATATGACCACAATCCCATCGGCAGTCAGACACTGAGTCATCTCCTTCAGAGGATGGGGGTCACCGTGCAGGTGTTGGAGCAGGCGGTGATTCCTGAGAAGCATGAAGCGGAGTTCGGATTACTGCTGGTGAATGGCGGCGGATGTGCGGAAGAGCAGGAGAGGGTTAAGACGCTTTTGATCTCACTCGAGAAGAATGAGCGAATAGAGACAGTACTTTTTACCAATCGTCCAGATGAGAGTATCGCCTCCCACGGAGGATTCAAAGCATCATTGATTCTACCAAGGTAATCGGCTTTACCCCCTTAAAAAGGTATTGATGGATCTATTGCAGGAGTGCTCTACAGATGGGCAGACCCAGACGGCGTCGGTCATCTCTTCCACACAATCTGCACCGCGATATGAGGGGATCAATATTCTGATCGTAGATGACAATAACATTAATCGGATGTTGACCAGGACCATTCTCTCAGAGCAGGGCGCTGAAATTGTCGAGGCGGTAAACGGTCAACAGGCCATTGACGCGACGAGGGAACAGCGCTTCGATCTGATCCTGATGGATATACAGATGCCGAATATGAGCGGGACCGAGGCGGCCAGGAGGATTCGTCAACAAGAGCAGGGATATCGCACTCCCATTGTGGCGCTGACAGCCCACGCTATGCCGGAAGAGCGTGAGCAATTTCTGAATGAGGGACTGGATGCCTGTGTGGTCAAGCCGGTTGATGAGCCGGCGTTGAATGATATTCTGAAGCGTTATTGCGGAGTCTCTCAGGAATAGTGGATCCACTTTCTGTGGTTAGGGTATCTAGTTGAGTCGGAGTGGAGATCATTTTATTGGTAACTATGTCTCAGTAAGTCAGCGACGGGTATTCCTAGCGGATAGAATTACCGGCTTATTCCCGTTCAGAGGCACCGCTGATGCGTACCATATTTGGCTGGGCCTCCCCATTTCACTGGCCTCGATCCAGACCAAGTGCAGGTTGCCGGCTTCGTCCATGGCAATGCTTGGGTTGGACTGTTCCCCTGGGCCTGAGGCAACCGGTGGGGTGAAATCCTCGCTCCACTCCATATCGTCTGTATAGGTGCTTAGCTGGATATCTGATGTCTTGCTTCGGTAGTCGTCCCAGGCAACAATCATGGCGCCGACCGAATTGCCTGCCACAGTGGGGTTGTAGTGGGGCAGTTTGTCTCCGCTTTTCCCCTGTACTCTCTCGTTTGGTCCATACTCTTCTCCGCCGTCATAGCCGAGAGAAGCGTAGATGCCGTAGCCTGTTTTGCTGCGGCGTTTATCCATCCAGGCGGCGACAATCTCATCTTCACCAAAGGCGGCTATAGCAACGCGGGTGACACCATTACCCTTGTCGTATTCGTTACGGTTGGAGCGAAATTCATTGAGGTTGCCGGGCTCTGAGAAAGTTTTTCCATCAGTTGTGTGACTGAAGAGTAGACGGGTATGGCCCTCCCGGCGGTCTTCCCACGCAATAGCTATACCGGCGGCACCGGCTGCGATGGTTGGATAGAGTTGAGGTGCGTTGATGCTGTCAGGTTCGACAGGAATGGTGTTGCTGACCGTAAGCACTCCTGTTTTGTCAGTTGTAACTTGAGTGAAGTGAATATTGGGATAGCGCCCCCGCTTCTCCCTCCATGCAATGTAGGCCTTGCCATTGAAGCTGTCGGTGGTGGCGTGGCCTGCTGCACTATTGGATAGTTTAGCGACAGGGCCAAGTCTGGCACCTTTGGCTGTTCTGGCAACCACAGCGCCGTCTTCTTCCCAAACAAGAATAAAGTTACCGTTACTTACCCCCGCTATAGCAGGCTCATAGGCATCTCTGTTATTACTGATCTGTATCGGTGAGCTGAAGGAGCTACTCTCTACTGATTTGACGGCGTAGTAGATTTGGGGCTTACCACTGCGGTTATCTTCCCAGGTGACTGCCACCTGATCACCGGAAAGAGCAACGCTTCTGCGTCCGGCCGAATCGAGATGATGAAAGCGACCGGGCAGTGGTTTTTCGGTGACCGCGATCTTTTCAGAGAACTGCCATTGGGGAGCCGCCTGCAACGGCAGTGGTAACAGTAACAGCGGTATCAGAAGGGTTGCGTATCTCATTGGGCTGCTTTATATGCTTTAAAACTTGTTGTTTTATGGTGGCCGCCATTGATGTAGTCGTCGTACTGCTTCATCCTTTCAATAGTTCTGAAGCCTGCGAAATTGAGCAGTTCCGTCTCATCCGGGTTTTTAAAAATAAAGGTAGGTGTACCGAGAATTCTTGAGCGGGTGGCAAACTGCATATCGGTGATACGCTCACCATTTGGCAGGGTGATGCGGTTACCGCTTTCGGTATCCACATAAGCCAGGATGTAGTGGTTGTTGTATCGCTGCTCTATCTCTTTATTACTAAACACCTCTTTGTGCATTTTGCGGCAGGTGCTGCAGCCATAGCGGCCATAATAGAGAAAGACCGGTTTGCTCTCCTCTCTGGCTTTGACCATTGCCTCTCCATAAGAGAGGAAGTTATAGCCTTCAGGAGGCGCCGCTTGTACCTGAGTGAAGAGGGTAAAGCCGAATAGTATGCTACACTCTGCAGCACAGTTTTTGGCCATCTGATTTTGTAGCTGTTTTTCATGGTGGTTACCATTGATTGAAGCAGTTCGACCAAGAGTAGTGGAATAGAAAGTGGTTGCCAATACCCACACTTTCTGTATCAGCGTTATTAGCGCTTGGTCCCGGGCAACACATTCGGCATCATCTGCCCTGGATTCCACTGCTGCATCTGTTTACTGCCCTGACCCAAGGCCTGCCCCATATCTTTAATGCTTGACTCCATACGGACCATGCTCTCGCTCATTGCTGTAGTCGAGAGCGACATTTTGCTCATAGTTCGGTTCATGGAAGAGACGTCTTTGGTAAGGGAGCTTATGTGGTGAGTCATTTCGGTCATTGATCCACTCATATCACTCATCAGTTTGATCATGAAAGAGACGGTAACTACAGCACCCAGGATGAGAAGTGCGGGTAGGATTTTTGAGTTCATGTTATGGGCTCTCTGTTGTTTTGTTCTATTGCACAAAATTGTAGTGGAAATCTTGTTCACCCCTCATGCACTATCATGTTGATAAAGCACTTGTGCCACATGTAAGTTATCATTGATAGGCAGTAATAAAATAGTGGCAACCAATCAGGGGGATATTGCCGTGAAAAAAGTGATCATCGGAGTCGTCGCACTCATTGTTTTGATAGGGGTGGCAATGCTCTTTTTTGTCAGCTCACTGGATTCAATTGTCCAGGCCGCCATCGAAGAGGTTGGCACTAAAACCACAAAAACTCAGGTAAAAGTAGATGGGGTCAGCATCAGTCTTGGTGATGCCCAAGGGGCGCTGAAGGGCCTTTCGGTGGCCAATCCTGCTGGATTTTCCAGCAACAAAGCGATCTCTCTTGGTCAGATCAAGGTTAAGCTGGATGCAGAAACGCTAACCTCAGATACCATTGTGATTAAGGAGATCGTGATCGACAAGCCGTCGGTTAACTATGAATTTGGTAAGGAAGGCAGTAACTTCGATGTGATCAAGAAGAATGTTGCCGGGGGGGGAGGTTCAAGCACCTCTGAATCGTCCGAAAGTGCCGGCCCAAAACTGATTATTGAGAATCTCTACATCAATGACGGTACTATCGCGGTGACCTCTGCATTGACGGGGGGTAAACCTCTGAGTGCACCACTGCCTAAGATTCACCTCAAGGATATCGGTAAGAAGAGTGGTGGTGCTTCAGCTGAAGAGGTGGCGCAGCAGGTGATCTCCAGTCTTACCAAGGGAGTAGGCTCTGCTGTCGGTAAATTGGATCTGAGTAAGCTGAAAGATGTCGGTGCCGCTCTGAAAGAGAAGGCTGGTGGCTCTACTGAAAAGGTTAAAGAGAGCCTGGGTGGAGCGGGTGACCAGTTGAAAGGGCTATTCGGTAAATAGCGCCTATCTGGAAATGCACGAGATAAGGGGTAAGTAAGCCGCTCGGACAAAATATCCGAGCCGGCTGATGCTCACTAATAAGCTGGAGTTTCGCTACGATACTCCAGTCCCTTTTTTCCCGCCTGATCCTTGATGGTACTGAAGAGCTTGTAGTCCAGGGAATCTTCCACACCCTCACTCTCCTCAACTTTCTCTTTGATAAAACCGCTACGCTTCTCTGATAGTGCTTGGATCTGTTGTTGAAGCTCCCGGCGTTGTTGTGCTCTGTTGGCAATAACTGCTTTTTGCTCCTCCGGTGCCATCGCTTGCATAGGTTCGGGCAGCATCTCGGGATTAATGTCCTCTATATTCACCTTGCCGTCAGTAATATCGTCAACCAGTTCTCCCTCACCAAGGAAATTCTTCTTGCCGCTCTCAGATGAGTTATAGGTTGCCCTGCGGGCACGGGATGCGATAGAAGCACCTGCATGGAGCTTATCCGTGGCTGCAGTTTTCCGCTGCTGTTTCACCTTCTCCTCGGCACTGCCGTAGTAGAGGCGTGTCTCATCGAGCTTGGCTGAGAGGGTGGCGAGTTCACGGTCGAAAGGCGTGGTGACGGCGATTGCTCCACCATCCTGCTCGACCTGGAAGTAGCGGCCATCACCCAACTGGGCCATCTGCCGCCATTTTTGTGTGGTGGAGCGGTTCTCTCCACACTGAATAGCGTTGACAAAGATATCTTTCGACTTTGCCTTGGCAATGGTTTCCGGGTACTTTACATCGTCTTGATAATCCATGTGGGGCGGTGCATCACCGACCAGAAAGAGCACTTTGTAGGTCTGCTGATTATCACTCCATGAGATTTTGTTAACGGCGTCATCAAGGGCCTGATTGACACTCTCCGGGCCGTCGCCACCGCCTGCAGCTTCGAAGTCCATAAGGGTGGCGTACATCGAGTCGAGATCTTCCGACAGGTCGCTGACACGGGTGACATACTTGTCACCACGATCACGGTAGGCGACCAGCCCCATTCTGATATCGGGGGCGTTGTTGGCTGATGCCATATTGGAGGCGATGGACCAGATCTTCTCCTTGGCGGCATCGATCAGACCACCCATACTGCCGGTGGTATCGAGTACAAACACCACCTCAATCGCAGCCTTCTCCTGGATGATCGGGAGGGTGACCGGTGCAATCGGCAGTTGTTGGGTTGTGGCAGTGACTGCATTGACGCTGCCAATATGTGGGAAGAGTGCCACTGTTGCCGTGGTGGCTGCGAAAAGTGCTACTGCAATCATTTTCTGTTTCATTATCTTCTCCTGATAGTCAGTGGTTGGCCGAAAGTTTTCTTACAGCAGCCTGGGCGGCTTGGTGTGCCTGGTTAAAACGGTCTGTCTTGGTCTGGGTATGCCCGGTTGATGTGGTTTTCTCCTTCATGCTTGGCGGAATATAGACAAATAGTGCTTGGGTTAGAAAGAAGCTCCAGAGGGTTAGAGCAATACTCTGGGTCTGGATAAGTACCAGTAGGCCGCCGCCAGTGCGAGTATGTTCAATCCAAGATCTGCCAGGGTCGGGAGTAGGCTGCTATAGAAATAGAGGGAGCGCGTCAGCCAAATCATGACTATCTGCAACAGCAGGTAGAGGGGTAGTTGTACCCCGCTGAACCAGGCAACCATACTTGCTGACAACCAGAGCGTAAGGATGACGATGCGGCCGACCGATTGAGTGCTCCGTTTCAGCAAATAGATCAGATAGAGAGCGGTGCCAACCGTAATGAGAAGATACAGAGCTGCTTCAACGGGCAGAATCGTATTGATAAGGGTGAATAGCAGGGTGCCGACCACTGCGGCTGTAACAGCAATAACTACCCCATCGGTAAATGTTGCCGTTTTCATGACTTGCTCCTTTTCTGCTTTTCCCGCAGAAGTGCTATTTCCACATCTGCTTTGTCGATGCTGAATTCGGTAGTATCGAAGAGGGTTTCATTAGTAGTGTGTTTGTTGCTCTCCGCCAGTAGATCCGCTTTCTGCCGCATACTCTCCAGTCGGCTACGGTTCTCCCTGATACCTGTGTTGAGATCTTCGAGTGAATGACCCAGGCTCTCCTCTCTTCTGTGAAGAAAACTGACTGCCCTTTGCGACTCCAGTTTGCGTTTTATCAGGGTGCGGGCCAGCTCTTCGTTGTCAGCCTCGAAACAGATATCCAGCTCCCCTTCTATACTGTTGAGAGACTGTTCGATGTTGTGCCTGCGCTGGAGCAACTGCTTCGTTTCATGGTCAAGTAGTTTGCTGCGCTGTTCATCCCGGTTGAGTTCATCCTCCATCTCATGAACCGCGTGCCTGAGCAGCAACTCCGGCTCTTCGATGCGGTCGAGAACGGCGTGAAAATCGGCTTGAAAGAGCCGTGATACACGATTGATAAGGGCCATCTGTCTACTCCTTTTTTCTCAATTGATCTGTTGGTATCTTCAGTCTAGGGGTGAGTATGGATCTGGAGTAGACAGGGTTTTGTAAAAGATGCTGCAGGAAAATTTACAAAAGATTTACATGCTGTGATCACGACATGCTGATAGGCTTTAGATTAAGATGAAACGAAAGATTCGCCTATTGATAGTAGAAGACGAGGCCGCCATTCTTACCGGCCTGACGGATCTCTTTGTCTTTCACGGTTACGAGGTCGATAGCGCCGATAATGGTAATGAGGGGCTGGATAAGGCCTTGAGCGGACGCTATGAGCTGATCCTGCTGGATATCATGCTGCCGGGTATCAACGGCTTTACCATCTGCGAGCGGGTAAGAGAGCAAGATCGAGATCAGCCAATCATCATGCTTACTGCAAAAAGCGCGGATGAGGATGTGATACAGGGGCTATCCTTGGGCGCGGACGACTATGTTGCCAAGCCCTTCTCCGTTGCTCAACTGGTGTTGCGGGTAGAGGCGGTGTTGCGCCGCTCCAATAGAGTCGCCGCGATGGCGGAGGCTATTCATCTCGGGGATGATGTTGAGCTGGACAGCCTCAATCTCTCTGGTCAACGCAATGGTGAAAAGCTCACCTTCACCCGGCGGGAGATGGAAATAATTCAGTACCTCGATGCCAACGCCGAGCGTCCTGTTTCCCGGGATGAGTTGTTGACCCAAGTGTGGGGCTACGCCAAGGATCTGGAGCTGGAGACCCGAACCGTCGATATACATATTGCCAAAATCAGGCGCAAGATAGAGCAGGATCCAGCCCACCCCCGTTATCTGACGACTGTGAGGGGCAGAGGCTACCGCCTGCTGTCGAGATGATATGCGCAGCGCGCTGCTTTCAGGTATGAACCCCAACCGCTTGCGTTTGTCGCTGTTGTTGTTCTTTCTCGCCTTGCTGATACCTACAGTTGTGCTGATTATGCAGGCGTATAGCCAGCTGAAATGGGAGGCTTTTCACCACCATCAGGTAGAGGCCGAGTCACTTGCAGGACGCATTAATGAGCATCTTAGTCGTTTGATTGAGAGGGAGGAGCGGCGTCCTTTTGCCGATTTCCATTTTCTGGTGGTCGAGGGTGACTCTTCGAGCAATTTTCTGCAGCGTTCACCACTCTCTGCTTATCCTGTGGACTCTGAGATTCCCGGCCTTATCGGGTTTTTTCAGGTGGACAGTGTAGGCCGCTTTTCTACTCCGTTGTTGCCACTAACACGGGACTCCAATCTCTACGGTGTCTCTCTCAGTGAATTGAGCTGCGCAACACTCTGCATGAGCGGATACAGAAGGTTTTGGGTGATAACCGCCTGGTTCAACAACGAAGGCAGGTTCTGGACAAGGGTGATGAGAAAATCGCTGCTGAGTTATGGGGGGCAGTTGTTGTAGGGGCGGTTAAAGACCAGGTGGGTGAGGAGCCCATGGAGATGGAAATGGCCGCGGCTGATGAGGTTATGCTAGAGATGCAGGTGCAGTCGCAAGCTGCATTTGATCAGCTCAATCGGGCACCTCTAAAAGGATTGAAAGAGAAAAAACGGGCTACCGGGGGCTCGGTAGGGTAGAGGATCTGAAGCTGGAGTATAGCTACAAGCAGGCTGCACCGGCAGCGCCTGTAGCGAAGAGGGTGCCTTCGATAAAGCGTTCCCGAGTGGCGAAAAGCCGCCTGCGGAGAGAGACCAGTCAGTTGCCGGAAAAGATAGAGGAGCTAGCTGATAGTGTTGTTAGTAGTGCTTCCGACGATGCCACAGGTCTGCGTATCACCACCTTTGAGAGTGAAATTGACAGTTTTGAACTTAGCCTGCTGGATAGTGGGCATCTGGTACTTTTCAGAAAGGTGTGGCGGGATGGGCGACGTTATATCCAAGGTGCCTTGATCGAGCAGAAAGGATTTATAGACGGCGTGATTGGTGCTGTTTTTCGCGAGACTGCACTGTTGCAGATGAGCGATCTGGTTGTGGCTTACCGAGGCGATGTACTTTCCGCTTTCAGTGGAGAATCCGGCAGAGGTTATCTCTCCACTACCAAGACACTTTCCGGGGCGCTTCTCTATCAGGCGCGACTCTCTGCACCATGGAGTGACCTGCAACTTCTGTTTAGTATCAGAGAGCTTCCCGCCGGTCCCGGTGCGGTGGTGCTCTACTGGGTTGCCGCCATTTTGGTTATGGTGCTCTGTGCAGGATTTTCCCTGATGTACCGGCTGGGACTGCGACAGATTGCACTGGCCGAACAGCAGCAGGATTTTGTCTCGGCGGTGAGTCATGAGCTGAAGACTCCACTGACATCGATTCGTATGTACAGCGAGATGTTACGTGAAGGTTGGGTTACGGAGGAGAAGCGGCTCGGATATTACGATTTTATCCATGATGAGAGTGAACGTCTGTCGCGGTTGATCAACAACGTGCTGCAACTGGCACGTATGACCCGTAACTCCCTCCATATCGAACTGAAACCGGTCACTGTCAACAAGCTGATTGATGGTATTCGCTCCAAGGTGTCATCGCTGGTTGAACGGAAGGGTTTTGAGCTGGAACTCTCATGGGATGATGAAATCGGCACAACACTGGTTGCTGTTGATGAAGATGCCTTTAGCCAGGTCATTATCAATCTGGTGGATAATGCGCTGAAATTCTCAGCTCATGCTGACAGGCGGGTGGTGAAGATAAGCTGTTATAAATTAAAGAGTAGCGATATTTGTTTCGCTGTCCGCGACTATGGTCCTGGTGTGCCGAGGGATCAGATGAAGAAGATATTCCAGCTCTTTTTTCGTTCTGAAAGCGAGCTGACGCGTGAAACCTCCGGCACCGGAATTGGCCTGGGACTGGTCAAACAGCTGGTGCTGGCGATGAACGGCAGCGTGGATGTGGTCAACCGTCAACCGGGGGTGGAGTTTACTGTCTCCGTTCCTTCTCAGACCCACTGAAGTACGAATATTATTCTTTTTCGCTTTAGGCTTTAAGTTCTGTGTCTATACCCTAAGCGGGTAGGTTGTTGTTCCTTTTTTCGGCAGGTTTTCCATAATGAGACCACTCAGTTGGTTCAGATTATCCGAGATGCACTGGTGAAAAGAGTGGGAAGTGGGTAAAAAAGACATCTGATTGATATTCATCAGTGATACCTTAGATTCCTACTTGACGGTTAGTAATACCAGAGAGTATAAGAATATCAATATAGACTTATATGCAAATGGGCCAGCGGTTAATCGTCGTTGCCGACACTATGGAGAAAGGTAATGATCAAGGCAGTAGTAGGCTTCGTAGCAGGCATCCTTCTCACCGCTATCACTGCACTGCTATTTGCAGGAAGCCTGATGTTCAATGAGTACCAAAGTCCCTACGGTGTAGATGAGACCGCAGCTCGTATTCAAGCCAATATAAAGGCATCGTCAGAGAACGGTTGGGCTCTTTCCGGTCTGCGTGATCCCTCGCGTGCGGTCGCCGCCGCCGGTGGCAATGTGCTGCCGGTGTTGCTGGTGGAGGCGTGTAGCACTACCTACTCCAAGCCGTTGCTGAAAGATGATGACACCAGGATTCTATCTATCCTCATGCCCTGCACCATTAGCGTCTACAAGAAGGATGATGGTAAGACCTACATCGGTACCATGAATGCGGGGTTGATGGGCAGGCTTTTCGGTAGCAAGGTTGCGGGAATTATGGCCAAGGTGGCGGCAGATCAACAGAAATTCATCAGGTTCGACCCCAAGAAACCTGCACCTCCTCTGATCAAGTTACGCCCTGGTGGAAGTGGTGGCGGTAATGGTGATGTCAGCGGCTGCTGAGAGTAAAGAGTGTAACCAACAAAGCAAGTCAGTAGTTTATCTGGAGAGTGAAATGAGAAAGGCGGTGATTAGGAACCTGTCCGAGAATAGGACACCTACTGAGGAAACCCCGTTTTGGCCCTTTTTTCCGCTCACTTTCGTTGAATAAGAGTAACTATTCGCCTCAAATGACCAAAAAAAATGACTCAAAATGGGCTTTCCTCGCCACGGAGCCTATTCTCGGACAGGCTCCTGGGCGAGGGTGGTGGCAGCTGGCTTTTGTTGCGTCAATTCTCTTGCTGCCTGCAGCCATGACTGTTGAAGCTGAAGCCGGCAAGGTAAGTGTTGGGTCAACTGCGGACCATTCGAAATTTGAAGAGCTGCAAGCCGACTTCAAGAGTGGGCCGGAGGTAACTCAGGCGTGTCTGAAGTGTCATACCGAGCGGCAAAGCAGGTGCACGCCACCAAACACTGGAGTTGGGAATTTATCAACCCACAAACTGAGCAGCGGCTGGGAAAGAAGCATGTGATCAACAACTTCTGCACGGCAACCGCCACTAATCAGAGCTTTTGCAGTGCCTGCCATATCGGCTACGGATGGAAGGATGACAACTTTGATTTTACAGCAGAAACCAATGTTGATTGCCTTGTTTGCCATGATACCACTGGGAGCTATAAGAAAATCCCAGGACTTGCCGGTCACCCCAACTACAATGAGATGGAATTTCCTCCCCAGTCCGGCAGGTTTCGCAAGGCTACTGACATGGGTGAAATTGCCAGGAGTGTCGGTAAGACCAGCCGTAAGAGCTGTGGCGCCTGTCACTTTTATGGTGGAGGCGGTAACGCGATTAAGCATGGTGACCTGGATAGCTCACTCAAAGAGCCGGGGCGCTATCTTGATGTCCATATGGATGCCAAGGGGCTCAATTTCTCCTGCGGTGTCTGCCACCTGAGTGATTCCCACAAAGTTAGTGGCAGCCGCTATACCCCCACTGCAAAGGATGATGAAGGGATACTGATTCGCGGTAAGGGCGGAGATCGAAACCCCTCCACTTGTCAGGCGTGTCACGGTAACAGGCCTCATAAGGAGGGGATGAGCAAACTCAACGACCACACTGACCGCCTCGCCTGCCAGACCTGCCATATCCCCGAGTATGCACGGGGACAGCCGGCTACCAAGATGACCTGGGACTGGTCGACAGCGGGCCGCCTTGATGAGAATGGCAAACGGCTACAGATCAAGGGCAGTGACGGCCGAGTGACCTACGACAGCAGGAAAGGTAATTTTACCTATGACCGCTATGTAATTCCCGAGTATGTCTGGTTCAACGGCAATATTAAATACACCCTGTTTGGCGACAAGGTTAATACTGATGAGGTGGTTAAGATCAATGAGTTCCTTGGTGGCCCGGATGATCCCGATGCACGTATCTGGCCGGTAAAGGTGTTTCGCGGTAAACAGCCCTATGACTTGGGTAATGAAACCTTGGCAGTGTTCCATACGGCAGGCAAGGATGATACTGCTCTCTGGGGCAATTATGACTGGGATAAGGCGCTTAAGGCGGGGATGGCATCAACAGCCATGGAGTACAGCGGCAAGGTGAAGTTCGTCAGTACCGAGATGAGTTGGCCTATCACTCATATGGTGGCACCGAAAGAGGATGCGCTCAGCTGTCGACAGTGCCACAAAAAGGGTGGCCGTCTCGAAGGTGTCGGCGGTATCTATGTGCCGGGCCGTGATGCCAATCCGCTGCTGGATAGGCTCGGTTTTGCTGCTGCACTATTGGCACTGATCGGCGTACTGATCCATGGTGGTATTCGTATCGTTATGAGTAAAAGGGGTTAAGCAATGAGTGAGCGTATCTACATATTCAAGCGCTTCGAACGGTTCTGGCACTGGTCCCAGGCACTGCTTATCATCTTCATGATGCTGACCGGCTTTGAGGTCCACGGGAGTTATCAACTCTTTGGTTTTGAAAAGGCGGCAAATCTGCACACCACGGCAGCCTGGATACTGATCACCCTATGGCTCTTCGCCATCTTCTGGCACTTTACCACTGGTGAGTGGAGGCAGTACATTCCAACCCTGGATAGAGTGGAGGCGGTGATACTTTACTATCTTACCGGTATCTTTACCCATGCCCCGCATCCGTTCAGACAGACCACTCTGCAAAAACACAATCCACTACAGCGTCTCGCCTATCTGTTTGTCAAGTTGATGATTAACCCCATGTTGTGGTTCAGTGGACTGCTCTATATGTTCTACAACGACTGGGGTAATTGGGGGCTTGGCTGGCTGCCCTTGGAGTGGGTGGCGACAGTACACTCCATTGGCGCTTTCATGATGATGATTTTTCTGGTGGTTCATCTCTACCTGATAACTACTGGACACACTCCCACGGCTCACATCAAGGCGATGATTACCGGCTGGGAAGAGGTTGAAGATTGAGCGGGTGATCTCTTGGCGATACGCTTTCATTTAGCCATAGACACGGAAAGGCACCCATTACAGAATTTGGTGCCCTCCCTTCTTGTTCTGTTTCTTATGTTTCCCTCCGTTGCTACAGCTTCCGGTTTGGGAGATGCCGCAGCGATTCCTCATGTGGATGGCAGGGCTCAAGAGGGCTACGTCAATTACAGCTACGCCTATGAGCATAAGGCGTTTGCTATCGCACCGGGGGGGAGTTGGGCCTGGCACTCTGATGCTTCCTCAGCTACTGAAGCTGGAGAACTGGCCCTCACGGACTGTTCCCAGCGAACGCGGCAAAAGTGTGCCCTCTACGCCATTGATGATCGAGTGGTCTTCAATGCCGAGAGATGGCGAGGCCTGTGGGGACCCTACCTGACAGCGATTGAGGCTGCTGCATTACCTGTCGGTGTCGAGGTTGGTGACAGGCTTTATGACCTCACCTACCTTGATGTCCGGGGGGGGCGGAGAAAGCTGTCAGATCTCAAAGGGAAGGTGGTTTTGGTTCACTTATGGGGCTCCTGGTGTCCTCCATGCCTGCGAGAGCTTCCACGGTTGGAGAAGCTTCAAATTGAATTGAATAATCACACCTCCAGTGAGGTGGAGATGGTGCTGCTACAGGTGCGTGAGTCCTTCTCATTATCAAATGACTGGTTGCAGAGCAACGGTCTAGCGGGGCTGTCATCATACGACTCTGGAGTGAAAGGGGAGGGGGATGAGACACTCTCTCTAGCTGATGGCTCCACTATCACCGACCGACAACTGGCTGCAGCTTTTCCCAGCAGCTACATCATCGACGGCAATGGCGTTATCCTCTTCAAACAGCGCGGGCCGGTGGCGGACTGGCTCGAGTTCTTGCCGTTTCTTCTTCATGCCGCCGGTTATTGATGTGACTTGGCGCCGCTCTAAAAATCCCATTAAAACAGATGGTTGGCTCTTGTTTGCGGTGTAGAGTGTGGTCGGATCTCAAAATGCCCGACAATGAAGTATAATTGCTGGTTACGTCTCAGCAACATGAAGAAACGGTACATGCACAAATTTGATAACTATTTTACAGAATTGGTTCGAAGCAAGCCTAATGAGCTGCTGACCAAGCTCCCTCCACTCAGTCTCGATGCTGACAGCATAAGTGACCAGTTTAGGCACTATTTCTCCCATACACTCGGTCGCGACGGCAGCGCCCATACCACCCACTATCCCTACAAGGCGATTGCCATGGTGGTGCGTGATCGGCTGATGGAGCGATGGAAAAACACCCAGATGGCCTATGAGGACGGGAAGGTCAGGCGTACCTACTACCTCTCCCTTGAGTTTCTGATGGGGCGCGCTTTGGGTAATGCCATGCTCAATCTTGGAATTACCGATGTGGTGACTCAGGCACTTCATGATTTTGGCATCGAACTGGAAGAGATTGCGAGAGTGAGCCTGATGCCGGTCTTGGTAATGGTGGTCTTGGCCGCCTTGCGGCCTGTTTTCTCGATAGCTGCGCCACTCTGCAACTGCCGGTAAAAGGGTACGGTATCCGTTATGAGTACGGTATGTTCAGACAGTATATGGAGGATGGCAGGCAGGTTGAAGAGCCTGATCACTGGCTGCGTGACGGCAACCCTTGGGAGTTGGAACGTCCTGAGTATACCCAGCGTGTCTCCTTCGGAGGCCGTACAGAGTTCTATCCTGACGAAGAGGGTAATTTGCGCATACGCTGGATCGACACCCACGATGTGCTGGCAGTTCCCTATGATACCCCGATTCCCGGCTATCAGAATGGGACGGTGAATACTCTGCGCCTGTGGCAAGCAGCGGCCACTGACGAGTTTGACCTTAATGAGTTTAACGCCGGTAGCTATACCGATGCGGTGGGCGCAAAGAACAGCGCTGAAAATATCACCATGGTGCTCTATCCCAACGACGCCAGTGAGAACGGGAAGGAGTTACGGCTGAGACAGCAGTATTTTCTTGCAAGCGCCAGTGTCAAGGATGTGCTTCGAGGCTGGAAGCAGCAGTATGGTACGGATTTTTCCCGCTTTGCAGAGAAGAGCTGTTTTCAGCTCAACGACACTCACCCCACCATTGCCGTTGCTGAGCTGATGCGCCTGCTGGTAGATAGGGAGGGATTGGGATGGGATCAGGCTTGGCAGATCACCACAAAAACCATGGCCTATACCAACCACACGCTGCTGCCTGAGGCGCTGGAGCGCTGGTCGGTACAGCTGTTCCAGCAGCTGCTACCGCGCCTGTTGGAGATTATCTACGAGATTAATGCCCGCTTTCTTGCCGAGGTGGCGGCGCGTTGGCCGGGTGATACCGCCCGTCTGCGTCGTCTCTCTATCATAGAGGAGTCTGGTGAACCCCAAGTGCGCATGGCCTACTTGGCACTTGTCGGCAGTTTTTCTATCAACGGTGTGGCGGAACTTCACTCCAATCTACTACAGTCTGGGTTGTTCAAGGATTTTTACGACCTCTGGCCGTGGAAGTTCAATAATAAGACCAACGGCGTTACACAGCGGCGCTGGCTGGCACATAGTAATCCCGCCCTGCGGGAGTTGATCAGCGATACAATCGGTGATGGCTGGGTCTGTGAGCTGGAGGAGTTGCGCAGGCTTGAGCCCTATGCGGTCGATCCTGCATTCCGTCAAAAGTGGCATGAGGTCAAGCAGCTTAACAAGCAGCGCCTGGCGGAGATGGTGTTCAATGATACCGGCGTGGCTATTGACCCGGAGTCAATGTTCGATGTTCAGGTAGAAAAGGATCCATGAGTATAAGCGGCAACTGCTTAATATCCTCCATGTGATTCACCTCTATGCTCGCATCAAGGCGGGTGACATTAACGGTATGACGCCACGAACTGTGCTGATTGGCGGCAAGGCTGCTCCCGGTTATCAAAGGGCAAAGCTGATTATTAAGCTGATCAACAATGTCGCCTGTGTGGTCAATGGCGATCCTGATGTGAACCGGCTGCTGCGTGTTGTTTTTCTGCCTAACTATCGGGTATCCGCGATGGAGGTGATCTCTCCGGGTACTGACCTTTCGGAACAGATATCAACTGCCGGCAAGGAGGCGTCGGGTACCGGAAATATGAAGTTTATGATGAACGGTGCTCTGACCATCGGCACGCTGGATGGGGCAAATATTGAGATCAGGGAAGAGGTGGGGGATGATAACTTTTTCCTCTTTGGCCTGACCGAAAAAGAGGTGGAGGAGACGCGTGGGCGTTACCAGCCACAGCAGATTATCGACACGGATATGAATCTGAAACGGGTCATGGATCTATTGGAAACAGGTCATTTCAACCAGTTTGAACCCAGACTCTTCGATCCTATTATTCACTCGATAGGAGATGCCCATGATCCCTGGATGGTTGCGGCTGATTTTTCCGGCTACATCAAGGCCCAGGAGCAGGCAGCAGAGCTCTATCGGGATCGGGAGCGCTGGGTTGTCTGCTCCATTCTTAATACAGCAGCCAGTGGCAAGTTCTCTACCGACCGTACTATGCACGAGTACAATGATGGGATCTGGAAATTGGACGCAACATCTCCCGCCGCACTAGGATAAGTCGGTGCTGTTCGACTCAATACTCCGGTGTGCTCTGTTATAACAGAGTACCGGGGCGTTGATCAGTGAGCCAGTAGAAACGATAGGGGGGGATCACCAACTGGTCCTTGAACAGGGCGGGTGACTCACCTGAACAGATATCCTGCAACTGGCCGTGCTGAAATGCGCCCCGATCTCCCAGATCTCTCAGGTTCAGATATTGGGGTGTGGCATCAAAGTTAGCCACCACCAATACCGACTCACAGGCGGTCTCCGGGTGGGTGCGGAGAAAGACGAAGAGATGTTCATTACCGACATCAAGCAGTTCACGATTGTTGAAGTCGGAGAAGGCCGGGGTGACCTTGCGTACGGCAATCATCTTCTTTAAACCATCAAAGATTCTCTGCTCCACAGAGCCGTGCTGTTTACGCAGTTCTGCCTTCTCCCAGTCGATGCGGGGACGGTGCATCCAGCGGTTATCACCGGCCTTGGACTCATCGTCACGGTAACTGCAGTCGTTCAGCGTACCGGTCTCATCACCGTAATAGAGCAGGGGGATGCCGCCAAAGGAGAGAATCATGCTGTGCATCAGCAGGATAAGCTTGACCGAGCGATCAACCGCATCACTATCCTCGTTCTCTATGGCCGACTGTAGCCCCACCAGGGAGGCCAGGGAGCCGGAGATGCGGGCATCACCAGTCTTTTCATTGCGGCCAAAGGGCAGACCCCGTGCCTCAGAGTCCAAGTATTGCCCGGTGAAATACTCTAGCAGAAACTGACGGTGAGCCTTTGGCTCATAATCACATCGTTTGATATCTGCATCGTCGAATCCCAGGCCGATATCATCGTGGCAGCGTACATAGTTGAGCCAGGTGGCGCGGTCGAGTTTGGTGGGTAGGCTGCGTACCCCCTGATTCAATAGTTTGGCGTTGCGGGTGGCCACCGCATCCCATAACAGGGCCATGTAGGTGGCGTTATAGGCAATCTCACACTCTTTGGCGATGATGGCATCCTCACCAAAATATTTGATCAGTTCCAGCGGCGCTACGATGGCTTCGGCAATGAACAGCACCCCGGGGGCAGTTACCTGGCAGCAATCCTTCATCAGTTGCAAAATCAGGTGTGCCTCACGCTCATTCTGGCAACTGGTACCAATCTTCTTCCACAGAAAAGCGACCGCATCAAGCCGTAGGATATCCGCTCCCTGATTGGCCCAGAAGAGGAGCACATCAACCATCTCAATGAAGACGGTGGGATTACTGTAGTTGAGGTCCCACTGATTGCTGTTGAATACGGTCATTACCCATCGCTCCATCTCCTTATCCCAGGTGAAGTTACCGGGTGAGTTTTCGGGAAAGATCTCGGGCATGGTCTCCTCGAACATATCAGGGACGTTGCGATCTTTGAATATATAGTAATAGTTCTGATACTTGAGCTTATTTGCCTTCGCCTTCTTTGCCCATTCGTGTTCATCAGACGTGTGGTTTACTACGACGTCCATAGTGAGCAGCATCTTGCGATGGCGTAGGGACTCAGCCAGCTTACGTACATCCTTCATCTTGCCCATACGCGGGTCAATATTGCGGAAGTCACTGACCGCGTAACCGCCATCACTCTTGCCCTCGGGGCAGACCATGATAGGCATCACGTGAATCATATTGACGCCCAACTCCTGCAGGTAGGGGACCCGTGCTTTTAACCCCGGCAGATCCCCGGCAAAGCCATCTGCATAGAGCGCCATCCCCACCCACTGCTGGCTAAGAAACCAGTTGTGGTCCTGTTCCCGCTCAATATCCAGCTGTTCCAATTCATTGGATCGCTCGATATAGCGGCGGGCCATCATCTCGACCAGGCGGATCATCTTCTGTTTGAAATCTTCCCGCTCTCCATAGAGCTGGAAGAAGAGTGTATGGATAGCATAGAAGTTGGCGCCAAGTCGGGTATAGAAATGGCGCAGATCCTGTTTACGGATATCCTGCTTGAGTGCATCAAGTATTTCATTCAGCAGCGAGTGAGAGACCTGTTCATACATGGCTTATCTTCTTCTTTTTAAAACGGTCGTTGCTATACGGAATAGAACAACTCACAAGGATTCTAGAGTCATAGTGCCCACTGTTCCGCAAACATCCGGTAAAACTCAGGATCATCCACGGTGGCTCCTCGTCTGCCTACCAGTTGCGAGGCGAACTTCTGTGCCCGTTCCAGCGTCTGTTGTAGCGGCCAGCCATGGTGAAGTCCCAAAATCAGGACCGAGGTGAAGGCATCTCCTGCACCGACCGTATCTATGACTTCCACTGCTGGAGAGGGTGTAATGGCTGCAAACTGCTCACCTCCGTCCATGGCAAAGGCACCTTTGTCACCACGGGTGACCACCAGCCTTCAAGAGCATACTCTTGCCTAAACTGACGGGCGCGTTCCTCAATCCCTCCCTTCTCACCGGCCAGCTGTGTCAGTTCATGCTCATTAAGCTTGACCCAGTGAGCATGGGTTAACATCTCCAGTACCTCCTTTCGTTGCCACCATGGGGGGCGTAGATTGACGTCCAGAAATACACTGCACTCATCGGTCGTCTGCAAGACTGATAACGCTTGCAGGGACTCTCTATTACGTAACGCCAGGCTGCCGTGATAGAGCAGTTGTGGCGTAACGGGTGGAACGGCTTCACCATGAATGTAATCGTATGCACGGTCGGGCAAAATTTCGTAACTGGGTTCGCCGGCCGTCAGGGTGATATCTACCTCACCGGTGGGATGGATGGGATCAAACTGTAGACCCTCGGTGGACATACCCCAGCTAAGCATCGTCTGGTGTATCTGATGACCCATGGGATCATCGCCGACTCTGCTGATGAACAGGGGAGCGGCGGCAAAGGCCTGTAGGTGCCAGGCGACATTGAAAGGCGCACCGCCCAGTACCCGCTCGCCACCGGGGAATATATCGAAAAGCACCTCGCCAAATACACAGATGGAGTGGTGTTTCACAGATAATTCTCCGAAAACCAGCTCATTACAGATGGGTGGAAATGGGCAATACCCTCAAGGATACCGGCGGCATAGTTACCGTTCATACCGAGACCATTTCCATTCGCCAGGTAGAGTTGCTGTAGGTTGCCATTGCGCTCTGCTCCTTGTCGTGCCTGTGTCTGGATATCTTGTGGACTGTTCGCCACCAGCACTGCGGGCAGGTTGCTGACCAGCACCTCCATGTCGTTGCCACTGTCACCGGCAAATACCATTTCCTGCTGACTGAAGCCCTCCTGCCCCATGAGAAACTCTATAGCATGTAGTTTGGAAGCTCGGGCAGGCAGGACATCCAGCAGGCCTATGCCGGCAGGCTCATCCAGGCTCCAAATCAGGTTGGCGCGTACACCAATATGCTCCAGGCGACTCTGCATCTTGAGTAGCAACTGATGGTGATCAGCCTGTAAGGGTAGGTAATAGCTGAGCTTGTAGCGGTTCTGCTTGGATGGCTCTTGAGGTCGCAGATCGCTGAGGTCGATGAATAGCTGTTTTAGCTCCTGATGCGAGCTGCCGCTCCAGTCCAGACCTATTTCTTGCTGCCACTCGGTGCTGGGGTACCACTGCTCGGCGTTCTTTACGCGGTAGAGGGTGGTGCCCACGTCACCGATGACGAAGTCAGGCAGTGGCAGTTCATAGAGGGCAATGGCCTGCTGCACCAGCTCACGATGCCGGCCGCTGACATAAGCCAGGCTCACTTCAGGCCTCGAAATAAGAGTGCAGAAGTGCTGCCGGGCATGGGGTGATTCCGACTGCACTCCATTGGGAATCAGAGTACGGTCGAGATCAGTGCAGACGAGCAATCGTTCCATCACTCCTCTACCGGCATCTCGCAGCTTTTGAAGAAATCATAGTGTTGTATGGCCTCGATAATTCCCAAAGCATGGGCCTGATCAGCGAAGTAAATTCGCTCCTCTTCTACCAGTTGCGATAGCTCCTCGTGATGGCGATTGGCCACCACCACAGCCATGGTGTTGCCGCGCATCATATCCTCATCGGCCCCGGAACCGCCTGCAACCAGGATGTTTTCCAATGGAATTCCCCAACGTTGTGCCACATAGCGTAGGGCCTGGCCCTTGGAGGCGCGTACCGGCACGATATCCAGATACTGTCCAAAGGCATGGATTACGTTACAGGTCAGATCCCGCTGGTGTAGTAGGTCGTTGAGCTCTTCCACCGAAGGTGCTTCGGACTCGTCATAATGATAGGCGATCTTAAAACGGCTCTGCTCTATTTTTTGTTGGGGTTTCAGGCCTGGCAGCTCCTTTAGCAAACGCTGCACAGACTGGGGTTTCCACAGGTGGTCGATGTGCTCTCGCCAGAAGTCGTCAGCGGTGAGTTTCTGTCCATAATGGATCTGGGTGCCAAGCTGGTGATCAATACATCGGGTCTGGGGATGCCATGTTTCTTCAATATGCTGAGAGCTGAATCGAGGCGACGACCTGTAGCGATACCGAAGGTGCCGCATTTTCGGTTGTCTTTTACTAATCTATTGAACTGCTGTAGCCCCTCTTCGCTACCGAGCAGGTTTTGATCCAGGTCGGTGAAGATGGCACGATCACGATAGCGCATAGGACGTTTTGTTGGCTGCGCTTTGGGAATCGGTTTGTACCCCTGAGGCAGCAGCTTGATCCGTGACATATAGGATTCAGCATGGGCTTGCCAGGAGTAGTGCTCACGGACCTTTTCCATGCCATTCAGAGAGAAACGCTGCCAGCATTCAAGGTCGCACAGGATAGTCAACAGAGCCTCAGCCATGGCGGTTTTATCCAGCGGGTCGATGAGTAAGCCGTTGTTGCAGTTACCTATGATATCCACCGGTCCACCATTCTCAGTGGCAACCAGAGGCAGGCCGGATGCAGCCGCTTCCAGTAGAGTCAGCCCAAAGGGTTCAGTAAGTGCCGGGTTGACAAAGACTCCACGGGAGTTAGCCGCCAGGCGGTAGATCTCCTCCACCTCCTCTGATCGGTGCCGCTTTGGGATCGCCACTTTGCCATAGAGGTCGTAGAGATCGATTAGCAGAAGAATATCTTTGAGGACGGCCTGTGCTCCAGAATCCATCTCCCGAATATCATCACGGGTGCCGGCTACGATGACCAGATTGGCCCGCTCCTGTAGTGCTTGAGATTCACCGTAGGCCTCGATTAGTGTCAGGATATTTTTACGTTCATCTGGCGCGAGAGCGCCAGCACCATGGGTTTACGCGGTTCTTCCAGAAAACGGGCGATGGTTTGGGAAAATTCAGGCTCCGAGTCTGCCGGTCCGGGCGGATGGAATTGGCTGAGATCGGTGCCTGGGGGGATCACTACCATGCAGTCGGGCTGATAGTAGTTGTAGAGTGCATACTGCTCCTCTATCTCGTTATGGGTGCTGGTGATTACCAAGTCGGCGTTGGCCAGCATCTCCTCCTCGGCATCCACCCTGCGGTCCATATTATAGCGTTGGTTGATCTCCTCTCGATCAACTCCCTTCGCCAACAGTCGCAGTCGCTTGTCACGACCGAGTGAGTGGCCCGTGTGGACCAGAGGAATACCCACTAGATTGGAGAGCCTGACGCCGACGTAACCGGCATCTGCATAGTGACTGTGTACCAAGTCCGGCATGCGCTTCTGGCCGTTAAGCCAGCTGAGCAGGTTGTCCATAAAGCTGTCGAGATGATCCCACAGGCTCTCCTTGGCCAGATAGCCGTCAGGTCCCGCATCAATACGGATGATGCGTGCCTTATCAGAGAGTACTTCCAGCGGTTGGGCATAGTCGGTGCTGATATCAGGATCGACTACGCGACGAGTGACCAGGTCCACCTGGGCCACATCATCCCGCTCCGCCAAGGCACGGAGGAGGTCTACCACATATTTGGTCTGCCCCCCCGTATCCGCATCCCGACCCAGTTCCAGGTCTTGTCCCCGTATCAAACCATGAATGCTGATCAACATCAGGTACATAGGGCTATTCTTATCGTCCATGAGTAGAGTTTACACGAAATATAGCTTTATACAGGCGCAGGGATTAATGAAATCTTATCTATATACCTGTCATCAGCTATGATCTGCGCCTTGATGTTGGACATTCCGAGCACAGCTCAATTCATCCAGAATTATTTAAAGATTTCCAAGGTGTGCCAGACTGGCAGTGGTTTTGGTTAGTAAAAAAGTGACGGGGCTCAGCCAAAACCTTGTTGCAAGAGGACTAGGCTTGCATCTTTCCCACTTTTCTCTACTATTTTCCGCCAGGATTGATGCCGTTGTTTCGACGTGACTATTTAACGTATCTCAGGATGCTCTGCTGCGTTGTTACATTTCAGTTTTCTATGTGGATATAGACACTATCCCAAGGTGTAGCCCAATGCAGTATGGACCAAGAGAGATTATCACCCCTTTTCGACCTATTCCCCTCGATGTACCCGAGGGAATGATGCCCAACGAATTCTTCAATAGCACTGAAAACCTCAATGACCTGATGCATAACAATGGTCTGTTGAAGAATCCTGAGAACCTGTTGCTTTATCGCAAGGCGCTGGGTCATAGCAACGAATTCGATACTTCGATTATCTACAACACCTCGAAGTGTATTCTAGATCCGCTCGGCCGCCCGGTACGTCGCACTCAAGTACCTGAAAATGTTAAAAGTGTCTGGAATAGGATGAATCAGATCATCATCGAGTACATGCTGGAGCAGTATCCGGATCCGGATACTGCCCTGGTATTGGCGGGTGAGGCGAGTCTGGATGCCACCTGGCCGCTCACCTCTCCCGGTGTGCCGAGTATCCGTATGCTGCATAACCACTTCATAGTATTCGACAAAGCGCTTCTAAGAGAGGCCGATCTGGCGGATACCGGCAACCCCAATCTGACGGATGGTGGTCAGCACAGCCTGTTTCAGTCCTATATGGGTGAGGTTTATAGACGCTTTTTTGATCTTCTGGATCTACAGATATTAACGCCTGCAAGTCGTGGCTCTTCGCGAATAGAGTTGACCGGCTATCCTCAGGGGCTGCCCAGTTGGGAGGTGCAAGGGGGGGTTGATGCGCTTGGGGATATCCGCTTCTGGCGTGAGTATGATGAAATACTGAAAGGCTTCATCGACTTCTACAGGACCTTTTTTACCCAGGTCTCCACCCGCAATGCACCCGTTCCAAAAAATGCTTACTTTCCAGATCAGGTCGAGAGTGAACTACTGTTTAATAACCATTTTATGGCAGCCGCAAAAAAGGTCAGAGATCTTGGGATTGCCGATGCAAAGTATGCTAATGCTATCCGTTGGCAACCTGCTTTCAAACAACTGATCTATCGTAATGATGAGGGCAAGCTGATTGTTACCATCAGTCAGAACTCTATCGGCAATGCTATTACCGAGTTACTGGGTGTAGTGGTAAAGCGTGTGCCCGATGTCGAGGCCTATGAGAAGAGAGAACCGGAACTGATAGAGAAGCTGCTGGAGGTAAGGAAGCGTTTGGTGGACGCGGATCTTGGTGATCCCATTGCCACCCAGTACTGGGGTGATGAATGAGTTGCCCTGCTCAGAAGGGTGTTGAAACAGGTTTTGGATACGCACCGACAATAATCTGTGGGCATTACTGGTAGTGTCGGGCGGAGAGAGACAGCTTGTTTGACTTTTTGAAGAAAAGTGAGGTTCTTGACGACCCTTCTGTGCAGTGGCTGTGTGACTGCTTCAATTGGTGTTTAGGTAATTTTGATGCAGATATCTTCCATCACAACACCTTTCTGGTTGTTCCTTCAAATGAGTTCTTCCCTGGAAAGGAGAACAGCATCCACGGTATGGCAAGCCTGATCCTCGGTCAGGTCAAGCAATATGCCGGGGTGGCTCATTGGCCCACAGTGCTGGTCGATCAACGCAGTTGTCAACTTGAGGTTCCCCTACGACTTTCTAATCCCGCATTCAAAAGAGCTGTAAAAGGGGTGGTCGTTGAGGGTGTTGAAGAGAGAGAGGCTCTCGTTGTTCCCTACAACCCTGATCAGGTAGGCAATCCCGAAGCGCTGATCGCCTCATTTGCCCACACTTTGGCGCAATATCTAGCTTCAATGAATAATGAGCCGCCACCTGGCGGCCGGGAAAACTGGCCTCAAGCCACTGAAGTTTTGGCTGTTTTCATGGGTTTTGGGCTGATGTTCACCAATACTGCACTCACTTTCCAGCGTGGTGGTTGTGGAGGTTGTGGAGGTGGTGAAAATGGGCGTACGGGCTCGCTCTCCCAATACGACATCACCTATGCCCTGGCCATTTTCTCAGTGTTAAAGCAGATACCGGTGAAACAGGTGACACGCCACATGAAGAGTGCGCTCCGTACTTACTTCAAATATGCCGCTAAGGATATATCAAGGCGAAGTGAAATCCATGACGGTATGATTCAACTCCGGTCCAAATAGTTCCTGGTAGATAGTTTATCTTCAGCTAAACTCAGTATTTGAGTGGTTTTATAGGGAAGTTCGGATTTTATAGCCCAGCGTTTTCGCCGATGCCGAATAAGAACAGGTTTTCTGCTCCCTGTGCTGTCGCGATTGCATGGTTAGGGCGTTATATTCGGCTGTGTTTTGGAATCATTCAAATATAACTTGACAATTTGTGTGGGTAAATGCTAATTTTATTACCAAGTAAATAACTTGGTAATTACCGCTAACTGAGAGCATTAACATGAGACTATCGACCAAAGGCCGCTATGCGGTTACAGCAATGTTGGATTTGAGCCTTCACGGTGGTGAGGGGCCAGTAACCCTGGCGGAGATTTCTGAGACACAGGGTATCTCTCTCTCCTATCTGGAGCAGCTTTTTGCCTGCCTGCGAGGCAAACAACTGGTCAAGGGTGTGCGTGGGCCCGGTGGTGGTTACTATCTGGGGCGGCCTTCTGATGAGATCTCTATAGCAGATATTATCTGTGCCGTGGATGAGTGGGTAGAGTTCACCCGTTGTGGTGGAAATCGTGATTGTCAGGATGGAAAACGTTGTCTGACACACAATCTCTGGGATGATCTGAGTAATGAGATCTACAAGTTTCTACAGGGTATCACCCTTGCTGAGCTGGTTGAGCGTGGAGGCCTGAAGACGGGTGGCTGCATCAAAGAGACTGAGAAAGTTGCTGCTGAAGAGGGTGCAGATGCTGCTGTGGCCTGAGGTCTTGGGTTGCACCATTTATCCAGGGTGGATTGATTCCCGCTGTGAATAAGGACCGCCACCCAATTTACTCAATCTAACAAATTGGGTGAAAGGGCGTTTTGGTAGGAGTGAGAGGGTCTTGAAAAAGGCCCTTTCTACCTATCAGCCAAAGGAAGGCTGACTTTTGCATTGATCTCGCCTCCAGGTGGGGAAGTTATGCATATTTCTCCCCCATGGGCCTCAACCATTCGCTTCACTATACTCAAGCCTAGGCCTGTGCCGCCGCTTTTGGTGGTAAAAAAGGGCTCAAACAGCTTTTGCTGTAACTCTTGGGGGATCTCATCGCCTTCGTTGGTTATTTCGACGACAACCATTCTCTCTTGCTTCTCTTCAGTCAGGCGCCAATTGATCAGGCCGCCCTCCGGTGCAGCTTCACAGGCATTTCTGGCTAGGTTGAGGAAAATCTGAATCAGGCGGTCGCGGTCACCGAGAAGGGTAGCGGAGTGAAAATCAGATGCTAAATCAAAGCGTTGTCCCTTTGCGTTTATCAGGCCGCTGTTGGTTTCACACAACTCCGTAATGATAGTGTGTAAGTCTACTCTCTCTATTTTGAGCTCCAGTGGTTTGGCATAAAGCAGCATCTCTTCAAGCAGACGTGCCATCCTTTCTGCCTCACGATAGGCCAGTGATGCCCGTTTGCTTGACGCTCCAGGTAACTCCGCCTGCTGAAAATAGGCCAGTGCATGGTGATAGTGGATAGGGGAGAGCGTATCTCGTGTGCGATTCCCGATGCAAATTCACCGATGGTGGCGAGGCGGGTATGCTCCGCCAGTTTTACCGTACGACCAAAACTATGGGTGACAAGGCTTGCGATATTGGTCATCAGTTCGAGATGCTCCGGGGTATAGGATTCCGCCTTGCGACAGGCAAAAGCAAAGACCACGGGGATGGGGCTCAGTTCAGTAACCGGAAGAAAAATGGCGTCACGCTGCCCCTGTTGAATTAAATAATTGAGAAACTGGAACTCGGAATTTTCCATTCCGGTCTCCAGCATATCCGGGATGTGTAACGGCTCGCCCGAATTGAGTGCTTTACGCAGCAGGGTTTTGCTTAGTCTGAAGCGCTTCTTGGGGGCATGGTCGACGAGGCCGTCGCTGTAGCTACGTTCCAGTACAACGGTGCTGTTATCTGCGGCTACAATAAGGACACCGACCCAATCCAGTGGCAGTAATCGGGGGAATGCCTCGGCAACAAATCCGAGCACCTCATTAAGGTCGGACCCCCCTTGAATTCGGTCAATCAGCTGGAAGATGGTATGTAAACGGCCTGAGAGATGGTTGAACGAGTGGGTCATTCGGGCAATTTCATCATCCCTGGTAACGGTACCTGATAGCCAAAATCTCCTTGAGCTACTTTATTGAAGCCCTCCACAGCGCGTTGCATGGGAACCAGTATCGAGTTTATGAACCAGATAACGATGCCGGAGGTGATTAACAGCGTAACCAACAGCAATCCCCAATAGAGCCGTTTTACCAGCAGCAGTCTATCGTTCACCAGACGTTTTACTTCGGTCATCAGCCGATTGAGCGAGGTAGAGAGGGGGGGGTGATTGTTGTTAATGTAGAGAGCGGCTTCCTCCAGTTGTGGCACGTTGCTATTTTCTCCCAAGGCTATAGTCAAGCCGTCCCTGAATTCGGCCCATACTTCCTCCACTGTTGTGATCGCATGGTGAGTAATAGGGTCTAGGTTGGGGTGGAAGCTGTTATCTAGGCGGGTCAGAGAGGGGGAGAAATTCTCCCTCATAAAACTCATGGTAATTTCGTCAAATAGCTCAACTTGCGTCATTAGCTCTTGAAAATAAATTCTGATGTCACGCTGGTAGCTACCGGGATTTTCCGGTTTGTTCATGATGTACACCATGGCTTGGGAAACCATGGCTTGTTCAGTCTGCTCCAGCTTGTTTGCCACTGTCAGTAGAGTGTTGTAACTCTGCTGTTCGTCTAGCGCCTTGATGCTCATAGTGAACATACCGACAAACAGGCCCATAATTAGCAGCAGCGCTATAGCTATCTGAAATTTAAGTGTAATTTTATTTTTCCTCGTTCTTGGGCGAATATGATTTATCTGCATTAAGGGCAGGAGAAACAGATCTTATTCTCCAAACCACAACGAGACCGGCTGGCTTAGCCTCCTCCAATAAATTATCTCTGCATCAATAACAGGTTCAGTTTAGCGTCTACCGCCTAAATGGGCTATTATTCGCGATCTTTCCACTGTGAGCCGAAGATGACTCGAGAAACAGATAACCTTGCCACTCTGCGGGACTTTATCCGCTGGGGTATGAGTCGATTCAATGAGGCAGGGCTCTTTTTCGGTCATGGTACAGATAATGCCCATGACGAGGCGGTGGCTTTGGTACTGCATGCGCTTCATCTGCCGGCTGATTTGCCAACCACCTACCTTGACGCGGTGTTGACGACACCTGAGCGTGAGCAGGTCCTCGGGCTGTTGAGCGAACGGGTGGAGAAGCGTTTACCGGCCGCCTATCTGACTCATGAGGCGGTATTTGCCGGCTATAGCTTCTATGTGAATGAGCATGTGCTGATTCCCCGCTCTCCCATTGCCGAGCTGATTGGCTCCGCATTTGAGCCCTGGGTGCAGGCGGATGCCGTTGACCGTGTACTTGATCTCTGCACCGGCAGCGCCTGTATCGCCATCGCCTGTGCCCACTGTTTCGAAGGGGCCAGTGTCGATGCAGTGGATATATCGGCCGATGCCCTGGATGTGGCAAGTATCAATGTTCAACGTCACGATATGGGGGAGCAGGTGGAGCCGATCCTTTCGGATCTCTTCTCTGCATTAAAGGGACGTCGCTATGATTTGATAGTGAGCAACCCTCCTTATGTCAGTGATGAGGAGATGGAGCAACTTCCGGATGAATATCTAAGAGAGCCTGCTCTCGGTCTGGAGGCGGGCCATGATGGGCTGGATATCGTCGCGCGTATTCTGCGGCAGGCATCCGACTACCTTGAACCCAATGGGGTGCTGATAGTTGAAGTTGGCAACAGTACGGAGGCATTGGCCGCACGCTATCCGCAAGTGCCGTTTCTCTGGCTCGATTTCGAGCATGGCGGTCATGGTGTTTTTCTGCTCACTGCAGAACAACTGAGTGAATTTCAAACTGAATTTGAAGAAGGGTAGGGTAAAATATGGCGTTGCAACGTGCGCGTACCCCCGAAGAGTATGCAGAGTGGGTGAAACAGGCGAAATTCGAGATCGGGGATCTGAGAGAGTGTCTGATGTTTGAGATGGAGGAGATGGGCAGCTATCCCGCATTCCTTCAGCCTCTGGAGGAGGGTATCAGTGACATCTATGATGCGATGTGCAGAGGGGAGTACGCTTTGGAAGGAAGATCTTCCGTTTATGGATGTTGCCAATCATCACTCTGATGACATACCTTTCCATATTTTGCTGAAACAGATTAATGAGACCCACCGTAGGGGACTCGATGTGGAAGAGGAGGAGTAGATGGACCAGTCGCTGGTTTTTGACCTGTCGTTAATTAATAAGTACGACTATTCGGGTCCAAGATACACCTCGTATCCTACTGCTCCTCAGTTTCATGAAGCGTTTGGTGAGGCTGAGTATCGTAATATTGCAACTCGCAGTAATGAAAAGGGCAGCCCTCTATCGCTCTATTTCCATATCCCTTTTTGCGACACTATCTGTTTCTATTGCGCCTGCAATAAGGTGGCGACCAAAGACCGTAGCATGGGGACTGATTACCTTGCGCGGGTCTATAAAGAGATTGCCATGCAAGGCGAACTCTTTGATCGCAGCCGAAAGGTAGAACAACTGCACTGGGGTGGTGGTACCCCCACCTTTATCAGTCATCAGCAGATGCGGGACCTGATGCGAGTTACCGGTGAGCACTTCACCCTGATGGATGATGACAGTGGTGAGTACTCCATTGAGATCGATCCTCGAGAGGCGACGGCAGAGACGATAAAAACTTTGCGTGAGATCGGTTTCAACCGACTCAGTATGGGTGTGCAGGATCTCGATGAGAAGGTACAGAAGGCGGTTAACCGAGTGCAGTCGGAGGCGGAGACCATGACAGTGCTTGAGGCTGCTCATGATAACGGTTTCCGTTCGGTCAGCATCGATCTGATTTATGGGCTGCCGTTCCAGACCAGTAAAAGCTTTATGTCGACACTGGACAGGATCATCGAAGTCGGTCCTGACCGTCTATCGGTGTTCAATTACGCTCACTTGCCACAGATTTTCAAACCACAACGCCGTATCAATGAGAGTGAGTTGCCGCCTGCAGAGGTGAAGCTGGAGATTCTGCAGATGACCATTGAGCATCTGACGGCGGCAGGCTATGTCTATATTGGTATGGATCACTTCGCCCGGCCGGATGATGAACTGGCAATTGCTCAGCGGAAGGTACCCTCTATCGCAACTTTCAGGGCTACTCCACTCATGCTGAATGTGACCTGGTGGCTATGGGTGTCACCTCTATTGGCATGATCGACGCCACCTACAGTCAGAACCTGCGTGGTTTGGATGAATATTACCAACAGATAGATAAAGGGCGGTTGGCTGTGTTTCGTGGTCTCGAACTGAATCGTGATGATCTCATTCGGCGTGATGTCATCACTCGTCTGATTTGCCACTTTCAGATGGATTTTTCAGCTATTGAAAAAGCCTGGGATATCAACTTTAATGACTATTTTTCTGCCGACCTGCCGAAGCTTCAGGGCATGGAGAAGGATGGATTGCTGTCAGTAAGTGATGGTCGAATCACCGTGTTGCCGAGAGGCCGTCTGTTGATTCGCAATATATGCATGGCGTTTGATCAGTATCTGCCGCCAGCGGCACAGCAGAAAAACTTTTCGAAGGTGATCTAACAGGCCCCAGGCGGCCCATACTTATTGAATATTGGATCAAGCTTGTTTGCTGCTCCTGTTTGATGGGAAGTAACTTTGTATTCGAGCACCAAATACCCTATATTCCATGAGAAATATTAGGGTGTACCGTGCCTCCTTCTAATTATGAGGCTGGAGAGAAGTGATCAAAGGTTATGGGAATGTTTAGTTTCAGAAATCTCTTTCAGCGCAAGAAAAAAATAGGGACCAAGAGCGCGCCAGAGCGTCGGAGAAATCAGCGAGCCGTTCCCCCCGAGGGTAGCAAGGTACTGGTTGTCGATGACTCCAAGACTGTTCGGTTGGTTCTATTGAAAATGTTGCAGCAGGCGGGGTATGAAACATTGACCGCTGCTGAAGGTAAGACGGCCATCATCACGGCGCAGCAGAAACTTCCAAACCTGATCATAATGGATGTTTTTATGCCGGATATTAATGGGTTTCAGGCTACTCGCTACCTGCGAAAAAGACCGGAAACCAGCCATATTCCAATTATTATTATCAGTGGTAATCCAGAGGGGACTGATAAGCTCTGGGGGCTCAAGGTGGGGGCCGATGCCTTCCTTGTGAAGCCGTTTAGCCGGGGTGACCTCTTTGGGGAGATCGAACAGCTTCTCTACAAGAGTAAGCCGGCGTAGCCACACTTTATGAGGTTCTATGCGGTTGCCGGCCGTCTCCAGAAACGGTAGGCGAGAAGAAGATGGATTAGCAGCCCGGCGGCGGAGAGATAACCGATCATACCGTCATAATAACCCACCAAAAAACTGACCGGGTTGAGGTCATCCACCAACGTGAACTTACGTGTCATCTTAATGATAAAGACAAAGGCGGCGTGCAGTCCTATGCAGTAGGCTATATTGCCGGTTCTTTCACGGACCAGCGCGAAAAACATGCCAAGGACAAACAGTGCCAGAAAGGAGTCGTAAGTACGCCACTCCAAAAATTGATCAAAGGTGCCTGCCAATATTTGCAGTCCACTGTTCCATACTATGGCTTCACCCTGAGGTAGCGCCGGTGGGTCAATAAAGTGCATGGCGGCGTAGAGCAGGCTCGACAGAAGCATGGTGGAGATAAATGTATGGCGTTTGCGAAGCGCGGTAAAGAGACCTCCCCGGAAGAAGGTCTCTTCGATAAAACCGATCAACAGTCCGGCGATGAGTGCAGTAACTGCTGTCTTAAGTAGAAGTGTCACCAACTCTTCCGGGACAGGTTTGAATATGCGGATGCCGAGTGCAACTAGCGCAATACTGAGAACTAAAAGGATCACCAGCCCGCTGAGCCAGCCTCTTAACAACTCGCGAATGAACTCAGGGCGGGGTAGGGCATAGCCCAGGCCCTGTTTATCTGCAATCGATAGATAGCGGATGATGAGAATGAACCCCGGGATGGCAAGCAGTTTTCCCGTAGTGTTGATCAGTTTATTTGGGCCCGCGTTGATACTCTCCCCTACGAGAAGGTAGAGGGGGTAGTTGATTAGTGCACTTAGTAGCAGCGCACCGAGCACCAGCAGGGTGAAAAGGGTCAAAACCCGCATCTTATTTAAGTGCTCCGGTAGTAAATTTAATGATTTCACCTCATTCTAACGGAAAAATGTGGTGTATCAGTGAAAATCACATCATTTCAGATTAGAACCGAGGTCAACCACGATGTATAATGATTGATTGGTTGGCGCTATAATTACGCGCAGACTCAAGGCGAGAGTGGCGGAATTGGTAGACGCGCCAGATTTAGGTTCTGGTACCGCAAGGTGTGGGAGTTCGAGTCTCCCCTTTCGCACCATTTTTCATTGCCGCTGCATGGTATGTGGCGGCTTTTTACGATAACGGCTATAGAGATAAGAGTGGCGGCGAGACCGCCGGAGAGGTTTTCATGCAAATTTCGGTTGAATCAAAAGAAGGGCTCGAGCGTCGGATGACAGTGGAGCTGCCTGCCGAGATGATCGGTAAGGCAGTGGAGCGGCGCCTGAAAGAGGTCTCCCGTACCGCCAATCTGGATGGATTTCGCCTGGTAAGGTGCCGATGTCCGTGGTTCGCAAGAAGTTCACCGAGCAGGTGCGTCAGGAGATCTTTGGCGACCTGGTTCAATCGAGCTATTTTGAAGCTTTGACTCAAGAGAAGCTGGAGCCTGCCGGACAGCCCTCTATCGAGCCTCATGAAGATGTTGCAGAAGGTGCCATGGGTTACACCGCAGTGTTTGAAGTAATGCCTGAGGTTAAGCTCAATGATCTGTCGGCTGCGGTAGTCAACCGTCCTGTGGCAGAGGTTGGTGATGCAGATATCGAGGCGATGATTGAAAAACTGCGCAGCCAGAAAATCACTTGGAATGATGTAGAGCGTGAGTCTCAGGACGGTGACCAGCTGACTATCAACTTCAAGGGCTTCATCGACGGAGAGGCATTTGAAGGTGGCGCAGCAGATGGCGTGCCTCTTGTGCTCGGATCCAGCAGCATGATCGATGGTTTCGAAGCGGCCTGCTTGGTGCTAAGGCGGGTGAAGATTGGACTCTTGAACTCACTTTCCCAGAGGATTACCAGGCGGAGCATCTGGCGGGTAAAGCGGCAACTTTTGAGACCGAAGTCACTAAAGTGGCAGAGCCCGTGATGCCGGAACTGGATGAAGAGTTTGCTAAATCTTTCGGTACCGAGGAGGGGGGTGTCGAAGCGATGAAAGCAGATATTCGTGCCAATATGGAGCGCGAATTGAGTGAGCGTATCAAAGGTTTGGAGAAAGAGCAGGTGATGGATGCGCTGCTTGAGGCCAACCCAATCGATGTGCCTCAGGCACTGATTCAGCAGGAGTCTCAGGCTTTGCTGCAGCAGACTAAAGCGAATATGCAGCAGAGCGGTCAGGGCAGCAACAATATCGATCTGCCACTCAGCCTGTTTGAAGATCAGGCAAAAAAAACGTGTTTGCCTGGGTCTTCTGATCGCTGAAGTAATCAAGGAGAACGATATCAAGCTCGATGAAGAGCTGGTTCGTGCAAAGGTCGAGCAGTTCGCGTCTACCTATGAGAAGCCACAAGAGGTAATTGACCACTACTATGGTGACAAGCAGCAGCTTGCAGCCGTCGAGAATGTGGTTATTGAAGAACAGGTGGTGGATTGGATTCTGGCGCAGGTAAAGGTTGAGGATTCTGCATCCACCTTTGATGCGATCATGAATCCACAACCCGAGGCTGCAGCAGAAGATGCCTAATCATTTTCTACAATAGTTCTGTGGTCTTTTAGGGGTGGCTTCTGCCACCCCTTTAATTTAGGGTATACGCATATCAGCCGTTGATCGACGGGATCAGGGCCTGCACACATTTGGTTAAATTAAGGATTTCTCAGCAATGACCGATATCAGTAATATGGGTGGATTGGGTGCACAAGGTTTGGGCTTGATCCCTATGGTTGTCGAGCAGACTGCCAGGGGTGAGCGTTCTTATGATATCTATTCGAGACTACTGAAAGAGCGGGTGATCTTTCTGGTTGGAACGGTTGAGGATCAGATGGCCAATTTGATTGTTGCTCAACTGCTGTTTCTGGAGTCGGAAAACCCGGACAAGGATATCCATATATATATCAACTCTCCTGGTGGTTCCGTCAGTGCCGGCTTGGCGATCTATGACACTATGCAATTTGTGCGCCCCAATGTGAGCACAATGTGTATCGGTCAGGCGGCCAGTATGGGTGCTTTCCTGTTGGCCGGAGGTGAATCCGGCAAACGCTTCTGCCTGCCCAACTCCCGGATGATGATTCACCAGCCGTTGGGCGGATTCCAGGGGCAGGCTACCGATATTGAAATTCATGCGAAAGAAATTCTGCTTCTGCGTGACCGGCTGAATGGTCTGATGGCCAAGCACACAGGTCAGTCCCTTGAGACAATCGAAAGGGATACCGAGCGGGATAATTTTATGAGTGGCGAAGGGGCGGCGGAATACGGTCTGATCGACACTGTGCTCGAGCGACGGCCGCAGACGGCGGAGTAAGAAATACCACACTCCAGAGTGACGGTTTTTCGCTGGAGAAAGCTGGTCTTTGATGGTGCCGATCCTTGCTAAGCGCTTGTAATCGGATATCATGGGCCATATATGCGTGTAGATGGATCGATTTTCTGTAGATTTGATTTGTGGTTTGAGAGGGTGCCTGTATGAGCGAAGATAAGACCAGGGGCGACGATGGAAAGCTGCTTTACTGCTCTTTCTGTGGGAAAAGTCAGCATGAAGTACGCAAGCTGATCGCCGGTCCCTCTGTCTTCATCTGTGACGAATGTGTCGAGTTGTGTAATGACATTATTCGTGAAGAGATGCAGGAAGGGGAGAGTGAATCGGTTGGTAAGCTACCCAAACCCCACGAGCTTAACGATCTGTTGAATCAGTATGTGATCGGGCAGGCGCGGGCAAAAAAAAGTGCTCTCCGTGGCCGTCTACAATCAC
>MOXG01000018.1_pt1 | contig 43549 bp, 46 predicted proteins | sample 1471191 | NCBI WGS metagenome assembly MOXG01 (sample SAMN05806437, study PRJNA327811) | mollusc metagenome | isolation source: Phylotype C (NB3) bacterial symbionts from gill | host: Thyasira cf. gouldii | place: Canada: Bonne Bay, Newfoundland | collected 2010-08-19
TTCTAACAACCACTCTAGCGTTTTATTTTCACAGAACGTGAATAATTGAATACTGCTACACCGCCACCAATTACTGCCAAAAGAGATGTGATCACCGAAAGCTGATCGTAATAAACAGATACCCCAAAGCAGCCAAAAATGGCTGCTAGCAGGAGTGTATATAGCAAGTGACTAGAAGGCTTCTTCATGTGTTTTTGTGCACATAACGTTACAAATAACCTGACCCTTTTTCGTGAGCAGCGCGAGCGAAAAATGGGTCAGGTTGATTTATTTTGTTAGGCCATTTTTGTTTATAAAACATGAAGATCATGCAGTATTACCTCAAATTCAGGGAACTCACCAACAAACTCAAACTGCGCTGTTAAATCACTCCACTCACCATTTAATGGAACATCATGTTCTACTGTGTACCCTGAACCATCATCAAATTTAAGAACATCCGCACTAAACTTACCACTTGTTTGAGATACAGAAGAAAATGCTACACCCTCGGGGTGGCTTGAGCCAAACAATGTATCAGGACTAAATTCATCACTAATTAATACTTGTATTTTCTTAGCATTCCATTTGATGCCATAACAATTAGGTTTATCAAGTTGATTGCATGCTTCATTGATATGGCCTTGTGCAATAAGATTAAACCAGGATTGAACAAAGGCAATCAGTTCTTGCTCAATATTATTTGACTGAATATGTAACATTTATTTTTGTGGCCTAACGCCCGCAACACGGGACAATTTGGAGCGCAGCGTAAAATTGTTCCGCTTGCTTGCGCTTGTTATAAGACATACCGAACACCTGCAGAACCGGAACCACCCTTTGCATCATAGCCTGCCCAAATTTCGCCCCATGGAAATATCCCCAGTTTATATCCTAGATTTGATAGCCACTTTTCCGTATCTGTGGCGCAGGCCCTTTCTTTTGCTTCACTCCAATCATTCCATCCATGTCCATAACGCTCCGGATTGTAAAGAGCAAATGTGATCATATATATTTCACCTTTGAAAAAGCAGGTTCTAAAAACTGATTTCTTCTTGGTTAATTTTGCTGATTGGTAAATCATACCAAACGTATCCATTTCCCATGTCGCGTTTGTTAGCATCATCAATTTTACAAACCTCAACTTCTTTTAATTCCGAAGACAAGGTGATTTCATTTGGTAGTTTTAAGTTAAATTCCTGCATGCTACCTATTTGCCTTATAACGCTTGGCTCACCGGACCCAAAAAGCGTAGCTTTTTGTGGTCCGGTGGAGCCACTTGTTAAGCGCCTTACTGCTGCACATACTTGATCCCGAATTCGCGATACTGTTTAACTATTACTTCAACAAGATTGTAGTATTCCTTAACCATTGCATTATCCTTGTAGTCGCCAACTGGTTGAGAGTTGACTTTATCTATTTCAAATGGATTGCCACCAGTTGCTTTGTGTAGAATGAACACATTCCTTGGATCACCCATCATCAACTCTTGTAGCTTAAATAGCGGTGATGTATCTACTTCCGGCGAAATAGACACGACCACCTTTGCATTAAATACTTCATCTTCTAATCCTGTAAGTGTTAAATTAACCGTGGCTATTGCGGTATGGTTTTGGATTTCCACATGCTCGCATAGGATGACTCTGGAAGCCCCTCTGCATTGAAGGCAGACCTATATGAGTTCCATTTCCCCTTATACTCGTTCATTGCATTGGGGGAGCTCTTCAGAGGGTTTTCCCAACCCAATGATTCAAAAAAGCGATTGTAGAAATCGTATACATCCTGAGTGTTGCTTATAGCTAAATCATAAGATGACGAAATGACAAAAAACCTTTCGTCTTTTTCATGCAACAGGTTAGTTGCCCCATTTACAGCTGGAATCTCTATTGACCAGTAACTGTTGTCTTCGGCTGCCATTGAGGAAGTAGCCAATAAGAATAGTAGTATTACTCTGATCACAAGGTCTTACCTCTGGTGTATTTTCTGCGCTTAACGCCGCAAATCATCGGAGGAAAAAAGCAAAGCGAAGCGACGCTTTTTTCCGTCCGCGTGAATTTGCCTTGTTAGATTGCGTTTACTCATACGTTAAATACTCTTTGGATCGAAATTATGGGCATGACTTCTCCATTGAGATGCAATGCCAATATCGTAACCATAGGTAAGATGAATTTGGATTACATCTTTCTTTAGCGATTCTGGGTATTTTTTAGCGAGAACTTCTGAAAGTTGTCGTGCCAATTCTATATCTGAAACAATGTTCTCCTTAAGAAATACTTGTACACTCACATACGTTGTGGTTTTAGTTTCTTCCTTTGCTGAAGTAAAGCTGCTTTGACCATAGGAAACTGTTGCGTGACTGACAAGTGGATTCTTCATTACTTCGGACTGAGCTAATAGAAGTCCCTTAAAAGGCTCACTGTTAGCAATACTGGATGTAAATGCTGGAATGAACGCCGCAGTAATAAACAAAATTCCTACTACTAGAAGATGTGGCTTCCAAACAGATCCAGGTGATTTCTGTTCAACTCCGACATTTACAACAAAAGTACCAATCAATAAATCATGTAGTGATTGCCTTGTTACGCGATTAAATAAGTACAAATATATAACTGATAGCAGTCCGCCGAATACGACAAGCGAAAGAGGAAATAGCCAGTATGATAAAAGAGCGTCGTTAGTGAAGTGCGCGCCATTTAGGAAAAACGGAATACCTAATACGCTGTATCTTGCAAATGACCTTGAAACGTTAATTGAGCAGTTTCCAGCATCAACCACTTTTAATTTTAATACCTTCTTTCCAAGGGTTTGCCCGCTGAATATGCTGCTGTTCATGAGCCCAAAGTAAACAAGAGCTATAAAAAACCCGATAAAGCGACCATAACCTCCAAGCTCTACAAATTGCTTTTCTAGAACTAAGCCAAGCCCAAAGCCGGTAACGCCTAATATCAGGCTATCAATGAAGAACGCACCGATCCTTCTCCAAAATCCTGATACCCATTTTTTATCCTTCTCTATGGTCATTTTTACTCCCTGGTACGTTCATCAAAGCAATCTAACGTTTGAGCTGTACGGCGCAAACGAAGCGCAGCGTAGTTTGCGTCCGAACGAGCGACTTGTTATGCGTGACGCGCATAGTAAGCACTGAGTTTCTTTGCTACAGTCACAACTGACCGCCATTTTTCATGTTTTAAGAGTTCATTAACCGATGTAGTTTCAATTGAGGCCGCTTCACAGAGCACACCATATAGATGAGCTAAGCCTTTAAGTTCCTCTGCTGTAAACAGCGATAACATTTGTTCGCTTTTTGGATGGTATAAATCATCGCAAAAGCCACATATTAGCTCTGCTGGTACATTTGCAATTGGCACATTCTTTTCGTATTCCAATTGCTTTGATGGCAACGAAAGTAATTCTATTTCCGAAATTATTGCTTCTCTAATGCTCATTATTTTTTACGCATAACGTTTGCCTGAGCCGACCGCCGGATTGACCATTGCGGACTGCCAGCCATAAAAGAGCCAGCAGGCCCCACGAGACTTGAAGCGCCGCCGATGTTAGGCGGGTCGGACTCTAGGCCCAGGTTAGGCGATTTTGACGTTGCCTTTAGTGGCTGTTGACGTTTTCTGATGCCGTTAACGCCGTTAACGCCGTTTACCGTTTCTACTGCTCTTGAATCCTACTTGAGCGTATTATTAGGCATATTACTGCACCTCAGCTAGCTTATAAATTTTACTTAGTAACAAACGAGGAAAAACCTTAGCTGCATTTTTTGGGTTCTTCCGTATCTCTGATTTGCTTAAAAACTCATATATTTTAAAATGCGTTTTCTCAACTGCTGCAACTCGCGCAGCACCCTGAATAATTACTTGATTATCAGATCGCACTACTGCCCATAAATAGTATTTTGGATACGCAACTCCTGACTGGGTTGGCTCATCCCGCAATAGCTCATAATTCACTTCAATTGTTTTCTCATTAGATGCAAAATAGTTATTTAGATCTCTGGATAGATAAGCCTCGAAATTTAATTTATTTGGAACATTAGCTTCTATATGGCTTTTCTGTATTTCTACCATCATTCTTTGGAATTCAGCCATATTCCTCTCTTGGGGTATAGCAACCAAGGGGAATAGCAGCAGAATTGTAAATACAGTTCTCATTTGACTCACTTTGCGCCTAACAGTTTATTCATAGTTCAAATTCCGATATGACATTTCCGTTGATCACACTATGATCAAATCGTAACTCGATGATTAAAATTCGTAATTTCAATACTTTACCCGCATTATTTTGAAAGAGCAATAGAGGGGATGTAGGAATGATTCTATATATCAAACTCTATTTACTGCATTTTTCTTGGCTGGCTTTACTGTCTACAACACCATGAAAAACAACGAGAAATATATATGTACATGCTTTTTTATGGGGATGATATATGGAATTAATCCGATGAGTTCCCTGTTTTTTGATTGTGGTGAAGAAATCTATTGACAGATTGTTTAGATTGGCTAAGATAGAGAACAAGAATAGAACTGAAAGATGGATATTCAACATGGAAGATGTTCCTCACAGCATAGATCCTGCTTCCCCTCGCTTGATGGATAGATTTCGCCTTTTTATCCGCTCTTTACATTTCGCCTTTGCCACCGAGAAGACCTATGTCCACTGGGTTAAGCGCTATATCTATTTTCATGATAAGAAACACCCCGATTCCATGGGCAGGGTGGAGGTGGGGGCATTTCTCGATCACTTGGCTCTTGCCAGACACGTCAGTATCAATACACAAAAAACAGCGCTGAATGCACTGGTCTTTTTTTACGATAAGTTTCTTCAGAAGGAGCTCGGTGAAATTCAGTTCAGCTGCGCAAAGAAGCCCAGGCGTGTGCCGGTCGTATTTACGCAAAGCGAGGCATTCTCTGTCTTACATCACCTTTCAGGTACGCATGCGCTCATTGCTGAGCTGATGTATGGCTCGGGCCTGAGGATTTCAGAGGCTATAAGGCTTAGGATCAAGGATGTCGATCTCTCTCAGCTTGCCGTTTTTGTCCGTAACGGCAAGGGAAATAAAGATAGGAGGAGCATCCTCCCCAGATCGCTTGTGGATCGCCTGGTCACTCAAATGCAGTATGTTCAAACTGTTCACAAGCAAGATTTAGCGGATGCTATGGCCGAGTTTATCTTCCCTATGCACTTGAAAGAAAGTATCCAAGTGCTGCAACCTCACCCGCATGGCAATACCTGTTTCCAGCACTTCATGTCAGTCTTGATCCAAGGAGCGGTATTAAGCGGCGCCACCATGTTGGGCAAAGTAGTGTGCAGAAATTGGTCAAAAAAGCCATAAAAAGCGCCGGTATTCAGAAACATGCAGGCAGCCATACCTTCAGACACAGCTTTGCCACATCGCTACTTGAAAAGAATACAGACCTGCGCACTATTCAAGAGTTACTTGGTCACTCAGATATCAAGACAACTCAAATTTACACCCATGTGCTTGGGGTGAATTCAAAGGGCGTAGTGAGTCCACTGGATGATATAAAGGGACACCCTAGCTGGCTGGCTCCAGCCGTACCAGAAGCCCGTTAGGTGAATCGGTCAGCAGATATATAAAACCATCCGGTCCACTGCGGACATCACGTATGCGCCCCAACTCTCCTTTCAGCAGGCGCTCCTCTTTCACTATCTTTTCGCCATCCAGCTCAAGGCGTACCAGCAATTGGAATTTTAGTGAGCCGACAAATAGATTCCCCTGCCACTGAGGAAACTTGTCACCGCTATAAAAGGTCATGCCGGAGGGGGCGATGGAGGGCACCCAGTAGTGGATTGGCTGGGTAATACCCGATTTATGGGTGCCTTCGCCGATTGAGACGCCGCTGCCGTACTCCTCTCCATAGCTGACCACCGGCCAGCCATAGTTGTCTCCGGCGGAGATGATATTGATCTCGTCACCCCCTTGGGGGCCGTGTTCGTGAATCCACAGTTTCCCGCTGCCAGGGTGCATTGCTGCACCCTGGGGGTTGCGATGACCATAGCTGTAGATTTCCGGGTGGATGCCGGCTTCTCCGCTGAAAGGATTATCCTCCGGTACCCGACCATCAGCGTGCAGGCGTATGACCGAACCGGCATGGTCATCAAGCCGCTGCGCCCGTTTTCTCTCTCCTCGGTCACCGACGGTGATATAGAGATAACCGGCTCTGTCGAATACCAGTCGTGAGCCGAAGTGGTGGCCTGTACTGCTTTTCGGTAACAACTTGAAGATGGGCTGCCAATCGATAATGCGGTTGCCCTGCAGTCGTCCACGGGCCACCTCAGTACCTATGCCCCCTTTTCCTGGGGCTGCGTAGGAGAGGTAGATCCAGCCGTTGTTTTTGTAATCGGGGTGCAGCGCTACATCCAGCAGGCCGCCTTGTCCTCGTGGGCTTATTGCAGGTAAACCCTCTATTGGCTGCGGCAGCAGGTGGTCATCTTCGATTAGCCTTAGCCGTCCGGGGCGCTCTGTTACCAGTAGTCTACCGTCGGGAAGAAAGGCCATCCCCCAGGGGTGTTCCAGCCCTTTGATAACGGTGACCGCTTTGAAGTTCTCAGCAGCTTGTATGGTGGCTGACAGAGTGCAGAGTGCAAACAGCAGGAATGTGACCAGCAACGATGACTGTGGTTTAAAAAGTTTGTGCATCACGACTCCTTTTACCTATATAACCGGGACCGTGTGAGTGTAGTCGCTCTACCGTAGCTATGGGCTCTACTCCCAGCGGAAATAGCGGGCGCCGATAAACATAAACAGCAGGGTCATTACCGACATAACCAGTAGGTGGGGCCAGATCTCGACCAGGCCGGCACCGTCGATCATTACGGCACGGGCGGCGCTGATGGCGTGGGTAAGGGGGAGCAGGTTGGCCAGATGCTGGACAATCGCAGGCGATCCTTCGAGGGAGAACCAGACGCCGGAGAGCAGCATCATCGGCCAGCTCAACATATTGAGTAGGCCGTTGGCCGCCTCTTCACTGGAGATACGGGCGGCGATGATCAGGCCGAGGCTGATCATGCTCAGTGTGCCTAGAGCCAGTACCAGCAAGAGTGTGGCGTAGGAGCCGTACATGCGGAAGCCGACAAACAGATTGGTGCCGATAAACACCAACGAGGTGACCAGCACGATAAGCCAGAGGCGTGAGAGTACCTGGGCGGCAAGAAACTCGAGGGCGGAGAGGGGGGTTGCTTTGAGGCGTTTGAGTACACCGTTTTTACGGTAGCGGACAATCACATAACCGACGCCAAAGAGCGAGCTGAACATCACGTTCATACCGAGTACGCCTGGAATTAGCCAATCCACATAGCGGATCTCATCGCCGCTGACAGTCTGTTTCTGTAGCGTGGTTGTCGATCCGTTGAGCAGTTGCTGAAGAATATAGCCGTTGGCGGAGTTGCTGTTGATCCAGTAGCGCCCCTGTTTTAGATCGAGCAGCATATCCAGCTGGTGTCGCTCCACTTTGGTGACGGCACCCTCCAGTGTTTCAAGAGGGATAAAGCGGACATGCTCGGTCTCCAAAAACTCTTGTGCCTGGGGCTGCTGCTCCAGCTGGCCGAAGACACCTACCTTGAACAGGTCGCTGTTGTCGCTGGTAAAGGCAAAGGCAAACCCCATAACGATCAGTACCGGTAGTACCACGTTCCAAGAGAGGGCGATACGGTCACGCATAAACTCGCGGTTGCGGGCGAAGAAGACGGCAAAAAAACGCTGGAGTGTCATCCTGTCAGCCTCTCAATTCACGGCCGGTCAGCTCAAGGAAGAGATCTTCCAGCGTGCGTGAACGGACTTGCAGATGGGTTAGAGAGACGCCACGATCCATCAGGTGGTGGATGCTGGTATTGATGTCGTTGCTGAGAATCTCCACTTGGCCATTGCTTCGGTGCAGTGTGAGCGCCTTATCCTGGTCGAGAGTTTCCGGTACCTCGGAGGCGGGGAGGGAGATCACCGCATTATCGAAGTGTTTCTTCAGCAGCGCCTGAGGGGTTCCTTGAGCAATGATTTTACCGTGATCCATAATCGCTATCTCATCACACAGCTCGTAGGCCTCCTCCATGTAGTGGGTGGTGAGGATAACTGTCTTGTTCTCTTTTTTGATGCTGTGGATCAGCTCCCAGAAGTTGCGCCTTGCCTGGGGGTCGAGACCTGTGGTGGGCTCGTCCAGAAAGATGATTTCGGGGTCGTTGATCAAGGCGATGGCCAGCAACAGCCGCTGGCGCTGGCCGCCGGAGAGGTGGCGAACATCCTGTGTGAGAAACTCCTCCAGGGCACAGCTCTTGATCAGTTCCTCCAGTGGCCGGGTGCGGGGATAGAAGCGTTGGAAAAGCGCCAGTGCCTCCTCGACCCTGATGTAGTCCTGAAGAGAGGTCTCCTGAAACATGATCCCCGCCTCTTCCCGGAAGCTGGGGCCAATGGGGCCGCCCTGATAGAGGATCTCACCGGAGGTTATCGCGGTGATCCCCTCCAGCATCTCCACTGTGGTCGTTTTGCCGGCTCCGTTGGGGCCGAGCAGGCCGAAACAGCTGCCGCGTTCAATAGAGAGACTGATACCGTCAACCGCCTTCACTTCGCTGTAGTGCTTGATCAGCTCATTGACTTGCAGAATCGTGGTCACAGTGGGTCTCATTTACCGGAGAGGTGGAATATCTACTATTGTACCTTATAGGCGTGCTGATTAGATTAATCCTGGATTCCGCAGTTGACCACTCTTACACATCCCACAGGACTTTTCTGCAGAGCCGAACAGACTGTCCACTCTACTGCTGACGGAGATAAACCGATGCTGATTGCTGTACCAAAAGAGATAAAGAACAGTGAGTACCGGGTGGGTCTGATTCCCGCCAGTGTGCGTGAGTTGGTGGGGAGTGGTCATCGGGTGGTGGTTGAGCACAATGCGGGCGCAGGTGTCGGTTTGTTTGATGAACACTATCGTGCCGCCGGTGCCGGGATCGTCGACAGCGCAGCCGAGGTGTTCGAGCGGGCCGATATGATCGTCAAGGTCAAGGAGCCCCAGCCCGGAGAGTGTCGGATGCTGCACGAAGGGCAGCTGCTCTTTACCTACTCCATCTGGCGCCGGATCCACAACAGACAGCGCTGCTGCTCGCCTCCGGTGTCACGGCCGTCGCCTATGAGACGGTGACTGACCACCACGGCAGACTGCCGCTGTTGACCCCGATGTCGGAGGTGGCGGGACGTATGTCTATCCAGCGGGTGCCATGTGTCTGGAGAAATCCCACGGTGGGGCCGGGCGGTTGTTGGGTGGCGTTCCCGGTGTGGCACCGGCCAAGGTGGTGGTGTTGGGGGGCGGAGTGGTCGGTTCCAACGCTATACGTATGGCGATGGGGCTGGAGGCGGATGTCACCGTGCTTGACCGTTCTCTGGATCGCCTGGCGGAGCTGGATCAGCAGTTTGGCGGTATGCTCAATACCATCTACTCAACCAAAGAGACACTGGAGCAGTATGTGCTCAGTGCCGATCTGGTGATTGGGGCGGTATTGGTTCCGGGAGCGGCGGCGCCCAAGCTGGTCACTCGTCAGATGCTTAAAGAGATGAAGCCGGGCTCGGTGCTGGTGGATGTCTCTATCGATCAGGGAGGCTGTTTCGAGTCATCCCACCCCACCACCCATAGCGAACCGACCTATATTATTGACGACATTGTCCACTACTCCGTTGCCAATATGCCTGGGGCAGTGGCTCACACTTCCACCTATGCGCTTAACAATGCCACACTGCCGTTTACCCTTGCTTTAGCGAATAAGGGCTGTAGTAAGGCGTTGCTGGACGATCCCTGCTTGCTTAACGGCCTCAATGTGCACCGTGGCCGGGTGACCCATGTGGCGGTGGCTCAGGCACTCGACTATGAGTATCAGCCGGCCAAGGAGGCGCTGGCAGGAGGGTAGGTACTCCCCGGTGGTGTCACTTGGTGATATCGATATCCTTACCGCCGGCCAGCACCTTCTCTGTCAGCGTCTTCATGTACTTGGAGAGCTCACCAGGGAATTTCACATATCCACGTTCACCGACATAGCGCAATACACCCTGGAAGTGGTAGGTGTAGAGCATACCGTCCATGCGTATCACCTCTTTATTGCGGTCGAACAGCACTATTCCCGGACGATAGGTGAGCCCCAGTTTTCGTGCGTACTCCTTAGGTGTGGTCTTGTTGCCGTCAACATCGATAATGGCTCGTTTGAGTCGCCGTCGAGTCTGACAAAGGTGAGGTTCTCAAGTATCGCCCGGGTCTCGGGATCTTTTAATACGCCATCGTGAAGTGCGTCACAAGTATCACACGCTTGGTCTTCGAACAGGAGCGCCAGAGGGTTGGCCGCCGCCTGCTGCAGGTTGGTAACTTTTTTCAGCTGCGGGTGATCACGAAAGCTGTAGACCTTTGCCGGTTTCTGCTCTTCGATGAATTTTGCCAGGGTGGTGTGCTGGTAGGCCTTCTGCTGAACAAAATCGAGGACGTGCTTGAATGCCGGTACTGAACGATAGCCATTGGTTCGAAGTACGGTTTTGTTTTCGGTATTGAGAAAGAGAATGGTCGGTGTGTATTGCACTTTGAGCATCCCGGCGAGCTCCTTCTCGGTTACCGTGGTGTCGGCATCGACAGCCACTTCCCGGTCACCTTTGATGTTGATCTGAATGACATCAAAGTGCTCTTTTATAAACTCGGTGTGAGGGGCGTGCTTGAAGTTCTCTTCAAGCATCTTGTAGCAATAGGGGCAGCCATTGAGGTGCATAAAGAGAATGACATGTTTGCCTTCATCTGCTGCCTCCTCTACATCATCTGCGAGTTCGAGAAAGCTCTCCTTGAACCAGTCGGGGTGTTCCGATTCGATGCCGCCGGTCACTTTTCCGCGAGGCGTGGTTTCGGTAGCGCTGTGGGCTTGCCAGGAAATTAACAGGCTCAAGGCTAGAATAACCCGAGATAGTAATTGGCTTGACGGCATGCAGTTCTCCTTTTATGTCTATTACCTAATCAGGTACATCATAGGTGATGGCCGAGTATGAGGACTACTGTGGTTTTCCTCTATAACCGGCCGTGCTATCTACGGAGAAAGACACATTGTAGGAGCGGTTTCTCGAACCGCGATGAAAGGGCCTGCTTGGTATGAATGTTTATAGCGCTTCGGGAAAGCACTCCTTCTACAGGTGGGAATGTTTCAATATGGGTATTTATTTCCAATCCAGGCTGTTAGGGAGACTCTGATCAAGTCGTGATTGCTTTACGCTGGCTAAAATCGCCCCAATTCGTCCCGAAGATCGCAGCAATAGAATGGCTATTACCGCTCACTTCGAAACAAATTGGAACAATTTTATTTCAGCCTAAATCTAACCAGACTTAATCAGAGGCTCCCTAGCGTCAGCTGAACTTGAAATCGAAGCCGGCACTCTTCAGCCGTTTCGCCTCCTGCTTCAGTTCCATCTTTGGTAGGGGGTGCGATTTCAGCCACCCCTGAGGGAATTCAAGGTTGATACTGTTCTCCTGAACCTGGATTAATACACTGGCGCGAAGGGTAGTTGTGCGGGATCGGTGTAGCAGTACGGAGAGTCGCAGCAGTAGGCAGAGCTGCATGGCGCAGAGGACAATATCCTCAGGAAGTGCCTGAAAAATATCCAGTGGGAACTTGCGGCGGTGTCCCCGGATCAGGCACTCAGCACGGTCTGTTCCTGATGGCTAAAGCCCGCCATATCGGAGTTGGCTATAAGATAGGCGCCATGTTTATGATAGTGGGCATGGGCGACCGTAAGGCCGGTTTCATGAAGGCGTGCCGCCCAGCCGAGCATTTCGGCATACTCATCCTTTCGCAGTTGCCACGGCCCGGCAACCTGTGCAAGTAGTGCACGGGCGCTCTTTTCCACCCGTTTGGCCTGCTCTTCATCCACCTCGTAACGGCGGCACAGAGCACGGACGCTGATCTCTCTGACATCCTCGTGGTGAATGCGCCCCAGCATCTCATAGAGCAGGCCTTCTCTGAGTGCCATATCGGAGATCTGCATCTGCTCAATCATGAGCGCCTCGAAGACGGAGCACAGCACCGCAACACCGCCGACAAATACCGGTCGGCGCTCCGGGCTTAGGCCTTCCAGGTGGACTTGGTCGATATGCCCCGCTTTGATGAGGGCTTTGCGCAGTTTTTTGAGGCCGGAATAGGTGATGCCATCACGCTCCTCCGCCCAGCCGGCGGCGTGGATCACCTTGCCGATGGCCCTAATGGTACCGGAGCTGCCCACCGCCAACTGCCATCCACTGCTGCGATACTTATGTTTTACCGGAAGCATCTCAAGTGCACCGGTGAGTTCGGCTCGATGCATGGCGTCGGCTGTGATTTCACCTTCGGCAAAGTGACGCCTGCTCATGTTGACGCAACCCATATGCATACTCTCCATCTGCCTGGGTACGAAGTCATCACCGATGATCAACTCGGTGCTTCCGCCACCGATATCCACTACCAAACGGCGTTCATCTCCGGCGGCCAGGCCATGAGCTACACCCAGGTAGACCAGTCGAGCCTCTTCGCGACCGGAAATGATCTTTATCGGGTGGCCAAGTGCCGCCTCCGCTGCTTGAAGAAACCTGCCGGAGTTTCGTACCTGGCGCAGGGTGTTGGTGCCGACCGCACGGACACTTCCCTGTGGCAGGGTCCTGAGGCGTTGGCCGAAGCGCTCTAAACACCCCAGGGCACGCTCCTCAGCTTCGGCTGAGAGGTTTTTCTCTTTATCGAGTCCGGCGCCAAGGCGCACCATCTCGCGCAGTTTATCCATTACCTGGAAATCGCTACTGGAAACCCGTGCAACGATCATGTGAAAACTGTTCGACCCAAGGTCGATAGCGGCGATAGTTTCAGGGAGGGGAGTGGTTTGCTGTGTGGGAATTATCATCGGTGAATTGTACTGCTTTAGAAGCTCTTAGGGCTCACGAAACAATAGCTCCCTGTTTTGGAACGTCGATCCATCCCGCCTGACTGCGTTGTGAAAACTTGAAAGATATTGATATTCCTGCGTTTTCACGCCTTGTCAGGCGGGCGCCTCGACGCTCCAAAATCAGGTCTTATTATTTCGCGAGCCCATAAATCGACTCATGAAGTAATGCAGGTTGGGCTGCTCTGTGCTGTTCCAACCTGCATTACTGCTATTTTGTTGTAGGAGGTCGGCTTTTGAATCAATAACTCGGCTTATAGGTCATGCGTACATTCTTCGCCACCAGTCCGTCACCGACATCGCTTTTTTCCAGATAGAACTCAACGACTGTTTCGCGGTTCATCAGATCCTCCACGGAGACGCAGTCGGCCAGTTCATTGGCGTGGCAGAATACGCTCTCGTAGGGTGAGTCGGGATCGCGTGGATCGGTCACCCAAAGGTTGGGGTTTACCTCCCGTATGAAGCGCAAAAATCCGTAGCCTTTGTCCGGGAACCAACGGGTGCAGACGCCACGAACACAGGAACCCGGTACTCCCCACTCATTGCGCGGCTCATAGGAGAACGGCAGTAGATCAGGGATAAGGTAGCCGCGATAGAAGTCATCCACCTGGCGCTGCAGTAGATTGGAGACATTTTTGAACGCGAGTACCTCCACTCGGCAGCCCCGGTTCTGCAGTGCTGTCACTACTTGGAGAAAGTCGCCGTCACCGGTAACCAGCAGTATCTGGTCGAGGTTTTCCGCCTGCAGCATAGCGTCTACCGCCAGGTCGAGGTCTGCATTGGCCTTGGTTGTGACATTGCCTTCGTCATCGGTAAAGCGGCGCACTGGCTTGACAATAATCTTCCAGCCAAAATCCCGCACCATCTGTTGGTAGGTGTATGATTTCTTTGCGTATTCGTTGTCTTCCTTGGCGCGCTCCTGGTCGAAGGCGAGGTAGGTGTTGAGGCGCAACAGGGTGCCGCTACGGGCAGCGAAGCGTCGCAGAATATCGTAACGTAACTGGTAACCGCCGTTGAATTTTATATTTTCGGCATCAACAAAAACGCCGACTTTAAGTTGACTCAATTTTAATGACCTCTGGTAGATTGAAATTTAGCGTTTGAAGGAGAATGCGACGGGTGGATGATTTATGCCCGGCATTGAATGAGTATGATTTAGAGTTGTCAGATGGCTTGTCAGAGCTATTAGCGCTTATATTACCGCAAATTCTTGCGGATAGCCCAGCTGTGTGTGGGCAAAATACTAATCCGAACACGGACCCCGCTATCGAGAGATTCGAACTCCGAAACTTGAGCTAGTAAAATATCACTATACGCAATAATCATGAAACCGGTCTCAAAAATGGAAAACGGCCCCTGTAGGAGCGAATTCATTTGCGATCAGGCACCGGGGCCTGTTTATCGCGAACAAGTTCGCTCCTACTTCGGGTTTCAGGATTGTTGGGGAGTGCCACCAAATATTATTACGCCGGACAAGTGAGAGGTTCTCTCTGTTTCAGCGCCTCAAGGGCATCACTCCGCTTTCACAAGGATAATATGAGCGGTGTATACTCAGGTTATCATAGTAAAAACTACGCGGAAATCAGGTATGAAAATAGAGACCAGCTCTTTTGGTGTTCAGGTGATAGATCCAGAAACCGTTATTAATTTTCCTCAGGGGATGCTGGCATTTGAGAACTGCACTCGGTTCAAGCTATTTCATTCGGAAGAGTTTCCCGATCTCAAGTGGCTGCAATCTCTGGATGATGGAGATGTCTGCTTCTCCATCATGGAACCTCATCTGTTTGGCTGTGAGTATGAATTCACTCTCTGCGATGCCGATACTGAGGTGCTGCAAACCGAAACACCGGATGATCTTCAGCTCTATTTCATGGTTTATCAGGGAAGGCCGGGAACCGGTCCTGGGCATTTTGACCGTGCTGAAGATCAGGCGATGAACGCTAACTGGAGAGCGCCGTTGCTAATCAACCCAGAGAAGCGTATTGGTCTGAACAAACTACTGGTCGATGCGGTGCGTACTGTGAAGATCACGGCAGCATAAAAAAGCAGGCCCCGAGAGGGCCTGCTTTGGTGTCACCTTTTAGTAGTAGTTGGGCTATTTATTAGCGCGGTTGTTAACCAGATCATCGACTACGCTGGGATCTGCCAGTGTCGAGGTGTCGCCCAGAGCATCGGTTTCGTTACAGGCAACCTTACGCAGAATACGGCGCATGATTTTTCCTGAACGTGTCTTCGGCAGGCCGGGCGCCCACTGAATAATGTCAACGATGGCGATAGGTCCAATCTCGCTACGCACCAGTTTAACCAGTTCCGCCTTCAATTCGTCGGTAGCTTCGACGCCCGCCATTGTGGTGACATAGGCGTAGATGCCCTGTCCCTTGATGTCATGGGGGTAACCGACCACAGCCGCCTCGGCAATACTCTCATGCAGCACCAGTGCCGATTCGATTTCGGCTGTACCCAGACGGTGCCCGGAGACGTTGAGCACGTCATCGATACGTCCGGTAATCCAGTAGTAACCATCTTTGTCTCGACGTGCACCGTCACCGGTGAAGTAGTTGCCAGGATACTGAGAGAAGTAGGTCTCTTTGAAACGTTTATGATCGCCGTAGAGAGAGCGCATCATCGCCGGCCAGGGGCGGGTGATGATTAGGGCGCCTTCGCATTCACCGCTCAATACTTCGCCGGTACCGGCGTCGACGATAGCCGGAGCGACACCGAAGAAGGTACTGAGGCGGAGCCGGGTTTCATATCGATGGCGCCCGGCAGCGGTGTAATCAGGTGACCACCCGTTTCTGTTTGCCACCAGGTATCGACGATCGGACAGCGAGCATCTCCGACCACCTTGTGATACCACTCCCAAGCCTCAGGATTGATCGGCTCACCGACGGTGCCGAGGATACGCAAGGACTTGCGTGATGTTTTCTTTACCGGCTCTTCGCCTGACCGCATTAGTGCTCGGATGGCGGTGGGGGCGGTGTAGAAGATGGAGACGTTGTGCTTGTCGATGACCTGCCAGAAGCGGGAGACATCAGGATAGTTTGGAATGCCCTCAAACATCAGGCTGGTGGCGCCATTGGCCAGCGGCCCATAGACGATGTAGGTGTGACCGGTGACCCAGCCGACGTCGGCGGTACACCAGTAGACCTCACCCTCTTGGTAGTCGAACGTATACTTGTGGGTCATGGCGGCAAACACCAGATAGCCGCCGGTAGTATGGAGTACGCCTTTGGGTTTGCCGGTGGAGCCTGAGGTGTAGAGGATGAACATCGGGTCTTCCGCATCCATCTCTTCCGGTGCACAGTCACTGGAGGCATCAGCCATGGCATCTTCGTACCAGATGTCGCGACCTTCTGTCCAGGCAACATCGCCACCGGTGCGCTTGATTACCACACAGGTGTGGACATTGGGGCACGCTGCCAGGGCGGTATCGGCGTTAACTTTGAGTGGTACGTTCTTGCCGCCCCTCACGCCTTCGTCGGCAGTGATCAAGGTTTGGCAATCCGAGTCGAGAATACGGTCACGCAGAGAGTCAGGGGAGAAGCCGCCGAAGACGATGGAGTGGACTGCACCGATACGGGTACAGGCAAGCATGGCAACGGTTGCTTCTGCAATCATCGGCATATAGATGCAGACACGGTCGCCTTTCTTGACGCCACGCCCCTTCAGTACATTTGCGAGTTTGCAAACCTCTTGGTGCAGTTCGCGGTAGCTGATGTGCCGATCCTCTTCCGGGTTGTCTCCCTCCCAGATAATCGCAGTCTGGTCACCACGGCTCTCCAGATGACGGTCGAGGCAGTTGTAGGAGACGTTGAGCTTGCCGCCCATAAACCATTTGATATCTGCACTGTAGAAGTCCCACTCAGAGACCTTGTCCCACTTTTTTGACCAGGAGACGAACTCTTCGGCTTGCTCAGCCCAGAAACCGTCCGGATCATCAATGGAGCGCTGGTACATCTCCTTGTATTTTGCTGCGTCAATATGTGCCTTGGCCGCTATCTCGGCGGGGACAGGGTAGACCTTTACTTCGGACATGGTGCGTCTCCTCGATGTTGTCTTGATTTTGTTATCTTAATATTGGCTCACGCCGGTTTCTATATTTATAAATAATACGTTCAGTCACAACGTTTGGCATCATAAGAGAATAGGTGATGCATCATTTTTTCGCCACTTATATCTCAAGTTTCGGGGTTCATTAGCCCTCTCTCCCTGAGGGAGAAGGGACGGTCTATCCAGGCTTTTTACATCATTTGAACTCCGAAACTTGAGTTATATATCACTCTTTTGCGCTAATCACTGTCGACAGTGATGGTGGTTTCAGGCTCCTTAACTCACCACCATTTTGTTTTGCGCTGCCCTCTGCCGCTATCTGAAAACAGCTCCTTTGGAATGCGATATTTGTGCCGTTTTATAAAAACCATATAAAACAAAGTGTTGGCGCGATGGCGAATAGGCTTTTTTATGGGTATGTTACATAAAGTGACGCCCGGCTGAGTGAAAAGGTAACGATTCATGAGCGGGTGTGTTACCGCCACTTATCTGTCTACCGCTTCTGCCGGGGAATGCCGAACCTCTGCCTGCGCTCCCATAGTGCCTTACGGCTGATGCCCAGCTGCTTAGCCAGGTCTGTTTCGGTCAAACCATCCTGGTGCTCAAGAACAAACTGGCGGAAGTACTCTTCGAGTGAGAGGTTACTGCTGGATCCGTTAGTCTGTTGTGGGGCTGATAAGGTGGTCTCAATCGCCAGCAGTTCAGGTGTGATCGTATCACCGTCACAGAGTATGGCCGCCCGTTCAAGGGCGTTCTCCAATTCGCGTACATTGCCGGGCCAGTCATAGCTGGTGATGGATTCAATCGCGGAAGCGCTCAATTTCATCGGTGAGTGGTTGAGCTGTTTTCTTGCCTTTTCCAGTAGAAAATCGGCTAGCTCGATTTTGTCGGAGCCTCGCTCTCTCAGGGCAGGCAGGTTGAGTTCAATGACCCTTAGGCGGAAGTAGAGATCGCTACGGAACTCTCCATTCTGTACTAGTAGTTTGAGGTCCCGGTGGGTGGCGGCGATGAGCCGGATATCGACCTGTTTTGACTGCTCAGAGCCGACGCGTTTCACCTCCCTGTTCTGCAATAACCGTAACAGGCGCGCTTGGGCGGCCAGCGGTAGTTCGCCGATCTCATCAAGAAAAAGGGTGCCTCCCTCGGCGCTCTCTACCAATCCGGAACGGGCGCTGTCTGCGCTGGTGAACGCGCCTTTTTCATGACCAAACAGTTCCGACTCAATCAAAGTTTCCGGGATGGCGGCACAGTTGACCGTCACGATGGGTGACTCGTTGCGGTGGCTCTGTTCATGGAGTGCTCTGGCCACCAGCTCTTTGCCGGTGCCGGATTCACCAAATATCAGTACAGTGGCATCGGTGGGGGCGACCTTGGCGACACGGCGACACACCTCCTGCATGGCGCCACAGCTGCCGATCATTCCGTTGACCGGGTACTCTCGATCAAGGTCGGCTTTCAGTGCTTCGTTGCGCCGTTCCAACTTTCCATGTTTTAGTGTGCGTTCTATCAGTATCAAAAGCTCATCGTGATCGAAGGGTTTGGCTATATAGTCAATAGCTCCCAGCTTTATTGCATCCACCGCCGAACGTACACTGGCGTAACTGGTCATGATCAGGACCGGAACATCTCCGGCCGGTTTGATGATCTCGGTACCGGGAACGCCTGGTAATTTCACATCTGAGAGGATCAGGTTGTAGTTCTGAAGGTTGAATTTCAGCGCCTCTTCCACCGACTCCGCCTCTTCCACCTGATAGCCTTTGCGCTCAAGCAGGCGGCGCACGGCGCTACGGATAACGGTCTCATCTTCAATGATAAGTATTTGATTCATCACTCTTCTCAGTTTGTAATCCTTCAGCTAGTCCTATTTATTGGGGCTAGCTGAAGGATTCACTGTTAGCTTTTGGGGTTTCTAAAGGGGAGAAGTTTTACTCTCCCCTTTATCCCCCCTTTCAAAATCGAATTTTGGAGGGGGCTGAATAGTTACCTTAAGTTCCATGTTGGGGGAGGTGGATGACAACGCGGGTACCTACATCCTGAATGGAGTCGATTTCTATGCTGCCTTTGTGTTCGTCGATTATTTTGTTGACCATGGAGAGACCCAGACCGGTACCTTTACCAGCATCTTTGGTGGTGAAGAAGGTTCAAAAATCATCTTCCGATCTTTATCAGGAATCCCGTCTCCCTGGTCCATAACCTCGATTTGGACCTGTTCGCTATCCTTAAATGCAAAGATCTCTACATGACCTCCCTGCTTCGATGCGTCGCAGGCGTTGGTCAGTAGGTTGACCATCACTTGAGAGAGGCGCTGTTTGTCACCAAACAGTTCTAATCCTCCGGGGCAACTGTTGTTGCACTCTACCCGTTTTCCGGCACGAGTGAGTTGAACCAGCTGTATCGCCTCTTCGACGATGTCGGTGAGGTGGAACGGTTCGAAGCTGACGCCGACGCGGCCGCTACGGCTAAAGTTCATTAGCGACTGTAGGATGCTGCTGATACGACGGGTCTGTTGCAGTATCAATTCGACACTCTCTTCGATAACAGCACTCTCTTTTTCATCGCGCAGGTTTTGGGCCAGAGAGGCGATGCCGGTGACCGGGTTGCCGATCTCATGGGCTACACCCGCCGCCAGGCGCCCAATCGATGCCAGCCGGTCGCTGTGGGCCAACTCAGCCGCCAATGTCTCCATGTCGGTAAGATCTTCCAGCAGCATCACCAGGCCGGTACGGCTCTCTCCCTCTCTGACCAACAGATCGGGGTCGGGAATAGCGGCCTTGTGGAGGTTGAACCAGTGTGTCTTGCCACCGGCTTCAATTTCCATATGGGGAATATGCCCGTCCTGGGCGACGGCAAAACCTGCCAGCAGTTCACCCCAGGGCTTGGGTAGCTGGAGAGCTTGCGTCCCTCCGCCTGGCTACTGGAAACACCGCTCATCAGTTCCAGAGTCAGGTTCCAGATAACAACAGTGTGATCAGGTGCTACAGCGCAGACACCCAGCGGAAGGTCGAGAAGGATCTGACGGTGGTAGCGGCGTAGAGTGTCCAGGTCGGCATTTAGCCCCTCCAGGCGGCTATGGGAGCGCTCAAGGCGTTCATCCATATAGCGGAAAGAGTCAGCCAGTGCTGTTTTTGCCTTACCATCGATGCGTAACTGTTGGTTGATAATGACATGGGCCATATGGGGGCCGACCAGGCCGGAAAAGGTTGAGCTCAATGCGCTGGCGCAGCGTTTTAACTCCCGGGGGCGGGTTTCACCCTGGTCCATATTGAGATCATCAAGGGCGCGCTTGACTTCCATCTCGGCAGCCTCCTTTCCAACCATGGCGGCCAGACCCTCGGCGAACTGAGTGGGTGAACCGGCGGCCACCACGCCTGCAAGGGGAACCGGATGGTGGTATCGCTGCTACAGGCATGGGCCGCCTCTTGCTCTCCTGCCGACTGGCGGGTGAAGACGGAGACGGTGACAAAGAGAAAACTGTTGCAGGCAAGGGACCAGAAGGTGGAGAGCTGCCACTGGTCGAATCCTGAGCTGGAACTGAGGGTTGTCAGGTCGATACCGCTATCGAGCAGGCCCGACTTTTCCAGCAGGGGTAACAGCAGAGTGATACACCACACCGCAATGCCTGCCAGCAGACCGGAAATGAAACCCTTGCGGGTAGCCCGGCGCCAGTAGAGTACACCTATGATCCCCGGTAGGAATTGGGCAACGGCAACGAATGAGATAAGACCCAGCTGTACCAGCCCTGGTTGTGCTCCAGCAGCTGATAAAAGCCGAAACCGGCGGCGATGATCAGGCAATCAACAGGCGACGGCCCCATAGCAGCCAGCTGTAGATATCGACCTTGGGATCGGGATAACTGGCAGGTAGCAGTAGATGATTGAGGCACATCGAAGAGAGCGCCAGTGTCGATACGATTACCATTGCACTGGCCGCAGATACGCCGCCTATAAAGCGAGCACCGGCAGCCACGGTGGGCCGTTCTGCAGGGTGATGCCGAGGACATAGTAGTCTGCATCCATCTCGAGTTGCAGGTAGTCGCCCGCCCATAGAATGGGGGGATGGCGAGGTTGAGCAGCAACAGAAAGAGTGGAAAAGCCCAGCCGGCAGTGGTCAGGGAGCGGAGGGAGATATTCTCCGTAAAGATCATGTGGAACTGTCTTGGCAGCAGAAAGGCGGCGCAGAAAGAGAGAAACAGCAGGGTTACCCAGGGGCCTTCCCTCACAGGCTGGTAGAGTGCTTGGGTGGCTTCCGGATGTTCAGTCAGCCACTGATTGAGCCCGGCGGGACCGGAGAAAGTGCCGAAGATGGCAAACAGACCCACCGCCACCAGCGCGATCACCTTGATTAGAGACTCAAAGGCGATGGCGGCCACCAGACCACGGTGTTTTTCCCGGGGAGAGATATGGCGGGCGCCAAAAAGGATCGAGAAGAGAATCAGCATACCGCAGAAGACCAGCGCGGGGTAACCTGGTAATTCTTCGTGAGTAAGTACCTGAACCGATGACGTGACGGCACGGATCTGCAGGGCGATATAGGGCAGTGAGCCCAGGAGCATAAAGAGCGTGACCAACACCCCTGCCAGTTGACTGCGATAGCGAAAGGCGAGCAGGTCGGCCAGAGAGGTGAGCTGATAATCACGCACCAGGCGTAGCAGGGGACGCAGCAACACAGGGAGAGTAGGAAGGCTACCGTTACCCCAAGGTAGACGGTAAGAAACTGAAAGCCTTCCCGCTGGGCAAAACCGACGCTGCCGTAGTAGGACCAGGAGGTGGCATAGACGCCAAGGGAGAGAACATAGACGATAGGGTTTGCCGTCCAACTCTCGGGGATCCATCCCCGGTCGGTGATGTAGGCGATGAAAAAGAGCAGCAGCAGGTAGAAGAGGCTGGCCCCGAACAGCACCTCCAGCTCATAGGTCATGATGTCGATACCGGTAGCTTAGCCAGGCCGCAACTCCAATCACCAGCAGCCACAGCAGATAGGGGAGCAGCCAGGGGCTGTCATCAGCCGCCCACCAGAGAGTCAGCGGTGAGGCGAAGAGGAAGAGGGCCAGCAGAGTGAGCAGCAACGCGCTCTCTCTCTGCTGGTTGGGGTCATTTTGATCCGGCATCAGCCTAGATTAACAATTGTTACAAAAAGTAACAATGCCTGGCTGTCGGCTGGAGAGTCGTTTATAGCTTGAAATCAGGCGTCAGGATGCAACTTGTTTCAGTGCCTGATTTTTTATGATTAGGGTTGGTCGCCTAGCTGTTTCTTGCGACGACGGATACCAGCAAACCCCAGCAGTGCACTGCCGAAAAGGAGAGCGGAGGGAGGTATGGGGACTGCATGGACGCCGGCAAGTGAGTCGATGTAATAACCATCGACTTCACCCTCGGCGGTTCTCAGGTCAAAGCGAGTACCGACAAGCTTGACTCCGGCGGCATCTAATGGATCAAATACCGCCCAAGCGCCTCCATCGATACTTATTAACATCTCAAGTATTTAGAAGATTCAGTGAAAAGATAGTGATCATCGTCACGGAAAGTTGAGTTACCAAAGTCGACTGATACTTCCCTGTCGAATTCCAGTGTCAGAAACTCCCTTAGCCCAACATTCGGTGTATTTTGATTACCAGAAACGATGCCCGCATTATCATCCGATCCCACCGTGCACTGGTTGTCCTGGCCACCTTTGGTGCTGGCTGCTGCACAGACACCCAGACCGGCAAATTTGCCACCGGACTTTTTATCCAGGTAGGCGTAGGCCGCAATATCCCCGCCGGCAACACCATCAACCAAGCCGTTGGTGTTGCCATCCAGCGAGGCACTCGCCATCAGGGTGATGCCGTCAACCTGCCAGGTAATCTGCTTGTAGGCATCTTCAAGCTGCTTTGTCGGATTGGTCAAAGGGCCGACAGTTGATCCGTCTGCATATTCACCAGAAAAGGTGCCAATATTAGTGTCTGTCTGGATCAGGCTGACGAAGTCAAATACAGCCGAGTAGGTGCTTGTGATCCCAGAAGCAAGGTCAAGAGTAGCGTGGTGCGTTTCATTTCCAGAGGTATTTTCCGTAAAATTTGAACTAGTTAACAGATTATGAAGCGGGAGTATATTCAGAAAGGGAACAAAAGTCACGTAGAGGTAGGTAACACACTGAAAAATTTACAATTCAGTTTTTTTGTTCTTGTAATATTAAAAACCGTCAGAATGGTAAAGAAGCAAAATAGTGTTCGTACCTTTCACTTCAAGTTACCATTTTACTCTAACCTCTTTTAAGCTGCTACTGGAGTGTAAGGCGGTAGGGGCGGTGAGTGAGTCGTAAAAAATGAAGCCCGGGGTTGATAAGGTGGGTATTAATAACCGTAGGAGCGACTTCAGTCGCGACCGGCCTGGCGCCAGAAAGTGGCACTGTGCAAGATTCTATCGCGACTGAAATCGCTCCTACAAAGTATGGAGTAACTCTCGATGTGTATGGTGTAGTGCTCTAACTAGCTGGTGAGCTGTTCACTCACTCTCTTACCCCGCCGCCGGAAACCGGCCAAACCCATCAGTCCCATTACTCCGGAGCCAAAAAGGAGTACGGATGCCGGCAGTGGTACAGGTGTTGGGGCGGCGTTGACCAAGTAAATCATATCGTTGTAATCCTTATCGGAACTGGCGATCGCAGTATCTTCCCAGGCGATCAGGTGCGGATTATCAAAGGTATGCACTAGGCCAGTGGTGCCATCTGTAAAGGTTAAGGATGTACCCAGGCTGAATGCCAACATGTGATCCATTGCATCGGAATTTCCCGAATCATTGGAGTGCCATGTGCCATAACTCCAAGGCCCTAGTGCTTCCAGCTGCCATAGATAGCTACCTGCAACATCCGGTACATCGATATATTCATTATCAAGCCAGTCCTGAGCTGGAGGCTGTGTACGGACTGTGCTTACAGTAGCGTCAGTTTTGCTTTGTAGCTCGTTTGTGTTGCCTGCTGACACCCCAACCAGTGCAATTTCGGTCAGGTCGCTCCAGGAGAGGTCGTCGACATAGAGACTTCCAAGCTGGTGGTTATTGGTGTGAGTGCTGCCAGTGAGTTGGTTGATAGCTTTATACACTTGCACTGTCTCACCTGAATCTTCAAATCCCTGTACGTTTATTATCTGGTTCCACGTGGCCGAGTAAGCCATCTGTGATCCCAGTAGCAGTATCGCGAGTAGTACGATGCGTTTCATGTCCCTTTTCCTTCAGCGTTGTGGCTGGAAGCACTTATATCCTTGAGTTACAGAGGTATTGTCAGAAAAAATGTGACCCAGCTCACAGATCAATAGGCGCGAATATATTCGAGAAGGGGGTAAAAGTCACGAAAGAACAGATAATTTGCCGAAAAAATTTGCAATTCAGGCGTTTTTTTTCTTGTAATGCTAAGGAGTGGTCGTACCGGATGGTACGTAAGAATTAAAGGGCTCTGACCCCTTTTAGGCCGCTTTTGATTTTCTGTGGCGACGGAAACCTGCAAAACCCAGCAGTGCACTGCCAAAGAGTAGGAGGCTGGGAGGCACAGGCACTGCTGCTGCCTGAAAGATTATGTCCTGTTTACCATCGTATGTAAGGGTGTATAGGTTGTTAAGCATGGGTCCCATGACACCATCGTTAACATAAGAGTCAAGCCATGTCTGGGCCAGTAAAATTGCGGCGGCAGATAGACCGCCGTCAGTGGTCAAGGCCCTGAACCAGACGTCGCCGGCGCCAGCTGCACCCTCGGTTACTACATAGTGGCCCAAGTTGTTATCCCGAGCGATCTCCCAAAGAGAGATCTGAATGGCCAGCCCTTCGGTGGCCGTCAGGCTTTCGGCAAAGTCTGGGTGAACCTGGTACATCAGCTCACGGATGTAGTTGGCTTTTGCTGTCCCTAGGGCACCGTCGGGGCTACTATATTGGTGTGCTTGCTCAAGGGGGGATACCTCGTACATAGTCGCGTTTGAGCCGATACTCACCCTTGGCTCCAGGCAAAAGGCGTTAAAGAAGTCGCCTTGAGTCGGGTTAAGTATTGAAGTGCCGCCTGTACGTTTAAGCAGGAACTCACCCCCAGACAGCGTGTAGGCACCAACATCTCCAGCATCATCCACATGCCTGAAAACACTTCCAGAGCTGCCTGTTAATCCCTCTGATACTACTTCCATGGTAGCCGCAAGGGAGGATGTGGATAGTGAAAGGAGCAATAATAGTAGTGTTGTGTGAATAAAGTTCATTAATGTTGTCCCTGCGATATCCTCCAAACAGAGGCGTTTTTCGTAAAACGTGAACCAGTTAACAGACAGCAAGATTTAAATATACTTAAAGATGAAATAAAAGTCACGGAATGATAGGTAATATGCTGAAACAACATCAATATCTTTTTGTTTCTGGTGAATGCTAGGTGAATCAGGTGTTGACCCCTCTTAATACCAAGTAAGGTGGGGTATCTCTTCGTTCTGGCATATTCTCGATATAGACGTATTATGTAAGCGTAGGTATTTTCCCCGGCCATTCAATAATGAAAAAGTAACGGCAGGGGATATTCAATTAATCCAAGGAGTCACCCATGAACCCCGAAAAGGTTGTCTTTGGCTTTTTCATTGTGCTCGCGTTAACCCTCAACTTTGGCTTCTTCGTCGGGGAGATAGACAATCCGGCCCACCACCATGTTTATGAGCTGTTTGCCGTGGTGGTGGTTAACCTGGTGGCGACCATTCTCAAATTTGGTGATCGTACCCAGATGGGAGCGGTGCTTCTGGCCACCAGTCTGGTGGCGGTACTACAACTGCTGGCAGCGGCGATGGTGTGGGGATTTGCAGAGCACGCCTCCAGTACCGGTCTGACACCGGTGGTGATGGCCAGTATCGTCTCTCTCTCGGGTGGTGCCATGTTGGCCAATGTGGTGTCGGTGATACTGCTTGTGATCGAGACCGTGATGCTGCGTCGTTGAGCATAACCGCTGTCGGTTAAACGATGAATATTATCTACATTGTACTGCGGCGCATGCGTCGTCCCCTGCTGACCCTGATCCTGGTCTATGCCTTGCTGTGCTGGGATTAGTGCTGATACCCGGCCAGGATGATGCTGGCAATCCATGGCACATGGATTTCTTCCACGCCTTCTATTTTGTCAGTTTTATGTCTACCACCATCGGTTTTGGTGAGATCCCTTACCCGTTCACCGGTGGTCAGCGAATGTGGGTCACCTTTGCGCTTTATGGTGCGGTTATATCCTGGATCTACGCCATTGGTACGCTGCTCGCCCTGGTGCAGGATAAGACCTTCCAGCAGGCGGTACGTGAGAACTTGTTTGCCCGTCGCATCCGGCATCTGCCGGAGCCCTTCTATCTGGTCTGCGGCTATGGCGAGACAGGGAGTGAGCTTGTGCGTGCGCTCACCAACCGTGATCAACATGTGGTGGTGATTGACATCAAACAGGAGCGGGTAAATCTGCTGCAGTTGGAAAACACGCGTCAATATGTCCCGGCACTTCATGGGGACGCATCTCTTCCGATACACCTGCTTGAAGCGGGGCTGGATCACCCTCTGTGTGAAGGGGTTGTGGCACTTACTAATGTAAATGAGGTCAACCTCAAGGTGGCAATCACCAGCAAGTTGCTGCACCCGGATATCAAGGTGATTTGTCGGGCGGAGTCTCAAGATGTTGAGAACAACATGGCCTCTTTTGGCACCGACTTCATCATCGATCCCTTCGAAACCTTTGCCAACCATCTGGCGGTTGCACTGCAGATGCCGGGGCTCTATCTACTCCATGAATGGCTTTCGGGTATGGAAAATGAAGAGTTGCAGGAGCCGGTTTATCCTCCTCAGGAGGGGCACTGGATAATTTGCGGCTACGGACGCTTTGGCAAAGCAATTTACCATCGTCTGAGAGGTGAGGGTATTGAGCCTGTGGTGGTGGAGCTGAAGCCTGAGCTGACTGGTGCACCTGAAGGGGTGGTTCATGGCAGAGGTACGGAAGCTTCAACACTGGAGGAGGCGGGTATCCATCAGGCAGTGGGTCTGGTGGCGGGGACGAATGACGATACAAACAACCTCTCTATCATCATGACGGCAAGGGATCTGCGCGCTGATCTGTTTGTTGTGGCTCGGCAGAATCTGTTGGATAACCACTCCATCATAGAGGCGGTGAATGCGGACATGGTGATGCACTCCAGCTCTATTATTGCCAACAAGGTGCGTGTGTTGCTGGGAACTCCGCTGCTTCATGAGTTTATGAGTCTGTCGATGTATGAGAACGATGGCTGGGCTTGTGAATTGATCAGTAGAATCACTGCATTGGTCGAATTTCGCGTACCGGCGGTGTGGGAGGTGGATATCTCCCAGGATCAGGCTTTGGCGGTATGCCAATCTGTTGAACGGGGAGTCCCGGTATCACTGCGGAGTCTTATATCTGATCCCAGAGAGCGCGAAGAGATGCTTTACTGTATTCCTCTGTTGGTAAAACGTGATAGCACTATCACTATGTTGCCGCCTGAGGATTTTTTGCTTAAGCCGGGTGATCGCTTGCTATTTTGTGGCAGTGAATCGGCGCAGAGCCGGCTGGGATGGGCGCTACAGAACGAACATGCCCTAGGTTATATATTGACCGGTGAGGTGAAGGCACAGGGTTGGGTCTGGCGTCTATTTCGTAATTAGTCATACACTATGCTTTTCAGATAATGATTCAATGGGGGCGTATGCACAAATTGCTCGAAAAATTAAAAAGTGATCATCTCAACATGGAGAAGATTCTCCAGCTGTTATCGCTGCAGTTGGATCATTTCTATGCAGGCAGGGAGTCAGACTTTGACCTCAAGATAGAGCTGCTGGAGTATCTTGAGGCGTACGCCAGTCAGGAGCATCACCCCCTGGAAGATCAGATTTTTGAAGCGGCGGAAGTACACTTGGGTAAGAAATATGAACTGTTTGAGCGTCTGCGCAGTCAGCATCATGCACTTGATCAGCTGACGAGGAAGTTCCGTCACTCACTGGAAAATATTTTGCATGATGGTGTGATGTTGCGGGATGAATTGGAGACTCAGGGGCGTGAGTTTATCGCTCTACAGCAGCAACACCTCAAGCTGGAAGAGCAGGAGGCGTTTCCACTACTGGATGAAGTGATGACCGATAAGGATTGGGAGCGGACGATTTCCCATATACGGCCCCATGATGATCCGGTGTTTGAGGCACCCGACCGGATTCGCTTCCAGATATTGGTCGATTATCTGGAGCAGAGTGAGACATAGGTGTCTCTGATTAACTCAAGTATCAGAGTTCATTAGCCCCCTCTCACCGATGGGGAGAGGGGGCAATAGGCAAGCTGTTGAGTTAATACACCCTCATCCTAACCTTCTCCTTCGTAGAGAGAAGGGACGGTCTAATTAAGCTTTTTTTACATCATCTGAACCTCGAAATATAAATAATTAATTTTTGAATTCAAAGATTTCTGAATCACCATTTACTCCATCAAAAACCGGTCAGAAGCTCCGGGAATTTGTGATGCCAGGAAGAGGATCAATAATTTTTCGGTGAGATAAAATACAAGGAAAACAGTAAAATAAACAGATACTAATACTGCTTTATCTTTTTCCATCGGACAGGTATTGTCTATTCGCCATGGAGCGGCAGCCGCAACTGCAGAAGAGAAAAAATAACCCAATAACGGTTGCGGAAACTCTTCAAATTATAAATAAAATGAATAATTCCGATGGAGGAATAGCATATGGCGCATGTGGTCGTATTGGGTGCGGGTACCGGAGGTATGCCTTGTGCGTACGAGCTGCGGGAGAGACTGGGAAAAGAGCACGAAGTCACCATGATCAACGAACGGGAGGAGTTTCAGTTCACTCCTTCCAATCCCTGGGTGGCTGTAGGCTGGCGTGATCGCTCCAGTGTCACATTTGAGATCCGCCCACACCTTGAACGCAAGGGGGTGAATTTCATCGCCAAGCGCTGTGACAAGATTGATACCGAAGCCAATAAGCTGGAGTTGGAAGGTGGTGAGGTGGTTAGCTATGACTACCTGGTTATCGCTACTGGTCCCAAGCTCTTCTTTGAAGAGGTGGAAGGTGCCGGCCCGGATGTGGGTAATACCGAGTCGATCTGTACCGTAGATCATGCCCTGAATGCCTATGATTCATACAAGGAGCTGCTTGAAGATCCCGGTCATGTGATCATCGGCGCCATGCCGTTTGCCAGCTGCTTCGGCCCCGCTTACGAATTCGCCTTCATCATGGATACTGATCTGCGCAAACGGAAGATGCGTGACAAGGTGCCGATGACCTTCGTTACCTCTGAGCCCTACATTGGCCACCTCGGCTTGGTGGCGTTGGCGACTCCAAGGGTTTTCTTGAATCAGATATGCGCGCCCACCACATGAACTGGATCACCAACGCCAAGGTGACCAAAGTGGAAGCGGGCAAGATGTTCGTTGAGCAGTTTGACGATAGCGGCCACCTGATAAAAGAGCACGAGTTGGACTTCAAGTACTCAATGATGCTGCCCGCCTTCAAGGGTGTGGATGCAGTGGCCAATGTTGAGGGGTTGTGTAATCCCCGTGGGTTTGTCTTTGTCGACAGTCATCAGCGTAACCCAACCCACCCGAACATCTATTCAGCGGGTGTCTGCATTGCTATTCCCCCCGTTGAGGCCACAGCCGTACCTACCGGTGCACCAAAAACAGGCTATATGATTGAGTCGATGGTGACCGCGATTGTTCACAATATATCCGATGAGCTTGCGGATCGTGAACTCTCCACCAATGCCACCTGGAATGCTATCTGTCTGGCGGACATGGGCGATACCGGTGCTGCATTTGTCGCGCTGCCACAGATTCCGCCTCGCAATGTCGCTTGGTTCAAGAAAGGTAAGTGGGTGCATATGGCGAAAATCGCGTTCGAAAAGTACTTTATCCGCAAGATGAAGAAGGGAACCTCCGAGCCGATCTATGAGAAGTACATCCTCAAGATGCTGGGTATTGGCAAGTTGAAATAGTCACTACTCTTTGAGAAAAAACCCGGTCACTGTGACCGGGTTTTTTTTTGTGCGCACTATTGCGCACTATATCGGTAATAATCGGGTTCAGATTATTTCCCGGATGCAATAGAATGGACGGAGCCAAATAGAAAAAACAGATTTTTGCAGCTCTTTTTCCTGACTGTAATGACAAAACTTGGTATGTGAAGGAGACTTGATTGTGGCACCCCTCTTCAAAATTAGATTTACCGGCCGGTTGCACCCGGGCGTGAATAGAGAGCATGTCATTCTTGCATTCAGCAGGCGTTTTTCAATTTCTCAGGACAAGGTGCGCCAACTACTGGCAAGGGGTGAGGAGATCACTCTCAAGAAGGGAATGGAACACCAAAAAGCGGAACGATACCGGCAGGCAGTCGAAGAGCTGGGAATGGAAGTGGCGTTGGTGCCGATGGATACCCCTTCGTCCATGTCGGGGATGACGCTTGAAGCGCTGGATGATAAACCAGTGGAGGTGACTGCAGATCCTGTTAAGTCTGAAGAGGGTGGTGGCTTAGCAGAAAAGTTACAGCAGGCAGCCGGACTGATGTCATTGGAACCGGTGGAGGAGATAAAGGCGGAAGGGATAGAATCGAGTGGCACTCATGCAGAAGCTGATGTCTGTCCCAAGTGCGGCTCCGACTGGATCGATGCGGGGAGCTGCCGGGCGTGCGGTATTGTCATTGAAAAGTATCTGGCGGCCCAGGCGCGTATATCTGAAGATAATTCAGATGATGGTGTAGATGATAATCAGTCGAATCCCTATGCGGTTCCGCAGTCTGACCTTATCCCAGAGGGCGATCTGGGTGACTTCAGTGGCCCGGTCGCGCAGCCCATGGGGCACGGCTGGCAGTGGATATCCAGAGGCTACTGGCATTTCCGACAGAATCCATTTGCCTGGATCGGGGCTATATTGGCATGGATCCTGGCTTCCGTTGTTATAAGTATTATTCCAGTTATCGGTGCCATAGGTTCAATAGCGTCATATATCCTCTATCCTGTGATCATTGCCGGCTTTATTATTGGTGCTCACGCACAGGAACAGGGTGAAGACTTCCAGGTAAGCCATCTGCTGGCCGGCTTTTCTAATAATAGTAAGCAACTACTCCTTGTAGGAGTGATGTATACCGTCGGCTTAATAATTATTGGTGTTGCAATAGGTCTGATGGTAGGTGGTCTCTTTATGCTCAGTGGGGAGGCGCTGAGTCAGGGTGATATGCCTGCGGCGAATACCATAGTATTGGCCGTCTTGGTAGGCATTGGTCTCTCTATTCCCCTGATGATGCTCTCCTGGTTTGCTCCGGCACTGATAGCACTCGAAGGGATGTCGGCGATAGCCGCCATGAAGTTGAGCTTTATCGGCTGCGTGAAGAATATCCTGCCGTTTCTACTCTATGGTGTAATCATGCTTATCTTTATGATTATCGGATCCATTCCAGTGGGTCTGGGCTTGCTGGTGGTGATTCCGATAATGTTCGCATCTATGTATACCGCTTACAGGGATATTTATTACAGCTGATGATTAGTTTTGCCAAAGGGATGAGGCATGGCGGGTGTACGGTGAAGAAACGGTTTGTCAGTCCAAGTCACCGTGGGCAGGCTCTAATAGGCATTTCTGGATAACGGGATGCTGGATACAGCACGTCAATACGAAACCCCGGAAGGCATAGATCTTGAAATGCGTATCGCCGGTCCGGTGGTGCGGGCTTGTGCCTGGGCCATCGATCTCGTTATTCGTTTTGGTCTCTATGGGGTGATCTCAATACTCTTCGCTTTTTTTGGCGGTATCGGCGTCGCCTTTTATCCTCATCGGGATCTTTCTCGTCGAGTGGTTTTACCCGGTGATCTTTGAGGTGAGGACGGGTGCTACGCCGGGTAAGAAGGCGATGGGGCTCCTGGTGGTTCATGACAACGGCACACCGGTCTCTCTCTCCTCCTCGCTGATTCGCAATCTTCTTAGAACAGCCGACTTTTTCCCTTTTCTCTACGGTTTTGGCCTGCTTGCCATGCTCTTTAATCATGAATTCAAACGGCTTGGGGATATGGCCGCCGGTACTCTGGTGGTGTATGACGATAAGCAGGTTGAACGTATGGCGCTACCGGCTACAGAGGCGCTGCGACCACCTGCCGGCTTGACCGGTGATGAGCAGCATACGTTGCTGGCTTTTGCCGAGCGCAGCACGCTTCTCTCCGATGACCGGAAGGCCGAACTCGCTGAAATCCTCTCGGATCTAACTGAAAGTCAGGGACAAGCAGGCGTGGAGAAGCTTCACGCCTATGCCAACTGGCTCGCAAGTGGACGGGGAAAATAGATGCGGCAACAGAGTTTTGAACAGCAGTACGGCGACCAATGGCAGACGTTGAAACTGTTGTTGGATGATCTGGCGCTATCCCGGCGCAAAAGCCGACTCTCGGCGGATGAACTGGAGCAGCTCCCCCACCTCTATCGGCAGGTATGCAATCACTACGCTCTTGCCCGCAGCCGACACTACAGTCCGGCGTTGGTGAGTCAACTCCATGATCTGGTTTTGCGCGGTCATCGACGGCTCTATCGTCGGCGTGGTGCCGGACTATGGCGTCTTGTCGCCTTTATCGCCTCCGGCTTCCCGGTGACACTGCGACGTAATGCATGCTATTTTTGGCTGGCGACTGCACTCTTCCTACTGCCCGGCCTGCTGGTGGGTGGCTACTGCTACTCCAATCCGGAAATTATCTACAGTGTTCTCGACAGTGCCGAGGTCGCCTCCATGGAGTCGATGTACGACCCGGCAAATCGCAAGCCGGGGCGTGAGATGGAGCGCAGTTCCGAGACCGATTTTGTTATGTTCGGAGTCTATATCTCCAACAATATCGGCATTGGCTTTCGTACCTTTGCCGGAGGCGTTCTTTATGGAGTGGGCACGCTGTTTCTGCTGCTCTTCAACGGCGTGGTGATCGGTGCCGTAGCCGGGCATCTCACTCGGGTAGGCTATCAGGATACCTTCTGGCCCTTTGTCAGTGGCCATGGATCGTTTGAGCTGACCGCAATTGTTATCTGCGGTGCAGCGGGGCTGATGTTGGCCCACGCCTTATCGCCCCCGGTCAACTGACTCGCTTGGCGCATTGAAGGTACGTGCGGCCGAAGCGTTGACGCTGGTCATGGGTGCGGCCTTGATGCTGGTGGTGGCGGCATTTATCGAGGCTTTCTGGTCATCCAGCAGTGTTGCTATTGCAGTCAAGTATACGGTGGCCGCACTGTTGTGGTTGATTGTGGTGCTCTATCTTGGATTTGCCGGTTCAAACACCAGCCGGAGAAATGATGGATCTTAACAAGATGACCGTCACTATCCGGCCACGCAACGCCTGGGAGGGGATCGATCTCGCTTCGCCATGGCGCGCCACTGGCTGCGGCCGTTATGTCTGCTCTGGCTGGGGTTGGCGCTGCCGGTCTATCTGCTGGCATCACTGCTGCTCTCCGACTACCCCTGGGCTGTGATCATGCTGGTCTGGTGGCTCAAACCGCTGTACGAGCCACTGCTTCTTTTCTGGTTGAGCCGGAGGTTGTTCGATGAGGCGCCCGGGGTGGGTGAGGTACTGCGCCGCAGTCTGAGTATCGTTCGGCCGCAACTGTTTGCAAATCTCACATGGCGTCGTTTCAACCCCAACCGCTCATTCAATATGCCGGTGGCGATTTTGGAGCAGCTCAAGGGCAAAGAGCGGAAGCGACGTGTCGAGGTGCTGGGCCGGGGACAGCATGCCGGCACTTGGTTGACCATTGTCGGTATCCACTTTGAAACCCTGCTCGAACTCTCCTTTATGGTACTGCTGATAGTGATGCTGCCGGAGGAGCTACGTTGGTGGATATGGAGAGTTTTGTTTTCACCCCGGGAGCGCTGGAGGAGTGGCTGCAACATATAGGCAGCCTGCTTGCCATGTCCCTGATCGCTCCCTTCTATGTGGCCGGCGGTTTTGCTCTCTACCTGACGCGGCGCAGTGAACTGGAGGCGTGGGATATCGAGATTAACTTCCGTCGTCTCAGGGCCAGGCGTAAAACCCCGCGACTGATGCCGGCGGCGATGGTGATGCTGGCTTCCCTATTTTTGGTGTTGCCCCTGTCGGAGGGAGAGGCTGCAGAGGTGAGCCATGAAGAGGCGAAAGTGCTGATCAAAGAGGTGCTGCAGCAGAAAGAGTTCGGCAAGCTGGAGAGCGAGAGTTACTGGAAATATATCGGCAAGGATGATGAGGCGGATGATAAGGATGCCTCCGGATTGGCATGGCTGATCGAGCAGCTTATTGATCTGATTTCGGGTTTTACCAAGGGCTTTGCGGCGATAGGTGAACTGCTGATGTGGATTGCCGCTGGGCTGGTGATAGCACTGCTGCTCTACATAATCGCAAAAAACAGGGGCTGGTTTGCATTTGGTGGTCTATCCATGGGCGGTCAAAAAAAAGAGGCGGTGGTCTCTCTCTTCGGTCTTGAGGTGGCACCTGACAGCCTGCCGGAGGATCTACCCGCCGCCATTGAACATCTACTCGGCCAGGGTGATCTGCGTGGAGCGATGAGCCTGCTCTATCGTGGCGCGCTGGTAAAGTTCATCCATCAGGATCAGGTTGAGATCCCCGACAGCGCAACGGAGGGAGAGTGTCTGCAGCAGGTGGTCGCAGCAAGGCCTGCAGATGAGGCGGCTCTTTTTCAGCGGTTGACATGGCACTGGACTGCACTGGCATATGGCCATGAGATGCCGGCGGCAGAGCTGGTGATGGGACTGAGCCGGGAGTGGAGTGGACTTATTGGCCTGAAGGAGGATGACGGTGAGGGGTAAGATCTCCATTGCCCTTGCCGCTCTTCTGGCAGTTGCCTTGGCGGGAGGGATCGCCTGGTGGTTCTTCAATAATTTTGAGAGAGCGACAAGGGAGTCCCGCAGTGAGGTCTCACCACAGGCGAGAAAGAATCCACTATTGGCGGCAGACTATTTTCTCTCACGCAGTGGTATTGAGAGCAGGAGTGTCAGCGGACGTCAGCGCCTGCTGAAGATGCCAAAAGAGCCGGGGCTTCTGCTGGTAAGCCACCTTGGCCCGAGCCTGCCACCGGAGAGAGAGTCTGAACTGCTTAACTGGATAGAAGATGGTGGTCATCTGGTGATCACACCGGAGCAGGAGAGGGATGAGGAGAGTGAGAGCAGCGGCAACCACCTGCTCGATGAACTTGGGGTGGAGTTGCTCATTATCGACTTGGATGAACTTGAAGATGCGGTCGGGAGTGTAGCTGTAGATGAAAAGAACAGAGACGGCCCGACCAGTGAGAAAGTAAAACTGACGGCCATCGACTACCCGGGGGTCGTTCTGCCGGTCAATATAGCTTTCCAGCCCCAGCGCATCCTGCTCGATTCAAAGGAGCAGGCAGAGTGGGGAGGCTGGGATGAGCAGGGCTACCACCTGCTGCAGTACGCCATTGGCCGGGGGCGGGTGACGGTGTTGAGTGATAACCGTTTTCTTACCAACAACCAGATTGAAAAAGAGGATCATGCCCTGCTGCTGTGGTTGCTGGCGCGGGATCATAAGCGCGCCTGGCTGCTCTATAGCAGCAACATGCCCTCGCTGTTGAGGCTGCTCTGGAGCAGTGCGCCACAGTTGATGGTTGCCGTGCTTATTCTGTTGTGGCTGGTGGTGTGGCACTTGGGATTGACCAGTGGGCCGCGCCTTACAGCCGGTGATTTTTTGCGGCGAAATCTACTTGAACATCTACAGGCGGCAGCCTCATTTGCCTGGCGTGTCGACCATGCTCAAAAGATGTTTGAGTCATCAAGGCGTGCCGTCGAGCAGGAGTGGCAGCGACGCCACCCAATATTGGCTCGGCTGGATAGAAGAGAGCGCTGTGAATGGATCGGGGAGCAGACCGGACTGAGTGCCAGGGCGGTTGAGTCGGCGCTTTACGGCGACTACTCCGGAGAGCAGGAATTTATCAGGATCAGTTCTGTACTGCAGAAGCTGGCGATGAAAAGGTGACAGAGATTATGAGTGACGGCGAACAGAGGGGCATTCCGGAAGATGTGCTCGAAAAGGTGCGGAGTCTGGAGGGGGAGGTACAGAAGGCGGTAATCGGTCAGCAGCAGGTGGTTCGTGAGGTGGTTATCGGGCTGCTGGCAGCGGGTCATATACTGGTGGAGGGAGTGCCTGGACTGGGAAAAACCCTGCTGGTGCGCAGTATTGCCGCCACCGTCGGTGGGGAGTTCAGCCGTGTGCAGTTCACTCCCGATCTGATGCCGAGTGATATCAGCGGTCACATCATGTTTGATATGAAGACTGACGCATTTCGGGTACGCAAAGGGCCGGTATTCTGTAACTTCCTGCTGGCGGATGAGATCAACCGGGCACCGGCCAAGACCCAGTCGGCACTGCTGGAGGTGATGCAGGAGCAGCAGGTGACCATTGAGGGGCGCTCGTTTATTCTCGATAAACCCTTCCTGGTGCTGGCGACACAGAACCCCATCGAGCAGGAGGGAACCTACCCGCTGCCGCAGGCGCAACTCGACCGTTTCCTGCTGAAGGTGTTTATCGACTATCCGGCCCTGGATGAAGAGCACCGAATGGTGCGTCAGGTGACCAACAACTCGGTGGGCGACCAACTCGACATCTCCGCTATCACCACCCTCTTGCAACCTGGGGAGGTGGTACAGCTACAGAACTATACCGCGGGCCTGGAAGTGGATGAGGAGATCGTCGCCTACGCTGTGCGTATTGTTCGAGCTGCTCGTGATTGGAGCGGCATCGAGATCGGCCCCGGTCCCCGCGGCAGTATCGCACTGCTGCGTGCCGGTCGCGCACACGCCCTGCTGCAGGGTAACCGCTTTGTCACACCGGATGATATTAAAGCGGTGGCCCCGGCAGTGTTGCGTCATCGCCTGAAGCTGACCACCGATCTGGAGATTGAGGGCTATAGTCCCGATGATGTGCTGGGGGATATTCTCGCCAACGTGGATGCCCCCAGAGTATGACTCCCAGCAGAACCCTGCTGATCGTCTCTCTCCTGCTCGCTGTAGTGGCGCTGGCGGCAGCGTTTCTGCCTGGTTGGGATCACTCTGGTGGGGGTTGGCCGGGATCACTATGGGTGTTGTGTTGCTTGACCTGGTCACTGTACACCGCTCCATCGATGTTGAGCTGCGCCGTGAGGTTAGGCATAGCATCCCTGTCGGTGCCTGGTCTCAGGTCACTCTAAGCCTGATAAATAGGGAGCGGCGTCCTTTTGCTATTCGCCTTCACGATCACCACCCGGCCTGGTTCGAGGTTGAGACCCTCCCTTGTGAGTTGACGCTGCCTCAGCGGCAGAGTGCAAAGGTCACTTATCGTGTTCGTCCTACGCGACGTGGGGATGGTGACTTTCCCGGTTGTGACCTGCTGCTGCTGTCACCCTTGGGATTCTGGCATAAGAAGCGCTTCCTCCAGGTGGAAGATAGGGTCAAAGTGTTCCCCAATTTTCAGGAGATCAGCCGCTACGCCCTGCTTGCCACCGATCACCGACTCAGTCAGATGGGGGTGAAGCGGCGACAGCGTCGTGGTGAGGGCAACGATTTTCACCAGCTGCGTGAGTATCGCCCCGGTGACAGCATGCGCCAGATCGATTGGCGAGCGACCTCACGCTACCGTAAGCTAATCTCGAAGGAGTACCAGGACGAACGGGATCAGCAGGTGCTCTTCCTGCTCGATTGCGGCCGGCGTATGCGCCACGAAGAGGAGGGGCGGGTGCATCTCGATCAAGCGCTCAACGCAATGTTGCTGTTGGCCCATGTCGCAGCCCGGCAGGGGGATGCAGTGGGTTTTCTCTCCTTTGGTGGGCCCCGGCGCTGGCTGCCCCCACGCAAGGGTAGCAACAGTGTACGGGAGCTGCTGGAAAGAACCTACGATCTGGCTTCCACCAGCGAAGCCGCAGACTACCTCGCCGCCGCCCGGGAACTGATGCCACTGCAGCAGCGACGTGCCCTGGTGGTGATCATGACCAACACTCGTGACGAAGACCATGCCGACCTGGCTGCCGCCGTGCGGCTGCTACAGCGCAGACATCTGGTGGTGGTGGCCAATCTGCGTGAATCACTGCTCGACGAATCCCTGGCCAAACCGGTGCGCAATTTTGATGATGCCCTGCAATTTCATGGTGTAAATCAGTATCTTGATAACCGCCGCCAGGGACTGAGTTCCCTGCGCCACAAGGGGGCTGTGATCCTTGATCTGCAGGCACCCCAGTTGCCGGTGACGCTGGTGAATAACTACTTGATGATCAAGGCGAGCGGGTCGCTTTGATCTAACTTCTCCTTCACCCTTGGTGCTAATTAGTCTACTTTTATGGGTGTAGGGCATCAATTAAAGAATGATAAATCAGGCAGCCATCAAAATGAGGTTGTTTTCTGCGTTTAGCTCATTCAGGGATGAATATCTGTCCTGATTATCTATCGTCGGTATACGAGGAGAAGATCATGAGATCAGGTTTTCAGGACATCCACAAAGGTGCTGTCTGGTTGTTTTTATTGGCAGTGTTCGGGCTGTTGCCGGCTTGTGACAATGCGCCCACAAGCAAGGAAGTTACAGCTGCGGCTCCAACGCAAACCACCACTCCCGCCAAGGAGAAGAAGACCTCTATCGCTTTGGTGATGAAAACCCTGACCAACCCGTTTTTTGTCGAGATGGAGAAGGGGGCGAGGCGTGCGGAAAAAGAGTTTGATATCACTTTAGTGGTCAAGACCGCTGCCCAGGAGACGTCCATTCGGCAGCAGGTCGCCATTGTCGATGATCTGGTACGGGAAAAGGTCGATGCGATTGTGATCGCCCCCGGAGATTCAGTGGAACTGATTCCGGTATTGAAGAAGGCCCAGGATGCCGGCATCAAGGTCGTCAATATTGATAACCAACTCGATCCGGTATTTTCCAAGAAAAACGGCCTGATAGATGTGCCGTTTATCAGTGTGGATAACGAGTCCTCCGCATACCAGAGTGCCAAATATATCGCCGATAAGATTACACAACCCTCCAAGGCTTTGCTGATGGAAGGCATCAGGGGGGCAATGAATGCGGAACAGCGTAAAAATGGAGCAGCCAAAGCTTTCTCAGAGAACCCCAATATCCAGCTTGCAGAAATGGATTCGGCAAACTGGAAGATTGATGAGGCAAAATCTTGATGCAGGCCTGGTTAAAAAAACATCCGGATGTGCGCCTGATATTCGTAGCCAATGACATGATGGCCCTCGGCGTGATCAGTGCTTTGAAAGAGGCAGGAAGCAGCGAAGTATTGGTTGCCTCCTACGATGCTCTGGATCAAGCCAAGCAGGCGATACGTGATGGCAAATTACAGGCGACGGTGGATCAGTTGCCGGCAGAGCAGGGTTATATGGGTGTGAAGTATGCGCTAAAAGCCCTCAAGGGAGAGGCGCTTCCCGCGATCACCCTGATCGACACCTTGCTGGTAACAGCGGACAACATAGATAACTGATAACAGTATGTTCAAGTTCTTCAGCAGGCTGAACATCACCTATAAGTATGCCATCTTTTTGGTGCTGATAGGTGTTGTTCCCCTGCTGACAGCCAGCCTGGTGGCCTATCAGACGGCGAAGGAAGCGCTGGTCGCCGGTGCACTCAAAGATCAGGTGCATATCCTTGAAGGTTACCGGGACAATCTGGTCCTCATTCAGGAACAGATCGAAAGTCTTATCGCCAATATCTCAAGCGTAGAGGCAATCGCAGATGCGCTACTTAGACCGCAGCGGGATATCACAACCTACGAGCAGCTCGCCACCGAAGCCCAGGTTGGCTATATCCTGAACGGCTACCTTAATGTAAAAGGACTTGTTTCCATTTATGTATCCGGCGAGCAGGGTTCTAACTTCCAAGTTGGAGATACCCTCGATACAAGGACTAAAGAGACGGTAAGAGATCAGATAAAGCAGGAAGCAAGAGAATCGCAGCAGCTGGTGCACTGGGTTGGTGTGACGGAAAATATCAGTGCCGGATCGAGCCAGGATTATGTGCTGGCTGCAGCACAAACGATGTATTCAACGGACAGGGAAAGCCTCGAAAGAAAACCCATTGGAACCTTGATAGTCAATTTCAGTACTGATTCGCTATCCAGGCTTTTTGATATGACCGATGAGACTGCCAAGTTCTATCTGATCGATCAGAATAATCGCTATATTTTTCACCCCAACAAGAGGCGTATCGGTCAGGATGTGGGAGATTACAGGCAAGGGGTTCTGGGAACGACTCAGCGGCATGTGTTGGTAAACTCTCCTCAGGGGAGTGTCTACCAGACTATACAATCGGTAGAGCGTAGCGGTTGGATGCTGTTGTCAGAGGTCCCACGATCAGCTCTGCTGGCCCAGGTGGTTCTCATCCGCAATGCCACTATCGGCGTGTTCACCCTCGCATTGATCTTTATGGGTTTTGTTGCAGTATATTTTTCAAATTCTCTGGTCTCGCCAATCAAGTACATAACCATGAGTTTTCAGCGCTTGAAAGCGGGTGATACTGATGTAGAGAAACTGCCGGTTCCCGGGGTGGATGAGATCTCTCAACTGGCACAGTGGTTTAATCAGTTTCTGGATGAGTTGCACAAGCGTCATGATTCAGAAAAGGCGCTACGCCTCAGTGAAGAACGATATGAACTGGTTTCACGTGCCACAAATGAAGGTATCTGGGATCTGAATCACGAAGCCAAAAGCGTCTATTTTTCAGACCGTTTCAAAGAGATTGCCGGTTATAAGCCAGATGAACTGAAAGCCTCCCTGGCCACTTTCTACAGTTTGATTCACAAGGAAGATCGCCCCTATGTCCGAAGCCACCTCAAGGAATTTCTTCGATCGAAAAACTCTTCCATCAATGTAGAGCACCGGATGGTCAGGCCTGATGGCTCCTTTGTCTATGTCAGTAACAACTGTCAGGCGATACGTGATAAGAGAGGCAAGGTGATCCGGATGGCGGGTTCCATTCAGGATGTCAGTCTGCAAAAAGAGATTGAGGGAAGGTTGCGTCATGATGCATCCCACGACCCGCTGACCGGTCTCTATAATCGCCAGTGGATGCTAAAACGCATCAGCCGTGAACTGGTTGAGTACAGGGCGCATCCTGAAAAAGAGTTTGCCGTTCTGTTTCTTGATCTCGATGACTTTAAGCAGCTTAACGACACACTGGGCCACAGCTACGGCGATCTATTACTCATTGAGGTATCCAAGCGCATTGAGGAGAGTATAAGGCCGGGGGATTCACTGGCGCGCCTTGGTGGAGACGAGTTCATTGTCCTGTTGCCTAATATAAAAACTACTGATGCATTGCAGGTTATCAAACGGCTGACGGATAGCATCTGCGATCCTTATTACCTTTATCATCACGAGTGCCGGTCACACTCCAGTATCGGTGTGGCCTTCTCAAAAACAGGCTATGACAATGCTGATGAGATACTTCGAGATGCCGATACCGCAATGTATCGGGCCAAATCCATGGGCAAGGGGCGTTACGAGATCTTTGACAATGAGATGCGTAGTATTCTGTTGGCGCGGACATCCATGGAGAAGGATCTGAATAAGGCCCTCGATAAGGGGGAGCTTGAGATGTACTTCCAGCCTATCTACTGCCTTAAAACAGATAGAACCATCGGCTTTGAGAGCTTGATTCGTTGGCACCATCCAAGCAAAGGTATCTCGCCGGATATATTTATCCCCCTGGCTGAAGAGAGTAATCTGATACATCCGTTGGGCCATTGGATATTCGGAGAGGTGGTGAGGCAGACGAAGGCGTGGAGTGAGCAATTTGAGCTGCCATCCGATTTTAAGGTTGCCGTCAATATTTCACCAAAACAGTTCACAGATCCCGGCCTTATCAACTTCATGAAGCAGGAAATTACCCAATATCAGCTGGATGCAAGTCATATTGCTGTGGAACTGACGGAGACTGCGATATTCAGGGACAAGTTGGCTGTGCTCGAATCTTTGACCCAACTCAAGGATTGCAGCATAAGTATTCACTTAGACGATTTTGGTACCGGTTACTCATCCTTGAGCTATCTCAGTATTTTTCCAATCAGTGCAATTAAGATTGATAAGTCTTTTGTGTCAAAAATCGCTGATGGTCGCCGTGAGGAACAGCTTGTGAATACGTTGATTCTGATGGCTAGAGAACTGGGCATCAAGGTGATTGCAGAAGGAGTAGAGAAAGCTGAACAGATGAATTATCTGAAGGCGAGGGCCTGTGATTTTGCCCAGGGTTATTACATCAACAAGCCTCTACCGGCGAATGAGGCAACAGAGATCCTCAGAGAGTTGTATTCCGTGAACGGATTCGCTGACCCTCTCCCCGATGGTGAGAAGGAGCTTGTGGAACCACGGTGACCTGATGTGGAGCCTCCGCCTCCTGGGTAATCGGATGTTTAAATTCCAGGAAGATATCTAATAAATCGCTATTTCACTTATGTTATCAGGTAGATAGCGTAAATTTGAAAAATTTATCACGCCTGCTTTGTGTCAAGTACAGGGATCCGTCAGTGCATTAGTCTGAGCGCCTCTTTTCTACCTATAGGGTGGATCAATATTGCAGGAGGTGTTTTCCATGTCGAGTGCGCAACAGAAGTATGATGCGGTATTCAGCCCGTTCAATCTTGAAAATGATGCGCTGTATAGAGAGTGGCGTGATCAAAAGCTGGAGGGATACCCGGCAAGCTTAGGTGACCTGTTGGTGGAGATTAATGACCCCCGCACCCTCACCGAAAGTGAGTATGAAGCACTGCTGCAACGTTGCCGCAAGGCGAATATGGCCCTCTATGCCGGCAACACGGGAACGGATACTGATCCGGAGATCCCTCTGGCGATGGCGCGCCGTTTTGGTCTCCAGCAGATCAATAAAAACTGGCTCGCTGATGAGACCGGCCTCACTTCGCTGACCGTCAGGGATGCCGGCGTTCGTCAGGACTACATCCCGTTCAGCAACAGACATATCAACTGGCATACCGATGGTTACTACAATCAAGCCGCAAAACAGATACATGCTTTGAATCTGCATGTTACTCAGCAAGCGGCCAGTGGCGGTGAAAATGCCCTTATGGATCATGAGATCGCCTATATCCTGCTGCGGGAGAAAAATCCCGATTACATCCGTGCCCTGATGGATGATAGTGCGATGACGATTCCGGCCCGTATCGACGAGGGCGGCAAGGTGGCTCGTCAGGAAGAGCCCGGTCCGGTGTTCAGCATCATGCCCTCTGGTGATCTGCATATGCGCTACACCATTCGCGTCAATAACGTGATATGGGCCGATGATCCGGCCAGTAGAGGGGCGTTGGCCACTCTGGAAGAGATCCTCAATAGTGACTCACCCTATATCTTTCGTGGCCGCCTTGAGTCCGGTATGGGGCTGGTGAGTAACAATGTGCTGCATGACCGTGCCGCATTCAGCGATGACGCGAGCCATAAACGCCACTACTATCGTGCTCGTTATTTTGACCACCTGGTCGGTACCGGTATCGCTGATTGACAACCGCCATAATCCAATCGGCACCTATAGGGAGACTCTGATCAAGTCATGATTGCTTTACGCTGGCTAAAATTGCCCCAATTCGCTCCGAAGATCGCAGCAATAGA
>MOXG01000019.1_pt1 | contig 42459 bp, 45 predicted proteins | sample 1471191 | NCBI WGS metagenome assembly MOXG01 (sample SAMN05806437, study PRJNA327811) | mollusc metagenome | isolation source: Phylotype C (NB3) bacterial symbionts from gill | host: Thyasira cf. gouldii | place: Canada: Bonne Bay, Newfoundland | collected 2010-08-19
AGATGAAAGCCGGTCTCTTCCCCTCTTTCATCGTCACCGTGTAACTGCGTCCACTCCTCCAGATAGTTGCTACGAATATAGGCATTGAGCGTACGCACATCAGACTCGCTGAATACACCATCAGGTGCGATACCCGTAGTAGTGACGGCATCGACGATAATCTGGTTCATTGCGTTGGCTGCCTGATTGCCGCCAATCAGATCTTGATCTGACACACGCCCCCTAAGCCCCAAGTCACTGCTCATGGTATCAACCAGTTGGTCAAGACCTGTACCTGTTTTACTCAGGTCTGTTCCATTGATGCGATCGAAATAGTTTGTGGACATTAGTGACTTCTCCTTTGGATATCATACTTGGTGACCCCCCTGTAATCGGGGTATGCCTAAACGTTACGCAAAGATTAGTCCGATTATCTGGAGCATTCACCGCAGCCAGTCACAACATCGGCGTGCGTTCTGTCACACTGCCGGCAGTTGCTTTTTATTGACGCCTTAGTTTAAATGGCAGCCTAATTACCTTATTTTTTCCCCTAGATTCAAACTTCAGACCAAGCTAACGAAGGAGGGATGGTGATAGAACAGGGAGTTAAGAGGGTGGAAGCTTAGTTGATGACGAGGATGCCATAAGCCGCCTTTTGGGTAGACGCTTTTTCTCTAAACACAATGGGGTGTGGTGCTACGAATCAGATGACCTGGCATTGGCCTTAGGAACCACCATTTAGAGCATCCCAAACTGGTAGATCATGTGGCCGCCCACACCTACCGTGACTAATCCCACCATAGCGAGCAGCCCGTTGTGGGCCCAGGTGAGAGTTCCCGCAGAGTATCTCAGCGGCAGGCTGATGACCATTGCCAGCAGTATCATGCCCAAAATCGAACCAGCACCGAACAGCGCAATATAGAGTAGCCCCTGGGCAGTTGATGAGACACTCTCCAGTGCCAGCACGATCAATGCGGCGGAACCGGCCATTCCATGGGTCATGCCCACCAGTAGAGAACGCAGAGGGAGCCGCTGTGGATGGTTGTGATGATGAGCCTCTTCATTATGAGGCTTTCCCGGAGAGTGCGAGTGGGCGTGAAAGTGCAGAGTCTCACCGTGGTGGTGACTATGAAAATGGATGCGATCCCTGATCAGCCGACGCAGTACATCCCCCCCCAGCAGCACCAGCATGACACCCACCGCCAATTCGAGCAGATGTGAGAGCTGCTGCGGCACCAGACTGTCCATGATCAGCACCAGCCCTCCAAAGAGAAACAGTGTCAAGGTGTGTCCTACGCCCCAAAACAGTCCCTGCCGCGCCGTCTCGCGGGCTGAGCAACTACGGGTCGCCAGGGAGGCTACAGCCGCCATATGATCGGCCTCTGTCGCGTGCTGCATGCCGATAAGAAAGCCAAGAAGGATGACTGACAACATCTGAACATTTCCGCTGCAAGGATAGGATCTCCCCCATATACAATAGCACCGCCTGATTGAGTGGCATGGAGCTATCTTGAACAAAACAGCCTCTCTGTAGAGAGGATTTTAGATTCAGTTGCGTTGAGTCAAGGTTTCACACACTCCAGGTTACCTATAATAAAATTCATGATTGACCAACCCGCTCACTGACATTAGTTTCACATTGAGTGGTTAGGGTGTGACTTCGTAACATTTAAAGAGGAGAAACGACATGCTTGGGGAGATGCACGATATCCTTCATGAGTTCCCCAACCTTGAAGGAAAAATCAACGAACTTCATGAGACCAATGTGGAGTTTGCCGGTCTGATGGATAAACACGATAAGATCGATGGGGAGATCCGTAATTTGGAGGAGCAGGGCTCACCGACCACAGATGAGCACATGGAAGAGCTTAAATACCGCCGAACAGAGCTGAAAGACCAGGTATTTACTCTACTGCGCTCACTGGCGTAAACATCCTATTTTTAAATAACGGAACGGCATCTCAGTCGCTCCGCTCATCCAACCACTCACCGATCTTCGGCGGTATCTGCTTTTGCACCTCGCCACTAACATAGATACCGATATGCCCATCCGCAAAGGCAATCTCGCTATAGTCACTACTGCCGGTTCGCCCCGAAAATGCACTCTCCACCCTGTCCAACTGAGGATTTTAGGTTCAATAGAGATAGCTAAACAGGTAGAATCATCCGATCAGTTTTTACCCCCAATTGAGGATCAGAGATGCCACAAAACCATCATGGCGAGCAGGTTGTACTTGCCAGCAACAACGCCGGAAAAGTCCGGGAGATCAACCAGCTACTCGCTGAACAGGCGATCAAAGTGTTACCCCAGAAAGAGTTCGACATACCCGAAGCCGATGAGACCGGACTCACCTTCGTTGAGAATGCCATTCTCAAGGCCCGTCATGCCGCCGCCCTCAGCGGACTACCCGCCATTGCCGACGACTCCGGCATCGAGGTGGATGCACTCAAGGGTGCCCCCGGCATCTACTCCGCCCGTTTTGCCGGCCCCAGCTGTAATGACCAGGACAACAATGTGAAGCTGCTGGAAGATTTGAAGGACGTTCCCGAGGCCGAGCGCAACGCACGTTTCCAGTGTGTTATGGTCTATATGCGCCACGCCGAAGATCCTACTCCAATCATCTGCCAAGCACTTGGGAGGGGCGTATCCTGACGGAACCACAGGGCGAAAACGGCTTTGGTTACGACCCTCTGTTTTTGGTGCCGGATCAAGGGTGCACCTCGGCTGAATTGAGCGCAGAGCAGAAGAACAAACTGAGTCACCGGGGTCAGGCACTGCGGAAACTGATGGCGGCTCTCACCTGATAAACGAGGGATAGGGAGGGCATCCTATGTCACAAAAGTGGGCATACCTGATGCTCTCCTGCTCTGCCCTCTTCTGGTCCGGTAACTTTGTCATTGGGCGCGCCATCGCCACTGATATCCCTCCCATCGCCTTCTCCTACTGGCGCTGGTCCCTTGCCCTGGCACTGATTCTGCCGTTTACCGTCAAATCCCTGATTACCCAGTGGCCTATCATTCGAGCCAACCTGCTACCGCTAATCTTTTTGGGTCTCCTTGGTGTCTCCGGGTTCAACACTTTTGTCTATCTAGGGCTGCAGGAGACCACCGCCACAAACGCTCTGCTGATCAACAGTTTTATACCTATCCTCATCATCCTGCTGTCACGCATCATGATAGGCACACCCATTACCTCAGGAAAACTGGCTGGTATCCTGGTCTCCACCATCGGAGTGGTGCTGCTGGTTGTTCAGGGAAGTCTCGAGAATCTGTTGTCACTCAAAATCAACCAGGGTGACCTGTGGGTACTGGCCGCCAGTTTTATATGGGCGATCTACTCCATCGGGCTGCGCCGACGCCCTGCCGATCTGCCGGCGCCGACCTTTCTACTGGTCACTATAATTGTCGGCTTTCTCGTCCTGAGCCCGATCTACTGGTTTAACCCGCTCAACGAACCGATATTCACTCTCAACACCGGCAACCTGATGGCTATTGGTTATGTCGCACTGTTCGCCTCCATCGGTGCTTTTCTCTGCTGGAATCAGGGAGTAAAGATTGTCGGTGCGGGCAGTGCGGGGCAGTTTATTCACCTAATGCCGCTTTTCGGCACCGCCATGGCGATTGCTTTTCTTGGAGAGCAGCTCTACTGGTTCCATGTCGTTGGTGCCGGCGCCATCGGTACGGGAATCCTTCTTTCGTTAAGAAGCCGTCAATAACAAACCATTATTACGGCGGTTATAATGGGAAACACCAATACCGGCCAGGCAATCTCTGATGTTAAGTTACGAAACTGGTATTGCACCATTCAAAGGAGGACGTCATGAAAAAACAATCAAAAACATTATTGCTTGGCATATTGGCAGGCACATTAATATCGCTTTCAGTTCAGGCCGATAACTCTTTCAACGCCGGATTTCCGGATACAGCGTGGGATGGAATAAATGTACCACCGGGCAGCAGTGTCAGAAGTTTGGTGGTAAACCATCAACCCTGCACTCTCGGTCAATGGCATCCCGAGTGGCGCGAACCTGCTGGTTATGGAATATAGCGACAAGACCTACAAAAAAATGGATGACGGCGGCCACGGAAAAATTGGCTATGCTCTGAATGGTGGGGGTGACAGTGCGCAAGTTCCCTCTATTCCCGGCCACTCTTTTGACTTGCCCTCCGGCTTTTTCCTGGTTGCAGCCCACCGCGCACCAAAATGGGATAAGGCGGGCGCCTACATGCCCCCCTGCTCGGGCGGGAAAGGTAACGACTACCACCTAACGGTCAAAGCGATCAAACAGGATGGCGAGACATCTGAGGTATTGGCACAGACATTAGTCGTCCTCGGTAAATATTAAGCTACAGCTTTTACAGCCGGCAGAGCATTCGCTCAGTAGAGAAAGATAGAGGGGCCACTTCCGGCCCCTCTATCTTTAGTGGCTATGCACAATGGTCCTGAAGCACTACCTTCATAGAAAATGCACATCTGTAGGAGCGAATTTATTCGCGATCAGGCTCCATGGCATGTTCTTCGCGAACAAGTTCGCTCCTACACCCAGTTCCCGGATTATAGTGCACAGCCATTTTATCTTTTGGGAACCTCCGGGTGGGTCATGATCAATTGCCACAACCACTTTTGCCGAGCAATCTAATGCCTGAGGGGGCAACAGATATATCCCATCACCATCCTCCTTATCATCCGGTCCACGAAGCTTTTGTAGATCAGAATAAAATTAAAAATGGATCGGTTATCATATATCCAGCCGGATCTATTCAATCTCCTGTTAGGAACGAAGCAAACCGGTGAAAAGCCACCACCGCAATCAGAGACAATCCTTATGACATACGCCGCAATCACCGGCTGGGGGAAATGCATCCCGCCGGCCAAACTGACCAACTCCGACCTCGAAACCCTGCTGGAGACGAGTGATGAGTGGATTGTCAGCCGTACCGGCATGAAGGAGCGGCGAATCTCTCATGTCCCGATGAGTGATCTAGCACATATCGCCTGCGAGCACGCCCTTGCCGCCGCAGGGAAGAGTGCACAGGAGGTGGATCTGATTATTCTTGGCAGCTGCACCTATGATGAAATCGTACCCAACGCCTCATCACGGGTACAAAAACTGCTGGGAGCGACTCATGCCGCCTGTATGGATATCAATACCGCATGCACCAGTGGCATGTACTGCCTGACCGTCGCCAATGCGATGATCAAAACCGGTGTTGCAAAAAATGCACTGGTGATTGGCGCCGAGGTAATTTCAAGGGCGATGGACTGGAGCAACCGCAATGTCGCCGTTCTATTTGGCGACGGTGCCGGCGCACTCTTTCTCGAAACACAAGAGGAGAAAACGGGTGTGGTGGCTGAGTCTCTGGGGTGCTTTGGTGACGACCGTGATATTTTAGCCGTACGCGGCCTGGGTTTGAGCGGTACCAACCGAGAACTCTCTCCTGAATTTGAGTGGGACTTTTCAGGTCAGGAGATATTTAAAAAAGCGGTCATCGGGATGAGCAAGGCCTGTGATGATGTGCTTGAAAAAGAGCAGCTGAAAAATAGTGAGATTGATCTGGTGGTTCCGCATCAAGCTAACCTGCGCATTATCGATGCCCTGGGAAAACGCCTGAAGGTAGACAAAGATAAGGTGTTTATCAATATTCAGCGCTACGGCAATATGTCTTCGGCCACAGCCATCATCGCGTTGGTTGAAGCGGTGGAAGAGAGAAAAATAGTACCGGGAGCAAGAGTATTGATGCCCGCCTTTGGTGCAGGGCTTACCTGGTGCGCACATCTAATCCAATGGGGCGAGCGCACCACCCCCATCGGCACATCTGATGCGAGCCTGCCACCTTGTAAACTCACGGGTTTGCAGCTGGTGGAGAAGATATGCGCCGAGAGGGCTTCAAGCTAACTCAAGATAATCATCTCAAAGTAGCAGTGCTACGGTAACCCTATATCCTGGCGTAGAAGTGAGCTTGTTCGCGAAGAACAGACCCAGAGATAACGCAAATAATCACCCTCCGTTGCCGCTCCACGACTAAATCAGGTTTATCTACGGGAAAAGAACCAAGGTACATTTCTCCCCTGTCTATATTTGTAGTCGCCCCTGGGAGCACTGAACACCGCCTTCCGGAAAGGCCATGGAATCCATTTCTTCGGCAAGGCCTTGTCATCTACATCAGCCAGCATGCGCAATGCAAAGACAGCCCCAATAACAGGTAGTAGCCAAACAAAGAGAAACTGAAGAACCTTATTGCCATAACTGAAGATCTTGCAGTGGTGAAGCACCAGGGTTGCGATAATATTCAGATAGAGAACATAGAGCAGCAAAATAAGAAATGCCGCGATAAAAAAGTAGGGTATGTCCATAGTTTTGTTATTTTTAACCTTACGTGAAGAAAACCTGTTAGATCATATCACTATCGTACCAGACAGATAGTGGGCCATGCGGAAAGTAAGGTAAGGGGTTTATCAATATACAGCGCTATGGCAACATGCCTTACGCCACTGCCATCATGGCGCCGGTTGAAGCGGCAGAAGAGGAAAAAGTATAGTCGGGAGAAAAAGTGCTGATCGCGGCGGAAGCCGCTCCTACATCCACCTTTCCCGCATAGCCGCAAAAAACTGCATGTACGCTGTAATGGAAAAGCCTTTTTACATCTCACCGACAAAGGCAGTGGTTTACCAAAATTAAATAATTTCATTATGCTAAACAGCTCCCCGCAAATCCTCAAACGACTGGCCGCCCTGGTCTGGGTTATCGGCTTTGTCGTACTTTTCATAAAGAGCGGAGGCCTCTTTATAGAGGCGGAGAGAACCACTCCTGGTCAACCCCTAACCTGGATAGCCATTGTGGCTGGAATGGTGATTGGTATGGTCAAGGCAAAGTACCTGTTCAGCAAACTTTGTATCAAGAATCTCAAACGAATCGACGGACTGGAACAGCCTAAGATCTGGCACTTCTACCGGGCGCGGTTTTTTATCTTTCTGGGTACGATGATCTCACTGGGGGCCTATCTATCTCGACTGGCACAGGGGGATTACTACATTCTGGTTTCATTGGCTGGCGTGGAGATCTCTGTCGCCACCGCACTGCTCGGAAGTTGTTACTGTTTCTGGAGAGAGCGGTAGCAAGGGATAGCCATATCTCTCAACATTAAGAAGCACCGAGTATAAACAATCACAAGCTGTTTCATGTCAATCGAGCATTTTAGATATTTGCCTTCATGCAGGTTTATTTGCGGCCAAGAGTAATCCAGGATTTTCTATTAACCCGGCACCATAATAGGTCATCGGGAAATGTTAAGGCAACTACTTAGGGAACCTCTTCAACTCCCCAAAATATTTATCCTCCAAAACCTGCACTGAAACAGGACGGCTATAGAGGAAACCTTGGGAGACATCACACTGGTGTTCAGCAAGAAAATCAGCCTGTGCCTGAGTTTCTACACCCTCTGCCACAACCACTAGTCCCAATACCTTGCCCAGCGCTATTGTCGCCTTAACGATCTCGGCATCATCCTTGTCTTCGATCACATCCTTCACGAACTCCCGATCTATCTTCAGCTTATCTGCATGAAACAGCCGCAAATAACTAAGCATGAGAACCCCGTACCGAAGTCATCAATGGCGAACTTAATACCTTGACGTGAGAGGTTCTGGATCGCCTGACGTGTTGATTCTGTAGCATCGATAAGCACGGTTTCCGTGAACTCCAGCTCAATGCAATCTGCCGACACACCAGTACGCACCAGTATCTGCTCCACATTCTGCTGAAACGAGGCATCACTCAGCTGTTTAGCACAGAGGTTTACGGCAATACGACCAAATTGAATTTCCCAATCCGACCAGTTCTTTGCCTGTCGGCAAGCCTCGCCCAACACCCAATCAGACATCCCCTTGATAAAACCGCGTTTTTCTGCAACCGCAATAAAATCAACAGGCATCAATACGCCCCGCTCCGGATGCCGCCACCTGACCAGTGCCTCAAGACCGACCAGCTTTCCTGAACTGATTTCAAACTGCGGCTGATACTCCAGGAAGAACTCCTCTCGCTGTACTGCCACCATCAGCTCTTGGGCCAGACTCATCTCACGATACATCTGTACCGACATGGCATCACCAAAGAAGGTAAATAACCCTCGACCGGCCTCTTTGGCCTTATAGAGGGCCACATCCACATTGCTGAGCATTTCGTCCAGGGTGATATCCCGATCTTCCGGCACTATGATGCCGATGCTGGTATTGATCTGAATGGTATTGCCTTCGATCTGAAAACTCCCTTTCAGCGCCTTGATAATCTTGTCGGCCAGTAGCGATGCATCGGTGGTATCACCAAGATTTTTCTGAATCAGGCCAAACTCGTCACCTCCCAAACGGGCGAGGATATCTGTTTCACGGGTTGCCTCCATCAAGCGCAGGGAAACCTCCTGCAGCAGCTTATCACCTACCGGATGCCCCAGGCTGTCATTAACCTCTTTGAAGTGATCCAGGTCCAGTAGATGCAGGGCAAACAGCTCGCCGTAACGATGAAACTGTGCCAGCGCCTGCTTAAGCTCTTCCACAAAAAGTGAACGATTGGGAAGACCTGTCAATACATCATGAAACGCCAGATGCTGTATCTCCTCCTCCGTCTGTTTACGCTCACTGATGTCATGAAAAGTAACCACCGCACCAATCACTGCATCATCCTCACTTATGGGAGTTGACCAGTACTCAGCGGGGAAACAGCTGCCGTCCTTGCGCCATAACACCTCATTTTGAACATGGTAGTCCTTGCCGCTCCTGGCCGGCATCATCATCCGACACATCTCTTCCGTCAGGGGCGTACCGTCTTCATGGCTGTGATGAATAAATGAGTGATTATTTTTACCAAGCATTTCATCAGCGGTATACCCCAGCATTTGTGCGGCAGCAGGATTGATAAAGCTGGTGACGCCATCAAGATCCAGTCCAAAGATACCCTCGGTGCTGTGTTCGAGCAGCAGACGATAGCGATACTCACTTTTAGCCAGTGCCCCCGACAGCTGCTTCTGCCTGGTAACATCCAGAATCACACCTTCCAATATTTCCTCTTCGTTGGAATCGGGTAGGTGAGCGAGCCTGCCACGCTCAAAGACCCAGCGAATCTCGCCATCTTTTCGCACAATGCGATATTCAAGCGTGTAGGGTTCATCCCGGCTGAGTGCCTCATTCACTTCTACTTCGACTGCCTCCCGGTCATCCACGAAGATAATCTGGGCGTAGCTGATATCACGGTTCCCGATAACCGCATCCGCGGCATAACCGCTCAGCTCCACGAAACCGTCGCTGATAAATTCAACAGTCCAGTCGGAGTCAAGCTTGGCTCGATAGACAACACCGGGAACATTATCAACCAGCCGGCGAAAGTTTGACTCACTCACCTTCAGATCCGAGTATGACCGAGCCAACTCCCGCCCCATACGGTTCAAAGCCTTCTCGATAGTTCCCCACTCATCCTGGCGCTGCAGATTTATTGGCCGTCCCAACTGGCTGGCATGCATGGTGGAGATTGCATCGGTAATTGCCATCAGGGGAGCATCAATATGTCGGCGTATAAGATATATGATGGCGAACACAACCACACTAACCACCAACAGGAAAAACATAACAATACGGGCACGGGTATTGGCAATCAGGGAATTTACCTCCACCTCTACCAGACTCACTGCATGGAATATCTCCCTATCAGCCTGTGCAATAAGCGAGATAATCGCCTTCTCTATTTCCGCCAGAGCTTGCCTGGCACGCATCAGGTGCAACTGCTGTTCCTGCAGAGAATCAACCACTTCACGGTACCGCTTCACGAGAGTAGTGAGTTGACGACCGTGTAGAGAAACCTCGGGGCTCGAGGCAGGAAGGGTCTGCAGGCGCAGATAGAGGGCATCGAGCTCATCAATCACTGGACTCACACTAGCGTTAGGGGAGTTATCCCGGGGAGTTTGCCACGCCAACGCCTTGCCAATGATCAGCAGGCTTTCCCGATAGGCCGTTACCAGGGCAAGTAGTTGATCTACAAATCCAGAATCTTTGCCCGTCACTGCAGACTCGACCAGCCACGAACTGACTAGATTTTCCAGGGCCGTGAGCTCCTGGTTTACTGCACTATCAACCTGCTGGAGCTCATTAAGAGTAATGACTACTTCAAGATATATTTTCAAATAGTGTTCAAAACGATTGGATAGGAGTACGACCTGCATGCGCACGTTCTTATCCAGGGTATCGTCAGCAATACGTGCAAGTTTCGCCGTTATTCGTTCACCCTCCTGATTGATATACTCCTCTCTGGTGTAAAAGGTATGCGTAAGCAGTTCGATATCAGCAGATACTGCTGCAAGTAGTCGAGTTCTTTCAGAATTGCTGATTACCTTATTGATATGTGTTGAAGTGACGTCAGTAACCAGCCTCTGAGTAGCAGTGGATGAGATACCCACCATAATAATTATGGCGCTGAAGGCAAGAATGACAGCAGACACCAACAGCCACAGCCGGGTTCTGATACGCAAGCCGGCAAAGAAATCGACAATTCCCATACCCGTTCTCAATCAGAGGTGAAAGTCATTGTTCGGGGTCCTTGGTTCTAACCAGTGTCGCCCCTCTCAATACCATAGGGTTCTCCTCCTCATAACTCATCACCACCAGTACCTTGCTAGGGTCTAGACCATGAAGTCGCTGAATAAAAGAGAAGAAGCGTCAAAAATGTTACGAATATATGAGTCTTTAAAGGTTGCATATCGTCAGCTGTCTTACTAGGGCCTTGCCTGAGAGTGCTCATTTTCTGATTGTCTACACTAAAAGTAGACAATCTACAGCAGGAACACAAATACTAATAAAACAGCTGCATTAGTCCTCACTGTTTATCGTCTTTTCCATAATTAGCAAAAGTCTGGAAGTTCGGTTAAGAGAGCTCTATCGTCGAGGAAACTGATACTTTGGATTGGCTCACTCTTCGTCGGGGCTGATGCATTGAACCCGGTTACGACCGTTGCTCTTGGCAATATATAGCGCCTGATCCGCCTGGGATATGAGTGTCTCCAGCTGGTGCCATCATCCCCGTAGCCTGCAACTCCAATGCTGGCTGTGACCTTTATCTCGACTCCGTTGCTTAACTCGATGCCCTGTTTCTCGATATCCACTCGCAACCGCTCAGCAAGAACATGGGCACTCTCCTTGTTGGTCTCGGGTAGAATAACCAGCATCTCCTCTCCGCCATACCTGGCCACCATATCTACATCCCTGACCTTCTCTCTTATCAATCTTGAAACATCTTCCAGCACACGGTCTCCCGCCTGGTGACCGTGGACATCATTGACTCGTTTGAAGTGATCAAGGTCCACCATCATGATGGAGGGGCTACGGTTGTAACGATCCGCCCGGCCCAGCTCAATATCCAGTTGGCGCCTCATCTCGCTCCGGTTCAGCAGGCCGGTCAGAGGATCGTGAGTGGCAAGCCTCTGCAGTTCCTGCTGGTAGAGAGCCATTGCGTGCTGCTGTCGCAGCCAACTTCTGCCACTGACCCCAATGCCCGTCACTCCCAATAGCCAGATGACCCCATAGGTGTAAAGAAGACGGGTGGTCTCCTGATGCTCTGCCTCCATGTAGGGAGATATGCGAAGGTTAATGCCAATACCTCCCGCCACGTCACCGAGAGTGCGGCCGGTAAACAGATGGCAGCGGTAGCACTTCGCAGCGATTTTAACAGGAACCAGAACCCGATAGTTCACCTCATCACCCATACTGGTGATTTCAGCAAACTGCTTGCCCGTCTCGTCGAGCCTTTGTAGTGCCTTAATTTCCCAGGGATCGGGGGCATTTTCACTACTCTTGGGGTCCATACTGGTCATGCGAAACCGGTTACCCTCACTGATGCCGAACTGCTTGGCCACTGCACCAGCCACCACAAAACCATTCATCAGGGTCAGCTTTTTACCTGAAGGGGTGGTCACATTCTGTTCAGGGATGTGGGCCAATCCTGGATGAGGTTGAACTCTTTCACTGGTAGGAACATAGACCCCCCCATGGGAACCGATCCACTTTCGTAACGTCTCAATGGCAAGATAACGACTCTCCGCATCCTGTTGCATGGCCAGACTTGTCTGCTCCTGAATTAAGGAAACATTCCAGTAAGCGGAAAAACCAAGCACTATGCTCCAGACCGCCAGAGTGGTCGCCAGAAATACGCCCCCGGTTCGCCCCAGGAGTTTGGTGTTGATATCAGTGATGGTCATCTATCTGCTTTCAGCCTATCCCTATCCAACTAAATAGTCACAACTACGTAAAGAGCAGGCACAGCCCACCCCACATATACGCAGTAAGTATAGTAGTAGATCGCCAGGATTCAGTAAATTTTTAGCCGAACCGGTCTCCGGCTAGGCGGAAGAGCAGGTTCCAAGAGGTTACTACCCGCCGGTTACTCACGCTTCTGCTCTAAAAACCCTCCGGTATCCCCCACACACTTAACAAGTGCAGCGCTTATTCCCTCTATCTATCTAAGCCAAAGTTTGAACTGGATCAAATTTCTGCAACAGCTTCGGGAATAAATCAAGCCACTGGGACGTTATTCAATTAACAAGTAAATAAAAGGTCATAAGGACAGGAAAATGATTCAAAAACAGCGTTGGCTACCCCTCATAACAGCACTGCTGACATTAACCGGATGCCAAACAGTACTGGAGAATAAAACTCAGACAGAAGGCCCAAAGCTCCTACCCGCTGAACTTCCCAGCTACACCGCTGGTGAGTTCTTCAAGTTTGATAAAGGCATAGTTAATACCGTCCAGAGTAAATCCGGGAATATTGTGGAGTGGAAAAACAACTACAACATTACTCGGCGGGCACTTAGTAACTTTGTAATACCCGATCTGGCCTGGACCAATAGAACACGCAAGAGTAAAGGAGAGACCACAGTCCACCCGGGAACCTCTGGCCTTTGAAAGTCGGCAACAGAGCGGTTATCCCTTTCAATCAGGTGATCACAAACCATGACGGCAGTGATCCAATGACACTCACTCGTGATTGGGTGTGCATGGTAGCGGAAACGGCAACCATCAGCGTCATGGCAGGTACCTTCGACACCTACCAAATTATCTGCAAGCGCTTTTCTGAGACCAGCGGTCGCCTGAGAGCAACCCGTACCTTCTATTATGCACCCAGCATCGGCCATTACGTCTTGAAAGAGGATGACTATCGCAGCAATCCTGATAAACGTCAGGAGTTGGTTGCATACGGCTTTAACAGCACCTATCTACCCAAGCGTGAGCAGAGAGAGCTGATAAACACACTCGACAAAACACTGAATAGAAACCCGGATGGTATAGCAAGCACCTGGACTACAAAGTCCGGCAAGGTCACTGCAATGCTGGTGCCTACAACGAGTTACAGAAGCGACGAAGGCTCAAGCTGTCGCGAATACAAAAGCATCTACAACATAGGGGGGCGAATAGGTACCAGCAACCTCCGCAATGTTTGTAGAAATCACGGCAAAAATAGTTGGATAAGAGCAAATTAACGGGGTCATTTTGAGACCTAAATAAAGGAGTAAACCATGAAAAATAAGCATCATATAGAGCAAGAAGAGGAGAGTGTCGACCTGAGTCGTCGTGCTGCGCTGGCCAAACTGGGTCTGGGTGTTGCGGCTGTCTATGCCACCCCAGCGCTTATGGCCTTGAGCGAAGCTCATGCCAGTGGTGGAGGCGGCGGTGGCGGTTCAGGTGGTGGTGATGGCGGCGGTGATGGCGGCGGCTCAGGAGGTGGTGATGGAGGGGCCTCCGGCGGTGGTGATGGAGGGGCCTCCGGCGGTGGTAACGGTGGCGGTGACGACGGTGCTTCAGGTGGTGGTAATGATGGAGGCGTTACCGACCTCGGAAACGGTGGTACTGGAGCCGCAGATACGGGAGCAGGTGGTGCCGGAGCTGGAGATACTGGAGCAGGTGGTACCGGAGCTGGAGATACTGGAGCAGGTGGTACCGGAGCTGGAGATACTGGAACCGGCGGTGCTGATCCGGCAGGTACAGGGGTTTAGCCAAAACTCTTGTCAAAGAGGGCCCACCCGAGATGGGTGGGCCTACTCTCTACCCATGCAGATAGAGGATTCGGCTGTGAACTCAACGCCATCCCTTTTTCAAATTAACGATTTACCCGGCACCATCTCCATTCGGGGTGGTCACAAGCAGCTGTTGCCCTTAATGAAAAAACTGCTGCGCAACTGGCATATAGATCCAACTCTTTCTACTATTGATAAAGCACCCTTAATTTCCCTTGAAGAGAACAGCAAAGGTTTCATTCGCAGGTCAAACTGGCTGAGTGGAGAGAAGATCTACAAGCATCCTGTCAATGCGGTCTGTGATTTTATCGTAGACCTGATACACGCTTATCTCTCAGATAAGCCGGACCTGCTCTGCCTGCACTGTGCCGGTGTGGAGTTTGCCGGCGGACTGGTGCTCTTTCCCAATACCTACCAGGCCGGCAAGAGTACTCTTGTGGTAAAGCTTGCGGCCTTGGGGCTACGACTATTCAGTGACGACGTCATACCCTACTCCATCAGCAAGAGAGAGGGCATGGCCCTGAGCATTCCACCCCGCTTACGTATACCCCTGCCCAATATCGAAGACAATGACATGAGTAACTATATCGGCACCCACAAAGGTCCGAAAAGTGATCGTTTTCTCTACTGTGATGTAGAAGAAGAGATGCTGGCACCCCTTGGTGAATTTGCACCCATCGCAGGTATCACCATCCTTGAGCGCTCTGATGAGCAGGCACCGAGGATCCAGGAGGCAGATAAAGGCGAGGTATTGCGCAACGTCATTTTGCGTAATTTTTCCCGCCGGAGCCCTGCTCTGAATATTCTCGACACGCTGTATGATCTTGTAGGACAGACACCCTGCTATACACTGACTTACTCAACACCTGACCAGGCAGCCGAATTGCTAATAACCAAGTTTGGTACAAAGATGGATCAAGCAACAGCAAGGGAAGCCCAGGAAAAGTCATGAGTAAAGCCACTACAGACAACCGCTTGATTAGCCGCCGACCAAACATCGAATACCGGAAGGTGGGTAGTTCAGGTTTTCTTGCCGATCAGACCAATGACACGGTCTATTACCTCAATCAAACGAGTTCTGCAATTTGGCACTATCTGGAACAGAGTGCCACCATGCAAGAACTTATCAGTACCTTACAGACCGCCTTTCCTGAGACCCCGGGCTTACAAATTGAAGAGGATGTAAAGAGTGCATTTAATCAAATGATTGAGAAAAATCTGATTGCTCCCTGTCTCGATAAAATGTAGTGGAGAGCCAACTCCCGGTCTAACATGATTCAGCCACCGGCACCTCAAGGGTAACGGCTTCAACATCATCACTGTGCACCAAGACAACAATATAACCTGCAATATTCCTGACATGCCCTCCCACCCGCGAAAGTGAACGTAGACAGAGGGTGATTTCAGTAACATGGCCGATGCTATGAGCATCTTTTAACTCATTATTTTATCCTCTATCCTTAACCAAAACGGCCGCTGATATAGTCTTCAGTGAGACGATGACTAGGGTTTGTAAAAATGTCATCGGTGTCACCCACCTCAACCAGCTTGCCTAGATGAAAGTAAGCGGTACGTTGTGAAACCCGAGCCGCCTGCTGCATGGAGTGGGTAACGATGGCAATGGTGTAGTTCTCGCGCAGCTCGCTTATCAACTCTTCAACCTTGGCGGTAGCGATGGGGTCGAGCGCCGAACAAGGCTCATCCATCAGGATCACTTCAGGTGAAACGGCGATTGTGCGGGCGATACAGAGACGCTGTTGCTGACCACCCGAAAGCCCGGTACCGGTAGCATCGAGACGATCTTTCACCTCACTCCAAAGCCCCGCTTTCTGCAGCGCGCTTTCAACAATCTCATCCAGCTCACTCTTCCCTTTCGCCAGTCCGTGAATACGTGGGCCATAGGCAACGTTGTCGTAGATCGATTTCGGGAAGGGGTTGGGCTTCTGGAAAACCATACCCACCTGAGCACGCAGAGGTACTACATCCAGTGATTTGTCGTAGATATTCTGATCATCAAGGTAGATATCACCGGTCACCCGACAGCTATCGATAGTGTCATTCATACGATTGAGACAGCGAAGAAAAGTCGATTTTCCACAGCCCGATGGGCCGATCATGGCAATCACCTGATTTTTCCCTATATCCAGGCTGACACCCTTTATGGCGTGGTTATTACCATAGTAGACATCAACATTACGTGTAGTCATGCGCGGAGACTTGACAGTAATCTCACCTACCGTGCCTTCAACCACCTGTTGCTCTACATCGGATGCAGAGAACAGACCAGATCTAACCATCGGCTTATTAGCCAATGCCACATCACCCGCTGTAGTAATAAACATTTTTTACTCCTAAATACCTTGTCGGCCTACCAGCGCCGCTCAAATCGTTTACGCAATATCACTGCTAATAAATTCATAACGATCAGAAAACCCAGCAGAACCATAATGGCCGCAGATGTCTTTTCGATGAACGCCCGCTCCGGGCTGTCCGCCCAGAGATAAATCTGTACCGGCAACACCGTCGATGGGTCCAGAGGGCTGCCGGGAATATCGACAATAAAGGCCACCATACCGATCATCAGCAGGGGAGCCGTTTCACCCAGTGCCTGTGCCATACCGATGATGGCACCGGTCAGCATGCCCGGCATCGCAGGGGCATTACATGATGAAACATCATCTGCATCTTTGAAGCGCCTACACCCAAGGCCGCTTCACGAACGGAGGGCGGTACCGCTTGAGTGCGGCACGGCTGGAAATAATAATTGTTGGCAGTGTCATCAGCGTCAGCACCAGACCACCCACCAGTGGCGCAGAGCGAGGCAGGCCAAAAAAGTTGATGTAGATTGCCAGGCCCAGCAGACCAAATACGATAGAGGGGACCGCCGCCAGGTTGTTGATGTTGATCTCCACCAAGTCAGTCCAACGGTTGCGTGGCGCGAACTCTTCCAGGTAGATAGCCGCACCCACGCCTATAGGGAATGCGAGCAGCAGAGTAACAGTGAGGGTATAGAAAGAACCCATTACCGCACCGCCAATACCTGCCAGTTCAGGCTCCCGTGAATCACCGCCACTAATAAAGTCCAGATTGAAGCGGGTCATCACCGCACCCTCTCGCTCTAACTGCTCGATCCAGCCGATCACCTTGTCGCTGAGGCGGCGTTCAGCCTCGGGAAGAGTGCGGTCGATATGGCCTTTCACCAGCATATCGATATCGTCATCAGCAGTTAGCCACAGCTGCTGCCGACTACCGATCAGGGAGGGATCAGCCAACACTATTTCACGCAACTGATAGGCTCCACCGCTGCTAATAATTTTATAGAGGCTACGCTTGTCACTGCGCCCTTTGACCTCTGGAAACTTGGCCCGCAAAGCACTTTTCACCAGAGCGGCATAGTTTGCAGTGGCCAGCTGTGCCGGATCACGCTCACCGGCAGGATCGAGTTGCTGCTCTGAAAAGTCGATATCGAGAAGGATACGGCTCTGCTGAAATGCGCCACTGCCATCGATAATGATTTTGCTGAACAGAAAAACGATAAAGAGCAGACCAAGCAGTACCGCCCCCAGCCCCATGCGGCGAAAGCGACGCTCCTTGCATAGCGCCGTTCAAGACCGATATTAACCAGGTCGATGGTTCTCATTTTGGCTGATTTACTCATAAGCTTCACGATAGTTGCGCACGATATAGAGAGCGATAAAGTTGAGGATCAGGGTCACCGCAAACAACATCAGGCCAAGAGCGAATGCCGCCAGGGTCTTGGCACTGTCAAACTCCTGATCACCCACCAACAGGGTGACGATCTGGACCGTCACTGTGGTGACGCTCTCAAAGGGGTTGGCAGTGAGATTGGCCGAAAGGCCCGCCGCCATCACAACAATCATGGTCTCGCCGATGGCACGGGATATTGCCAACAGCACACCACCGACAATTCCCGGCAAGGCCGCCGGCAGAATCACCTGACGCACGGTCTCTGAGCGGGTTGCACCGACACCATAAGAGGCATCACGCATCACCTGGGGTACGGCGTTGATCGCGTCATCGGAGAGGGATGAGATAAAGGGGATAATCATAATGCCCATCACCAGACCGGCGGCCAGTGCACTCTCAGATGAGACATTCAGGCCCATGGACTCCAAATCCAGGAAAGTGCCAAGCTCTCTGATCATCGGCCCGACAGTAAGGGCGGCAAAGAAACCGTAAACCACAGTCGGAATACCCGCCAATATCTCCAGCATGGGTTTGGCAATTGCACGCACCTTTGTATTGGCGTACTCGGAAAGATAGATGGCCGACATCAGGCCGATGGGGGTCGCCACCAGCATGGCGATAAAGGCGATCAGCAGCGTACCGGCAAATAGCGGTATGGCACCAAAGGCACCGGATGAACCCACTTGATCCTCACGGATCGCCATCTGTGGGCTCCACTCCAGGCCAAAGAGAAACTCACTCACCGGCACCTTGCCGAAAAAACGAATCGACTCGAACAACACCGACAGCACAATACCGATAGTGGTGAAAATCGCCACCGTGGAACAGCAGATCAGTAGCCACTTAATAGCACCCTCAACCCGGTTACGCGCTCTGAAGCGGGGGGCGATAAAGCGCCACCCCACAGCAGTTCCCAACAGTGCCAGGGAGAGCACCACCACAGCGAGTGCAGCCTGAGCAGTCTGCTGCAAACTCAGATAGTGATCAGCCGCCTTCTGCAGGTCATAGCCAACCTCACCGGAAACGATATTACCCTCCGCCAGATTGCGTATATCGTTAACCACCAGACCCAGATCCGCCTCATTGAGGCTCTGCATATCCACCGGAAGGTCGGCAATCATCAGGTCAGTCACAACGGAGGTCTGCAGTGATCCCCAAAGGAACAGGACAGCCAACGATGGCAAACCGCACCAGAGCGCCGTAAAGAGGCCGTGGTACTGAGGAAGAGAGTGCAGCGGCTTTACGCTATCCTGGTTTACCGCCACACCACGGGAACGGCGCAGTCCTACCTGATAGGCAATCGCCATCAGGGTCAGGAGGAGCAGGATGAGTGTGGTGTTCTGCATATTAAATTCTATTTCCGTTAGGGTAGAGGTACAAAACTCCCTCCACCTCATAAGTGAACAATTTATCTAGCCCCCATGGTCTTCAACGTGCTGATATCAGCCGCAAACTTCGCACGCTCTGCAGCCGGCATAGGAATCATGCCTTTGTCCGTCAGATAGCCCTCATCACCCCAGGCTTTCTCGCTGGAGAACTCAGCCAGATAGCCCTTCATGCCGGGGATCTTGCCGACGTGCTGTTTCTTCACATAGAAGAAGAGCGGACGGGATACCGGATAGGAGTTATCGGCGATAGCTCAAAAGTAGGCGCAACACCATCAACAATGGAGCCTGTACCTTGTCGGTGTTCTGATCCAGGAAGCTGAAGCCGAAGACACCCAGCGCACTCGGGTTGGCTTCCAGCTTCTGTACGATCAGGTTGTCATTCTCACCCACCTCGATGTAGGCACCATCTTCACGAATGGTGTGAGCAACAGCTTTGAATACCTTCTTGCCCTTCTTATTGAAGGCTGAATCAGGAAGGCCCAACTTTTTCATCAAACCTCTAATCTCAGCTTCATCTTTTGAGCCACGCAGTTTTTTCAGATCGGCAAACTTCTTGGCACCGCCTTCAAGAGCCAGTTCGGAGAAGGCGTCACGAGTACCGGAGGTGGGAGGTGGGCCGAGTACTTCGATCCTGCTGTTAGGGAGAGTGGGATTGACATCCTTCCAGCGCTTGTAGGGGTTATCGATCAACTTGCCGTCTCTGCCGGGCACCTTAGCCGCCAGAGCGAGGAAGATATCCTTGCGGGTCAGTCTCATCAGACTGCTCTTTTTCGAGTTGGATATGACAATACCGTCATATCCCACCTTCACCTCAATAATTTCATTAACGCCATTTTTGCTGCAGCGTTTGATCTCAGAAGATTTAATCGCACGTGAGGCGTTGGTGATATCGGGATGCTCAACACCAATACCGGCACAGAAGAGCTTCAGGCCACCGCCAGAACCAGTGGACTCGATCTTGGGTGTCTTATAGCCCTTGCTATTGGTCTTGCCGAAGGTCTCAGCCACCACGGTTGCAAAGGGGTAGACGGTGGAAGAGCCAACAATTGAGATGTAGTCACGAGTTGCCGCAGCCTGAGCAATACCTGCAGAGGTCAGAAGTACAACAGCCAGTGCCATATTTTTTGTGTTCATTTATTTTTCCAGATATTTAACATGTGGAAAAGTATGGCCTCCGTTTTTTACAGATAGGTGAAGTTTCTATTACAGGCAGATGAAGTTTGTGTTACAGAATAATGACTGCCTATAACCCACTGTTTAGGTTGTGGATTTAAGGCATAAAACAGAGAATAAAGAGTACGGAGATTATGAGGAAAAGAGAGGAGAGCGCTACCTTGGGTTCAGGGCCAGATTGATTCTCCGAACGCTAAACATCACATTTTTTGAAGGTTATCTTGGGAAAAGCATGGGCACTTTGAGACCATTAACAGCTGCCTGTTTATAGTATTTTATTTGATCCTCGACCTTGCGTTGTACCACAACACCCTGGATCTTCCACTCCAGCTTCTCAAGGGTGATATCCGGATAGATCATGTTATTCACGGCAACCAGACGCACCCCTTCTTTATCCTTTACGTATTTACGAAACCAGCGCACCCCTTCCACTTCAGCAAAAACATAGGCACCGTTATAGGCACTATTGGTCGGATGGATGATGACCTCGCATTGATCAGGAAACTCAGGCTCCATGCTGTCACCATCTACCAGTAAGGCATAATCTTCAATTTTGCCAGATTGTTTATTCTGGAGTATGTCTTTGCTATCTATGGTATTGGTCATGGAAAAGCTCTGATAAAGAGGGTTGTTTTAGTTGCCATAAAAAACCAAGGCCCAGACTGCAGCTTAAGCTACTCGGCTGTCAAAATCTTGGTCTGTACCCGGTTATGTCCAGAAACAGGTTTTCTCTGTCTCCTTTGCATCTTCTCAGCGTTCTCTGCGTCCCGCTTTTCTGGCTAATATTCAGGAAGTGCTACGGCTATGCGGAAAACAGCAGCTGAAGGTACTCCCCTCTCCGGGAGTGCTCTCCACCTTGAGAAGAGTGTCGTGATGGGAGAGGACATGCTTGACGATGGCAAGGCCAAGGCCGGTGCCGCCACTCTGGCGTGAACGCCCGACATCGACTCGGTAGAAGCGCTCGGTGAGGCGGGGAATATGTTCAGGTGCTATGCCGAGACCGGTATCGGTAACGGAGAAGCAGGGGCCTGATTCTGTCTCTCCCCAACTGATGGTTATCTCACCATTCTCCGGGGTGTAGCGGACGGCGTTGTAGACCAGATTGGAAAAGGCACTCTCCAACTCCGGCCCATAACCCACCAGCATCAGGCGGTCATCGACATCGAGAGTGAAACGGTGTGCCTTCTCACCACTGAGCTGTCTGGCACCATCAACAATGGTATCAACCAGTGTCTTTATAGAGACCACACCCTCACGGCCGGGACCACTACCGGACTCGAGGCGGGCGAGCAGCAAAAGATCCTCGACGATGTGCTGCATACGGTTAGTCTGTTGCGCCATCTGCTGGAAAATACCCTTCCATTGGGCAAAGGCTTCATCCTGACTGTCCTGCATGGTCTCGATATAACCATGAACCACCGTCAATGGCGTGCGTATTTCGTGGGAAACATTAGCGACAAAATCACGACGCATAATTTCAAGCTGATTCAGGCGAGTGATGTCACGCGCCTGCAACAGGCGTTTACCCTTGCCATAGGGGACAACCCTCACCTCAAGGCTGGCTCTCTCGTTTGCCGGTGAGGGAATCTGCAGCGGGTGACTGTAGTCACCCGCTGACAGATAAGAGTGAAATACCGGGTCTTGCACCAATCGATCGATGGATGCCCCCTTGTCACGCTTGCGCTTAAGTCCCAGCACCTCCCCAGCGACACTGTTCCACACTCTGCACCTCCTTTTTCATTGAGCACCAGGGTGGCGTCGGGAAGTGCACCGGTAGACTCCAGAAGGCCACTGAGCATTTTGCTCAGCTTGCGCTTACGTTTGCGGGCCCGCTCATGGAGAAGGTCGACCCGGTTGATTAGTGTTTGCCAGATACCGACAGCGTAAGGGCGGGAGTTCCGTTTGGGATTTTCCAACCATAGACTGAAGCGGTAGAGCTGGTAGATGTGCCAGCAGAGGTAGAGAAATAGAGCTGAGAGCAGTGTGGTGAATAGTTGGTCGATCAATATCGCCGGCAGAGCCAGCAGCACAGCAACGGAGCCGACGACCACCAGTTCGGCACGCCAAGCCCGTCTCTGGTTCACCTGCCGTCGTCCTGCTCAGAAAAACGGTAGCCGGCACCCCGCACCGTTTGCACCAGACGATCTACGCCGAATGGCTCCAGAACCTTACGCAGGCGTCGGATATGAACATCCACAGTCCGCTCCTCTATATAGACATTGGTACCCCAAACCATATCCAGCAGCCTGGCGCGGCTGTAGACCTTGTCACGGTGCGCCATAAAGAAGTGCAGCAGTTTAAACTCGGTTGGCCCAAGCTCCACCTCTTTGCTATCGACGGTCACCCTATAGGTAGAGGGATCAAGCACCACCCCACCCGCCTCCACGACCTCTTCGGTGGCATGGGGCGCCACCCGCCGCAGAATCGCCTTGATACGTGCCATCAGTTCGCGTGGGGAGAACGGTTTGGTGACATAGTCCTCGGCACCGCACTCCAGCCCCCTTACCTTGTCATCCTCCTCGCCCCTGGCAGTAAGCATGATCACGGGGATATCACGGGTCAATTTGTCCTGTTTCAGCTCACGGGTCAGCTCTATGCCACTTTTTCCAGGGAGCATCCAGTCCATCAGGATCAGATCAGGCACCTTGCGCATCAGGTACTCTCTGATACCTGCCTCATCTTCCACGCCGACAGTCTCATAGCCACCCTGCTTAAGTGCAAAACTGACCATATCCCGGATGGCGGCTCATCTTCAACGATCAGGATGGTTGCTGACATGGTCTGTGTAGTCACCTCTTACCGACGGGAGAGCTTCTGAGCTAAGTCTAGACGAATTGCGCTGTTCAGGGGCTCCAACAGAGAGTATTACACCTGAGAGACTGTTACCGTTTGATGACAGCCGTCCGGTAAACCCGGAATGAGGTTACCAGCTGAAGAGCACCCACTGAGGAATGGCGCTGTGGGTCGGGTGATCCTCCTCCCGGACATCCATCACCCCGTCACCATTGCTGTCGAGCAGATAGTAGGGAGGACCTGCCGCCGGAGTGATCTTCTCCATAAAAACCCGGCCATTGACACTATAGCGCTCTATTCTGCCTCTACTGTCTTCAACAATATTCACATCCGGTTCCAGCACTTCACCACTCTCAACCTGTGGTGGAATATCCGGTGGCTCCGGCACGGGAGCGTTCTGAGCGATGGCCAGAGGCAAGACCAGTGACAACCCCAGAGTAAGTAACGACTTTTTCATTATTTTAGTTCCTTTGCTCAATCAGTGACCTCATCCAACATCACTGTCTCTTACTGTTTTGTCGGCAACACCGACGGATTATTGATAGATATTATTATAGTTCCTGCATGAAATCCTTCACGCCGTTCAAGTTCTGGTTCAAGCCGCCCCTTTTCTGCATAATAGCGGCCCACTCTCTTACCCATGAACCTCACACCTGATGAAAGTTTTATGCCGCCCCTGATATGCAAGACCTGAACCCCAGCCAACGAGAGGCGGCATGTCACATCGACGGCCCCCTGCTGGTACTGGCGGGCGCGGTTCCGGCAAGACGCGGGTTATCACCCGCAAGATAACCTATCTTGTGGAGAAGGTCGGCTTTGACCCCCGCCATATCACTGCAGTGACCTTTACCAACAAGGCAGCCAGGGAGATGAAAGCGCGGGTTGGTGAACTGCTTCAGGGAAAAAACGCCAAGGGTCTGAGCATCTCCACCTTCCACACTCTCGGCCTCAATATTCTCAGGCGCGAGCACCGGTTACTGGGATACAAGTCCGGTTTCACCATCTTTGACTCTCAAGACAGTGAAGGGTTGCTAAAGGAACTACTACGCAAGGGCAAAGGGGATGATGAGGTGGCCAACAGCTACCAGTGGCGTATATCCGCCTGGAAAAATGAGATGCTCTCACCAGAGCAGGCGATGGCCGGGGCGGAAGATGACCTGGGAATACGCACGGCCATGCTCTACGCCCAGTACCAACGCTCACTCAAAGCCTACAACGCCGTCGATTTCGATGACCTGATCCTGTTGCCGGTGCAGCTGTTCGATGAGGAACCGGAAGTACTAGACCGCTGGCAGGACCGCATCCGTCATCTGCTGGTGGATGAGTACCAGGACACCAACCTCTGCCAGTACCAGTTGGTCAAACAGCTGGTAGGGGTACGACAGGCATTGACGGTGGTGGGCGATGACGACCAGTCGATCTACGCCTGGCGCGGTGCCCGGCCGGAAAATCTGATCCGCCTGAAAGAGGACTTTCCACGACTCAAAGTGGTGAAGCTGGAGCAGAACTATCGCTCCTCCGGGCGTATCCTCAAGGCGGCCAACCGGCTGATTGCCAACAATCCCCATGTATTCGAAAAGCGCCTCTGGAGCGAGTTGGGGCCGGGGGAGCCGCTACGCGTGATGAGCTGTAAAAATGAAGTTCATGAGGTGGAGAGGGTGGTCTCCGAGATCATCCACCACCGGCTGATAAAAAAGAGCGCCTATGGCGACTATGCCATTCTCTACCGAGGTAACCACCAGGCACGGCTGTTTGAGACCGCCCTGCGACAAAACGATATTCCCTACTTTCTCAGCGGCGGCACCTCATTTTTCAGCCGCAACGAAATCAAGGATGTGATGGCCTACCTGCGCCTGCTGGCCAACCCCGATGATGACGCCGCTTTCCTGCGCATCGTCAACACGCCCAGACGAGAGATCGGTTCCACCACCCTGGAGAAGCTAGGCAACTACGCCACCTCACGCGGGCTTGGTCTGCTGGCAGCCTGCGAAGAGCTGGGTCTGGAGCAGACCCTTGAGAAGCGTCCCCTGGAGCGTGTCCGTACCTTTGCCCAATGGGTTAGGGAGTATCAACGTAGCGCCGAGTCCGATCACCCGGTCAATACCGTGCGCAGCCTGCTCAACGATATTAACTATGAAGGCTGGATCTACGACAAAGCTTCCAGCGACAAGGTGGCGGAGAGGCGTTGGGGCAACGTATTGGAATTGGTCGAGTGGCTCGACAATCTGTACAAGGGCGATCGTGTGGGAGAGAGTCTGGCGGAGATAGTCAGTCACCTCACTCTGCAGGATGTACTCGATCGACAGAGTGAGGATGAGAGCGAAGACAGAGTCAGCCTGATGACCCTCCACGCCTCTAAGGGGCTGGAGTTTCCCCACGTTTTCCTTGTCGGCATGGAGGAGGAGTTGCTGCCTCACAAAAGTAGCATCGAAGAGGATAATATCGAAGAGGAGCGACGTCTCGCCTACGTCGGCATCACCCGCGCACAGCGTACACTTACCCTCAGCTACGCCGAAAAACGCAAAAAATTCGGTGAAATCATCTCCTGCGAGCCGAGCCGGTTCCTTGAGGAACTGCCGGAGGAGGATCTCAACTGGGAAGGCAAAAACAGTGAGCTGTCGAAGGAAGAGAAACAGGAGCGGGGCAATACCCACCTGGCGAGTATGAAGGCACTGTTGGCGGATGAGATTTGGCAGTTGGCAGAAAGTGACGGACTATTGTGTAGTTCACACGCAAAAAAACCGCCGATTGGCGGTCTTTTTGGATTAAAGCTACTAAAGCGAACTTAGAGGGAGAGCACCCACTCCACCACGTTGCGGATGTCCGCCTCTGGAACATGACCGTTAGGAGGCATGGGAATCTGGCCCCAGGTACCGCTGCCACCGTTCTTAACCTTCGCCACCAGCATCTCGAATGCAGCAGCATCACCCTTGTACTTAGCCGCTACATCTTTATAGGCGGGACCAAGTACCTTGACTGCAACCTGATGGCACGCCATGCAACCCTTGGCCTGGGCCACGGCCTGAGGATCACCACCACCCGCAGGTGCCGCCACAGGAGAAGATGCTGGAGCCGCAGCAGGGGCCGGAGCAGCAGCGGCAACCTTGGCCGCCCCGGAGCCGGTGATCACAACCTCGCCCACTGGCTTGATACGTTCATTCACAGAAGCGTTGGCGGCGCCGCCGGCAACAGCCGCACCTCCTTTCTGGAACTGTGCGGCAGTCAGAGAATAGATCAGAAAGTTGACCACCAGGATCAAACCAACACCCACAACAGTCGAGCCAAAACTTACAGCACCTTTATTTTCCACTGTTACAACCCCTCATTGCTAAAGACCATCTGTGCAGAGACAAAATAGCCGCCAGCCACCACAGAACGAAATAGTTTATCAGCGTATGGTAATACACCACAGGGTACTTTTTCTACAGCAACACGAGATTTCTATAGAAAAATCATGAAACAGTCATAGACTATCAACTGAACTGTCGCTATTCTATGGCGCCTTCCACAACCGTCCATTGTGGAGAAAAGTTCAAGCGCCCGTAGCTCAGCTGGATAGAGTACCGCCCTCCGAAGGCGGGGGTCACAGGTTCGAATCCTGTCGGGCGCGCCATACAACTAAACCCGCCACTGGCGGGTTTTTTTGTGTGGCAAGCTCGACCGGGTGAGAACCTGTCAGGTTCGATAAAAATGACAGGATGTCATTTTGACAGCTGCAAGCTGCCCCGCAGGGGTGAGGCACAGGGAAGTGCTGAATCAATCCTGTCGGGCGCGACAAAAACAAGCACCCACCACTTGGAAATCACCCAAAAAATCACACATGCCATTCGATATTTGAACAGTGGGGAATCTGCGCCATAATTCGGTGCAAAAGGCAAAAGGCAAAAGGCAAAAGGCAAAAGGCAAAAGGCAAAATCATGTGATGAATAACATGAACGATGTGGATTTTTCTGAATCAGAGACAAACTGGTACTTGCCAGAGGGATAGCAAGGGAAAGGTGGACGGTTTCTGCTGAATGAGATTGGGAAGGAGAGTGGCTTATGAGATGTAGAGCATTTGTGACTCACTCATCCCTTGATAAAACGCTGGCCGAGCTGCCGGGCGCCTCTCTGATCTTCTCGATGGGTCCCAGCATCAGGGGGTGGGGTCTTCCCTTGTGGCCACGCATCCGCTTTACAAAAGCGTCGGCCTCCAGCCCCATCCGCTCCAGGATGGGAGGGGTATCTGGCGGGATGGCACCACGCTTATACTCGCGGATGATCCGGCCCGCCCAATCGACCAGCTCCAGATAGTTCAGGGTGGTGAAGGCGATGGCGTTGGCGTTGGGGTGGTGGTCCACCCCCTGGCTCAGCAGGGGCATCAGGGTGGGGGCATTCTCTCTTGAAGGGGTTTTGTCCACTATCTCCCGGTTACGCTGCCGGATTGATGTGTAGTCACTCGTTTCCGGAGTATCCGCGATTTTTGCCCGTACCGGATTGAGATACACATAGGCCATACAGGTGAGTACCGCCGCCTCATCCAGCAGGGCCTGGCTCTTGAAACGCCCCTCCCAGAACATACCGGTCTACGCCGAGTAGCAGTCTCCGAGTAGTGATGGCTACAGTTCTTCTACGACGACGGGGGTGACGAACTCCGGTGGCTTTACGACGAGCACGGCGCAGTCCAGATGTTTGATGATGGCCGTAGCGGTGCTATCAACGATCAAACCGGTGATTCCTGAGTGTACCAGGTCGCCTACGACGACCATGTCCGCTTCCATGCTGGCAGCGAGCCGGACAATTTCATCCCGATGGCTCCCCTTTACTAGGTGACACACCGGGTTGAACGCGGGCAGCACATCGCTCGCCACCGACTCACGCAATTCGGAAAGACACGTATTCAGCGCTTTCTTGTTTCTTTTTTGCTCTCTTTCAACGTAGTCGTCTGCGTCAAACTGTAAATGTGAACGTCCGCTTCGCACGTGCTGCTCGCCGTAGGCTTCCCAGGCGTGAACAATGTGCAACTCGGCAAACTGGGCGGCTGCCAGCCAAGTCGCGTGCTCCAGGATCTTGTGGTTTATGGCGTACCTGTCGTCCCGATGACCACCTGGGTTTTCGTCCTGGTAAACGCCAGCACAGATGCAACGATGACGGTAGGGTTTTGGTAGTATCGACCGGACAAGAAGAACCGGGCAGGGGCAGGTTTTCAACAAACGCGAGTCGTTGTCACCGAAAAGGCGTTCTCTCAGCCGTGCCCACCTTCCGCTGCCTTCAGCACTAGGTCCCTGCCATTGGAGACGACTTCCCGGGCAATTTCCTCATGGGGCCTGCCGACGAGCACTTTGGTCTGAACGTCGAGGCCCGCGTGCAACTGGGCGACCAGTACCTCGAGCCGCCTGCACTGGTTCTCCGTCATCTGCTCTTCCAGTTCATCCGGAGAAGACACACCCTGATCGACCTCGCTTGAGGTCTCGGTAAGCACTTCTACCACCGTCAGGGCTGCCCGGTTGTCTTCAGCCAGGACAGCTGCGTAGCCCAAGATGGCCGTTTCGTCGACGCCCGGCGTCAGGACCAGCAGGATGTCGTTGTAGCCCGTCTGCTTTTCGGGCGTTGGGGGCTTTGTGATTTTTTGGCGTTCCCCACCGTGGCCCTCGTCGATGAGCCGCGCCGTAACCTCCGCGGAGACACCTGATGCACGCAACACGTCCCGGGCGAGCTGTAAGCCGGTCGCCATGGTCTCGGGAATCGCGTAAGCGACGCCCAGGGAGAGCAGCCTCTGGGCCATTTTGATATCCCAGGCACGGGCATACACAGGCAGGTCAGGAAATGCCTCGCGTGCCGTGACCACCGCCTGTCCGACGCTCTCCATATGGTCCATGGCAAAGACCACCATCGAGGCGTTGGCCGCACCTGCAGAGCGCAGTACCTCGATGCGACTGGCATCCCCGTAGAATACCGGGTAATTCAGGGCCCGGGCTCTGGCTACCCGTTCCGGATTGACCTCCAGCACCAGATAGGGAACGCCTGCCTTGGCCAGATTGCGGGCCAGATAATTCCCGAACCGACCGAAGCCGGCGACGATGACATGGTCGCGCGAAGCAGGGATAGGCTTGCTCGGGGGAGTGGCAGCCGGAGGAGTACTCGCAAGAGTCCGCCCAAGCAATGGGCTCAACTTCACCAACAGGGGCGTAGCACCATGCTCAGGGCGATGGTGAGCAGCAACAGTTGGTAGAGTTCCCCGTCCATCACACCGAGCATGTTGGCCAGCCCGAACAGGATAAAGCCAAACTCTCCTGCCTGGGCGAGCAGCAGGGCCACATGCACGGATTCGGAATGAGAGCGTCCCGTAATCCGGCACAACACCCACAGGAACGTCGCCTTAAGCAGCAACAGGCCACCAACCAGCCCAGCCACCAGGAGTCCCTGTTGACCGAGGAGACCAAAATTGATGGACATGCCCACGCTTATGAAGAACAGCCCGAGCAGCAAACCACGGAAGGGCTGGATATCGGCCATGATTTGATGACGGTAGCGGGAATCCGCCAAGAGCAGGCCGCCAAGGAAGGCTCCGAGGGCCATGGACAGGCCGGCCCACTCCGTGAGCCATGCGGCACCAAGCACCAACAGAATTCCGGTGGCGGTAAATATCTCGGGGTTTCGTCGGCTTCCGGCAACGAGTTGGAGTACGGGTCGCAGGAGGATGCGACCTAGGACGAAGACCCCGACAATTATCAGCACCGATTCCAGTGCGGCCAGCTCCACGTCCTGGGTGATGGTCAGCTCCTGCGTCGCGAGCAGCGGCAGCAGCGCAATCAGGGGTACGATGGCCAGATCCTGGAGGAGTAGGATGGCAAAGGCGGAACGGCCGTAGGCCGTGCCGAGTTCACCCTTTTCGGCGAGTATCTGCAGGCCGAAGGCGGTCGATGAGAGGGCCAGTCCGAAACCCACAACCAGGGCGGGACGCATCGGCATCCCCAGCGCCAGGGCCACGAGGGTGATAACCGTACCGGTGGCGAGCACCTGAGCGGTACCGAGACCAAACACGCTGCGCCTCATGACCCACAGGCGGGACGGCTTCAACTCGATGCCGATGATAAACAGCAGGAAGACGACGCCAAACTCCGCGAGGTGTCGTATCTCGTCCACGGCGGCGATGAAACCCAGCCCCCAGGGCCCCACCACGGCACCGGCTACCAGGAAACCCAGCACCGCGCCGAGTCCAATGCGCTGAAACAGTGGCACCGCAATGACGGCCGCTGTCAGCAGAATGAGAATGTCGACGATGTAGTTGGTTTCGGTCACAGTCCAGCCCAGCGTCTACAAGGCCGAATATGCCTTTCATTCTTGGTCAGAGTTTGAAGTCGCATGAGTATTTTGACCCCACGAGATTGGTTACTCTTTTAAGACAATCCATTGAAAGAGCCAATCAGAGTTTCCCTCATTCGTTAACTCCTTGTTGAAGTGTTAGAATTTTTACTTTATGGATGCAACGACCTGAGGCCTGTTTTATTTCAACCGTTAAACCATCAATTTCAAAACGTTCATTGGTATCGGGGATTCTTTCAATATCATTTACAATCCAACGACTAATGCTATCTGAATTTTTGCCCCGTAAATCTGTTTTAAAAAACTCTTTAATCAAGCCTAATTCCACGCCCCCATCCACCTCAATGCTATTATCGTCCATTGTTTTGATTCCTGGAGAGCGCTCCTTATCTGACTCGTCATATATTTCACCCACCAGTTCCTCCAACAGGTTTTCCATCGTAGCCAGACCTCTCAGAGCACCATGCTCATCAACTACAATAGCAAGATGGCGCTTCTGGCGTTGAAGATCGGCAAACAGGTGATCGATAGGTTGGTTGAGTGGCGCAAAAATCGGATCAATACCAACCTCCTTTAAAGGTTTGTCTATTTGGTTACTGGTAATAGCGGTGGCGATATTATGCCAATGAACAATATGAGAAATATTCTCGATAGACCCACGATAAATAGGCACGCGTGAAAAGCCAACTTCCACAATTTTAGGCAAAGCTTCCTTAATGGTCGTTTCTTCATTCAGGGCAAATATCTTGTGACGACTGGTCATTACATCCGCCACTGTCAAATCATTAAAAGCAAACACTCGTTCAATAATCTTTGCTTCATCCTTTTCAATTGTGCCTTCCTGAGTGCCGCGCATTAACAAACCCACTAATTCCGTTTCGGTTACGGTGGGGCTTTCTTTAATATCAGTCATTTTGTAAACAAAATTCATCAAATGTTCAAACATCCATACCAGGGGAAACAGTATCCGCATTAAAAACAACACTGTGGGAGCTACTGCCAGAGATGCCTTCACAGAATGACGAATAGCCAAGCTTTTGGGGGTGATTTCTCCAAACACAAGAATCAGAAAGGTCAATACCCCAACCGCTACCCCCGGACCTAAATCTCCAAGATGTTCCATGGCCACCACTGTAGCGAAAGCAGATGCGCCAATATTGACCAGATTATTGCCGATTAATAGGGTAATTAACATGCTTGTAGATTTTTGTTTCAAACGAAGCAATGCCTTAGCACCACCTTGCCCATCCTTCTGCAAAGCTTCCGCACGCGCCAAAGTAATAGCTGTTAAAGCGGTTTCTGAACCAGAAAAAGCACCTGAAAGAAATAACAAAGAGATAAGTATCAGTATGTCGTTCATAAGAAAAATAAAGCCATTTCTGTTTCTAGCCTAGTTCAGTAAGTAAGGACTGGAGGATGGGTGGATGTAGTAGTGTTAGCCAATTTATACCTTTTCGAGAGGATGAGCAAAAATAGGCAAAAAGCCCCCCTCACCCTGATCAGGGGGAGAGGGACAAAGGTAATTTTAACTCCGAATGTCTTAATAACGGTTTAAAACAGCCCCTTGTTAATCCACATGTGCACCCCGATGCTCGCCGCATAACTCAGGGCGATGACCGGGGCCCATTTTAGGTGGCCGAAAAAGGTGTATTTGCCGCGGGCCTGGCCCATCAGGGCGACGCCCGCGGCGGAGCCGATGGACAGCATAGAGCCACCCACGTCGGCGGTAAGTGTGACCAGCAGCCACTGACCCAGGGACATGCCCGGCATCATAGTGAGCACCGCGAACATGACCGGGATGTTGTCCACGATGGCGGAAAGCACGCCCACCGCCACATTGGCTTGCGTGGCACCCCAGTCCACGTACATCACCGAGCAGCACAAGGGTCAGGTCTTTACCTTTGCATCATGCTGATATAGATTCCTACCATCATAGCAAGACCTCTTAGAATCGAATTTGCAGAAGCTCTGTATCACGCCACATCAAGAGGCGATGGACGTCAGGATATTTATCTTGAGGATGTCGATCGGGAACTGTTTATGGATTCCCTTTAGGAGACCTGTGACTTGTTTAATTGGTCGGTACATTCGTGGTGCTTGATGACGAATCGTTACCACTTCAGAATTCTGTGGAGAGGGGCTAACGAACTCCGAAACTCGAGTTAGTTATGTTTCAAGTCGATTTTTGATGCCGCCCTCCGAAGACAGGAATCAAAGGCTTGAGGTCGGGCGTGCCATACAAATAAACCTGCTTTTTAGCAGGTTTATTGTGGTAATTCCTGCACTCAGTAAAACAAGGTTGCATCTCTTACGACCCTGCTGATTCAGAACCCCCTAAACCAGAGAAGCCACCCAATGGGTGGCTTCTCTGTTCCATGATCAACAGGCAGAATCTAGAACATACTTTCGTTGACCAACATATGCACCCAGATGCTGGCGGCGTAGCCAGGGCAATAGCCCAAGTCCAGCGCAGGTGGCCAAAGAAGGTGTAAATCCCTCTCGCCTGCCCCATCACCGCCACACCGGCGGCAGAGCCAATCGACAGCAGTGAGCCACCGACACCGGCCGTCAGCGTCACCAGCAACCACTGTCCCTGGGACATCTCAGGCATCATCGCCAAAACGGCAAACATCACCGGAATGTTATCGATGACCGCTGAGAGTATGCCAACCAGAATATTGGCGTTGGTCGCACCCAGGTCGCCATACATCAGCTGGGAGACCAAAGCGAGGTACCCGAGGGTGCCGAGACCACCTACACAGAGAATGATGCCGTAGAAGAACATCAAGGTGTCCCACTCCGCTCTCTCCAGAGATTTGAAGATATTGAAGTGCTCTTTCCTTGCGGACGAGTCTGCCGTTGTTTCCAGATCCAACTGGTCTCCACCAAAGCCTGGATCAGACACCTGATCGGGATCCTCCATCATTAAGCCGATTTTTTTATCACGACGCTTGAGGTAGTAACCAAACAACTTCAGCAAACCAAGCCCGGTCATCATCCCCAGTACCGGAGGCAAGTGCAGGAAGTTATGGGCGGAAACCGCATGGTGATGGTAAGGACAAAGAGACCTACCACAATAAAGGCGCCATGTTCCAGCACCGCCTCCTCTTCAATCGCCTTTGGCTGCTCTTTAGGAACGGCGAAAGACATGATTACCGCCGGTATAAGCCAGTTAACCACCGAAGGAATAAACAGCAGGAAGAAGGTTTCAAACGGAACTATACCCTTCTGCCAGACCATCAGGGTGGTGATATCGCCAAACGGCGAGAAGGCACCACCTGCATTGGCGGCAACCACGATATTGATACATGCCACCATCACAAAACGGGTATTATCACCGCCCACCGCCATGGCGACCGTTGCCATCAACAGTGCAGTGGTCAGATTGTCGGCCACGGGTGAGATGAAGAAAGCCAGCAGACCCGTAAGCCAGAATATTGTTCTTAGCGAGAAGCCCCGGCTAACCAGCCAGACACGAAGCACGTCGAATACCCCACGCTCCTCCATGGTGTTGATATAGGTCATCGCCGCCAACAGGAAGAGGAACAGTTCGCCAAACTCAAGCAGATTGTGGCGCACCGCCATCTCAGCAGTGTGGTTATCACCGATCTGGATATAAGCAATCGCCACCAAGGCCCAGATAGCGCCAGCAGCGACCATGACCGGTTTTGATTTTCTCAGGTGGATGTTCTCTTCAGCGATAACCAATGCGTAGGCAAAAACAAAGATGGTCACGCAGATGAAACCAATCGCACTTCCGGTAAAATCGTGGGCCTCACCACTACCGGATGCAAACGCCAACACAGGCAGAAAAAACATCGCAGCAAAAAGCATCAATGATGCTGTGAGATGCTGGTGCCTTCGAGGAAGGACAAGGCGTACCCCCTCAGTAAAATTATCGTTGCCCATTATTTTTTTCCTTATTGCAGATTGAGAAAATGCTCAGCGCGGTCACATCAGGGAAGCTACTAAAACTCAAAAATACTGACATAAAGTCAGAAAACCATTCATAATGGCCGCTATCAGACCTGATTAGTATTAATGATACCCTAATATTCGCCCTATTACGTAATTTTAAACGCTAGCGTAACCAACCAGATAGTGGCTTACCAGTGACTCAACAATAGCCGCCGCCTCTCTTCCACCACCTCTCTCCAGCTACCCACCTGACGGAGGGTACAGACGCCGTGTATACCACTCCAGAGGCGTTGGCCGCCAGACGTACTTCACTGTCACTGGAACCATTGTCGAGTTGTCGAAGCGGCCCCTCTACCAGTAGAAAAAGGCGTTCGATTTTCTCCTGATACCACAGCGGCCCCTCTTCACCCTCTGCAAGTCGATGTTCAAAGACGGCACTCCAGAGGTTGGCCTGCTCAGCGGCAAACGCGACGTATGCATGGGCCAGTTTGAGAATGCAATCCTGGGGTTTACCGCAGTGCAGCACAGCCTCCTCAAGAAACAGGTGGAGCTGGTCCAGGGTCCTGGCATTAAGATTGAGAATCAGTTCATCCTGATTACGAAAGACGACATAGAGGGTTCCCGGGGCGTAGCCAATCTTTGCGGCAACCTTCCGCGCCGTCAGACCCGAAAGTCCTTCCTGCCTGACGATCTCCACAGCCGCATCCAGCGCCATACGGCTGATCTCTTCACGGCTGTGATCACTGCGTCGCCCCATCTTACACCTCTAAGTAAACCTCTCTGTCAGGTTCAGATTAGCCAATCATTAAACAATGTTCAAAAATATATATTGAACATCGTTTAATTATCGGCTATAAATTAAACATAGTTCAAATAATCCTGGTTACCCCGGGTGTTTTTTGGACTCTATTTTGAACAACGTTCAATTAAAAGGAGATGACGATGAAACTGAGAAAAAAATCATTCCGTCTGGGATTGATGCTGCTCTTATCCATATTTACCACCTGGTTCTCCCTCGCCGATGCCGCAGGACTGCTCACCCCGGCGGACAAAAGCCTGCCGGAGCTGGAGATCAAACAGCATGAAGTAGAAGTGACCATCGAAGATGGCTACGCCATTACCCGTGTCGAGCAGACCTTTCACAATCCCCACAGCAGAGACCTGGAGGCGATCTACTCCTTTCCGGTACCCGAACATGGCGCGGTGGCCGAGTTCACTCTCTGGATCGACGGCAAACCGGTAAGCGGCGAGGTGCTGGAGAAAAAGGAGGCCCGTAAAGTCTACGAAGAGGAGAAGGCCGCCGGTCATGAAGCCGGCATCACCGAGAAGGATAGCTATAAAACCTTTGATGTCAGCGTTCACCCTGTACGGGCCGGACAAGAGACAAAGATACGTCTGGTCTATCTCCAGCCCGCCCATATCGACAGCGGCATCGGCCGTTATGTATACCCTCTTGAAGAGGGTGGCGTGGATGAGGCGAAGCTCTCCTTCTGGACCGCCAATGAAAAGGTCAGGGAGCGCTTCAGCTTCAAACTGAAGGTCAAATCCGCCTGGCCGGTGGATGCCCTACGCGCCCCAAGCCACCCCCAAGCCGCCATCAGCCACAAAAGTGACGGAGAGTGGGACATGGTGATCGACAGTGGCACCCAGAGCACGAACAATGCCCAGGAGGAGCCCCCTAACGCCTCCCCTTCTACTGCCACTTCCGGTCAACCTGTCTACACCCTGGACAAGGATATCGCAGTCTACTGGCGTCAGGCCGACAACCTGCCGGGAGCAGTGGAACTGATCGCACACAAACCCGCCGGCGCCAAAAAAGGCACGTTTATGATGGTGGTAACACCGGGCGATGATCTGCAACCCATCACCGAGGGGGGCGACTGGACCTTCGTCCTCGACATCTCCGGCTCAATGAATGGTAAATATGCCGCCCTGGCGGAGGGAGTGGAGAAAGCACTGAGCGCCATGCGCCCCAACGACCGTTTTCGCATTGTTCTGTTTAACAACGGGGCCCATGAGATGACCAACGGCTATGTCACCGCCTCCACTGAAAATGTGGCTCGTTATATTGAGAAAGTGGCAAAGGTGCAGCCCGGCAATGGTACCAACCTCTATAGCGGCCTCAAGCTGGGCCTAAAGGGGATTGACGCCGATCGTACCTCAGCCATCATGCTAGTCACCGACGGTGTTGCCAATGTCGGTGAGACCGAGCAGCGTAAATTCCTTGAGCTTATCGATAAACGGGATATACGGCTCTTCACCTTTATCATGGGCAACAGCAACAACCGTCCCATGCTGGAGGCGATCACAAAAGCCTCCAACGGTTTCTATATCAGCGTATCCAACAGTGACGATATCGTCGGGCAGATTCTGTTGGCGAAAAGCAAGGTGACCCACCAGGCGCTGCATGATGTGGAGATCGATATCAAAGGGATCAAGGTTACCGAGATGACGCCAAAACGTATCGGCTCACTCTACCGTGGACAGCAGCTGGTGATACTGGGGCACTATTGGGGTGAGGGCGAGGCGGATGTCACCCTTAGCGGCAAGATATCGGGTAGCAAAACCGCTTACAAAACCCGCTTTGCCTTTCCCAAAAACAGCAGTGAGAATCCTGAGCTGGAACGCCTATGGGCCTACGCCACTATCGAACACCTGACCAATGAGATGAACGACTTCGGTGAAAAGGCCGATCTCAAGCAGGCGGTGACCGATCTGGGTGTGGAGTATGGTCTGGTAACCGACTACACCTCCATGGTGGTATTGCGTGATGAGGTATTTCAACAACGCGGGATCGAGCGTCGCAATAAAAAGCGCCTGGCCGTTGAAGAGGCCGCACGTCAACAGCGTGCCACTCGCCCTGCACAGAGCCGTCGCGTGGACAGCGCCCAGCCGATGTACAGCAGCAACCGGGCGACCACACGCGGCTCATCAGGAGGCGGAGCCATCGATCCACTCGGCCTGATAATTCTGGCCGGTATCCCCGCACTTCTGATCTTCAGAAGAAAAGGAAGTGAGGGCTGATCAGTGACGGCTTTCCAGCCACAACCAGTGCGCCATGACAGCCTACTGCTGCCATGGCGCACCCTCACTCTGACACTCCCGGCCCTGCTGCTCTATTGGCTGCTGGGTCCGGCACCGGAGGCGCTGGTCTATGAGCGTGAAGCCATAGCCGCCGGTGAGTGGTGGCGGCTACTGACCGGACACTGGGTCCACAGCGACCTGCAGCATCTGCTGTTTGACGTTGCCGGACTGGCGATTACCGCCTACCTATTTGAGAAATCCCCCCTCTGGCAGCTACTCCTGCTGCTGGCAACGGCAACCGTTGTCATTGATGCCTGGCTCTGGTGGCAACTCCCCTGGATGCAGGCCTACTGCGGCCTCTCGGGGCTGCTCAATGCACTGCTTGCCTGTGGCCTGCTGACGCTATGGAGATGCAGAAGCGACCCTGCCTATCTATTGATCGGCTCCCTCGCCGCACTCAAAATCGCTGTTGAGATATCACTGGGCGATGCAATATTCACATCCACCGCATGGGCGGCAGTACCCGAAGCCCACGCGGCAGGGTTGGTGGCCGGCTATTGGCGGGCACCCTCTTCATCTGGTTGGAAAGCAACCTAACCCCAAATAGTCCAAACGTACATCAGAAACATCACAATTGATCCGTGGTAATCAACTGATATATGCTGGTGAGAGCTTTTAATCTAATTCACTCCGCCCAGTGCCCGACCGGGCACAGCGACAACCTGGAGATTAATCAAGTGACAATACGCATTGGTATCAATGGCTTCGGCCGTATGGGACGCCTTGGGCTACGTGCAGGCTGGAACCGGCCGGAGTTTGAAATTGTGCGCGTCAATGAGATTGCCACCGACGCCACGGGTTCGGCACACCTGCTCAAGTTCGATTCAGTACACGGCACCTGGGATACGGATACTGCAGCAACAGACGACAGCATGCTGGTTGACGGCCGTACAATTGATTACTCCTCAAACAGCGCCATCGGCGACAGCGACTGGTCCGGCTGCGACATCGTTATCGAAGCCACCGGCAAGCACCACAAAAAACCGGAAACACTCAACAACTACTTTGACCAGGGCGTAAAGAAGGTGATCGTTGCAGCGCCTACCCAAGGGGCGCTTAACATCGTCTATGGCATCAATGATGATCAGTACGATCCCGCAGAGCATCACCTGATCACAGCCGCCTCCTGTACAACCAATTGTCTGGCTCCTGTGGTAAAGGTGATGCATGAAAAAATCGGCATCGTTCACGGCTGCATGACCACTATCCACGACATCACCAACACTCAGACCATTATCGACAAGGGGCACAAAGACCTCAGACGGGCACGCGCCTGCGGCCAATCACTGATTCCGACCAGTACCGGTTCAGCCAAGGCCATCACCAAAATATTTCCCGAGCTCACCGGTAAGCTCAACGGTCACGCCGTGCGTATTCCCCTGCTCAACGCCTCCCTCACCGATCTTGTCTTCGAGGCGGCGCGGCCGGTAACTGTTGAAGAGGTGAATGGCTATTTTCAGGAGGCGGCAGAGGGCGAACTCAAGGGAATACTCGGCTATGAAGAGCGCCCCCTCGTATCAGTGGACTATCTCAATGATCCACGCTCAGCGATTATTGATGCCCCCTCCACCATGGTGGTCAATAATACACAGGTCAAACTCTACATCTGGTATGACAATGAGTGGGGCTATGTAAACCGGATGATCGAATTAGCTGCAAAGGTTGCCAAGGGCCTGTTGGCTGAAACCCTGTTCCAACATTGTGAGTCGCATGATGCCCGGGTGACCTGCGGCCAAGGGCATGATTGCAGCCGATAGCAAGCTATCGGCTAAATTTTCAACACGGCGTTTCTCTATTCGATTGGGCAGAGCATCTCTCTCTGCCTGATCGGGTGCCGCAACAACGGTGTCGTGAGTATAATGGCCTTATGACTCTCTTCTGTCGCCATTTCAAGGCCATACTCCTCACCGCCACACTGCTTATTCTGCTGCTCATCGCTCCACGGCTCCTAAGCTATCTTGGTCACTCCCTGATTCGATATAATGCAGAACTCGAAAGGGCGGATGCCGCTGTCGTACTCAGCACCGGTATCGGTTACTCGCCACGCCTTATGCAGGCGGCTGAGATATATAACAGAGGCCTGGTGAATTACATAGTGATCAATGGTAACCGCAAGACCGGCTTTATCCGACGCCTGGAGCCCGGGGCTTCAATGCGCCCTCCCCCTGGCATGAAAACCCCGTTGCCATGCTTGAATTTTTTGGTGTCCCGAAGGAGAGGGTGATTATCATAAATGCTGCGGATGCCTACGACACCATCTCCGAGGCGGCAATTACCGGTGCTCAGCTGGCACAACATTCAATTCAGTCCGTTATTGTCACTACCAGTAAATTTCATACACGACGGGCTAGATACATCTGGCAACAGCAGTACCATGGGCAACTCAAAATCCAGATGGCGGCGGCTGATGAGGATCCCTTCGATCCCGACCGCTGGTGGCACAGCGGCAGGCAGATCAGGCAGCTGCTGGCGGAGTATGGTGCATGGCTCTACTACTGGGGAAAATCCTCTCCTGAGCAGCCATCGGAAAAGAGTAAGGAACATTGATGGCAACCACTGATAACACCACAGCCACGCTGATTGCTGATATTGGCGGAACCAACGCCCGCTTTGCACTATGGGACCATGCCGGATGCCGACCGACGGCGGTGGACATAGTGAGCTGTGAGGCGTTCAACGATATTGGCGATGCCATTGAACAGTACCTCTCCACCAGCGGCATGCCCACTCCCACACAGGCGTCCATCGCTTTGGCCGCCACTCTCAGCGGAGACCAGGTGACTCTGACCAACGGCCCCTGGTCCTTCTCCACCAACTCCCTACGCCGTCGGCTTGGCCTTGAGCGTCTGCTGATACTCAATGACTTCACCGCTCTGGCGATGTCGTTACCCTACCTTGCCGACGATGAGCGATTGCAGATCGGTGGCGGTGATTCCGCCCCTCTGGGGGTAAAAGGCATTATTGGACCGGGAACGGGTCTCGGCGTATCAGGCTTGATAGCGACCAAGGATGGAGAGTGGTTGCCCCTACAGGGAGAAGGGGGTCACGTCACCTACGCACCAATCACAGCAAGTGAGGTGGCGATCATCGATCGGCTGCAGCAGCGGTTCGGGCATGTATCTGCTGAGCGTATAGTCTCCGGCCAGGGATTGGAGAACATCCACCTGACGCTGACAGAGATTAACGGGGAACCCGCTAAAGCGCTGCCCGCCGACGAGATCAGTCGTCTTGGAATGGCCGACCAATGTCCTGTCTGCCGCGAAAGCCTGACCTTTTTCTGTGCCGTACTGGGAACCGTTGCCGGCAACCTCGCCCTTACTCTGGGGGCCCACGGCGGCATCTACATTGGTGGCGGCATTCCACCAAACTTGGACACTTTTTTCTTGAGTCTCCGTTTAGAGAGCGCTTTGAACGGCATGGACGTTTTAGCGGATACCTTGAGCGGATTCCCTGTTATCTGATCGATGCCCCCTACCCTGCACTGACAGGCGCCGCCCAGACGCTTTTTGCCGACCTGCCGGGCATTGGCTACAGCGTCACCGACTAGGACCTCTCGTAGATCCCGACACACTATTGAGCGTATGCACCTATGGTCCTACCACCAAGACCGGCGCTAAAGGGCAAGTGATAGGCGCTTCGTAAGGAAATTTCAGCTAAACTGACTTCATCAAGCAGAGACGACACCACCGCCATGAGCACACTACAGGTTAGCCGCGCAGTCGAGATTCCCGATCAACTGAGAATTGGCCGCTACCGTAAGGCGCCGGAGTTGGGGCCCAGGATGCTCTTCTTCAGTGGTGGCACCGCCCTTAACGGTCTCAGTAAAGCACTTAAAAACTACACCCATAACTCCACTCATCTGGTCACGCCATTTGACTCCGGCGGCAGCTCGGCAGAGCTGCGCAACGCCTTTGACATGCCTTCCATCGGCGACCTGCGCAGTCGCCTGATTGCTCTGGCAGATGAAACTGTGCTCGGCCACCCTGAAGTCTACCAACTCTTCAACTACCGCTTTCCAAAGCACAAAAGTGAAAAGCAGCTGCGTCAACGCTTAAACAAAATGGTAGTGGGCAAGAGCAGTCTGGTGGTGGGTATATCCAACCCCATGCGTCGCCTTATCTGCAATCATCTGGCTACTTCCAGGAGGCGATGCCGGATTCATTCGATCTGCGCGGCGCCAGTATCGGCAACCTGATTCTTGCCGGCGGCTATCTCAATAACCATCGCCACCTCGATCCGATCATCTTCCTCTTCTCAAAACTGGTCAACGTGCTGGGTACGGTTCGCTCGGTGGTCACAGATGATCTGCACCTCGCGCCGATCTTGCTGATGGCAGTCGCATCATCGGTCAACATCGCCTCACCGGCAAAGAAATGTCGCCACTCACCTCTCCGGTCAAACGCCTGTTCCTGTCACAGTGGCTCGACCGTTATACCCCGGCGAGCTGCCTGCTAAAGGGAAAAAACCGCAAGCTGATCGAGTCCGCTGACCTGATCTGCTACCCCCACGGCAGCTTCTACTCCAGCATGCTGGCCAACCTGTTACCAAAGGGAGTGGGGCGCGCCATCGCCGGCCGCAACTGTCCCAAGGTTTACATCCCAAATCAGGGAAAGGACCCGGAGCAGATCGGAATGAATCATGAGCTGATGATCAATACACTGCTAAGCCAGCTGCGGGTGGATGCAGGAGCGAACTGTGCCACCCGCAGGCTGCTCAACTTCATCATGATTGACAGCAAGAGAGGTCGCGGTTTCTCCCCTGCAGCACTCAAGCAGGCGGGGGATCTCGGCATCCAGATTATTGATACCCCACTGCTCAGTAAGCGCAGTGCGCCCTATTATGATGATGAGTTGCTGGTCTCGGCACTGCTGTCGTTGACTTAAGACACCTCTAGTGTAGTGTCCTGTACTAAACGGTAATTAAGCGAGGCGAGAAGGTATTAGCTGCAAGGCGCGTCGCGCAGGGAATGGCGCGCCCTTTACAAGAGACGCAACGCAGCAGATGATGCCTTCTCGCCTCGCCCGAAGGGAGACCCACAAAAGATCCAATCCTGCGTTACAGCC
>MOXG01000020.1_pt1 | contig 40401 bp, 47 predicted proteins | sample 1471191 | NCBI WGS metagenome assembly MOXG01 (sample SAMN05806437, study PRJNA327811) | mollusc metagenome | isolation source: Phylotype C (NB3) bacterial symbionts from gill | host: Thyasira cf. gouldii | place: Canada: Bonne Bay, Newfoundland | collected 2010-08-19
GATCCTTACGGTCCCGGCCCCGGTGGGTATGACCCCTACGGTCCAGGCCCCGGCCCTGGTGGGTTTGACCCCTACGGCCCAGGCCCCGGCCCTGGTGGGTATGATCCGGCAAAGGATGGATTTGATCCAAACCAGCCTCATGACCCAAATGCTCCACCACCTCCTGGCGGATTCGATCCTAATGCTCCACCACCTCCGGGTGGGGAGCCACCACCCCCACCTCCCGAGGGTGAAGGGCCACCTCCGCCTCCTCCTGAGGGTGAGGGACCACCTCCTCCACCTCCCGAGGGTGAGGGGCCACCTCCTCCGCCTCCTGAGGGTGAGGACCCTCCTCCAATAGAGCAAGGTACCGAGGGTCCTGATACCTTCGATTTCCAACCGGACGATATGGATCCGGGTGGGGGGTTGGAATCCAAAACTTCGATGTGAATCAGGATACGCTCGATTTCAGTGCACTGAATAATATGCTCGATGGCACTGAATCAGTACTCAGCACAGGTGCAGGTGGTCTTGGAGCTCTGGCCGATCAAGGCGTAGTCGTCCTCACCGATCAATCCTATGGCGATGCCAATGCACTGAAAGGCGCACTTGATGCCAGTGCTTTTGACACAGGTGCAGAAAATGCGCGGGTCGTCGTATGGGAGATGGGCGAGATGGGTGAAGCAGGCCTCTCGGTCGGTGTCGGCGTAATGTCCAACGCAGGTGGCGAAGACGATGTCCAGGTAGCACAGCTGGCTCAAATCACAGGCTTTGCAGATCAAGCCGCTGTTGATGCCTTTACCGATGGGCTCGATGCTCCAACTTCGAAACGGATGGAATAGGCTAGACTGAAGGAAGGCCATATAGGTATAACCTGACAAATCGAAACATTAAGGCCGCTCTATGCGGCCTTTTTTATCGGCTTGCCACAGTTCAAGATTTTGCTCAAAAGCACGATATAGAGAGTGTACGCGGCTATTCTGCGGGGCCTTTTCAGGACTCGGCTGAGCAGGCGCAAAATAAAAATAAAGGGACGACCCATGAAGGAATTGCTTAGACGCCTGTTTTCCAGACCGGGGTTGGCCATTTTGTTGATCCTGGCTGCACTCTTTTCCAACCTTCTTGCACTCGCTCCCTCTCTCTTTGTCATCCAGGTACTGAACCGCTATCTGGCCCATGGGGTGGATGCCACACTCACCACTCTGGCCGTCGGTGCAGTTATCGCGATATTGCTGGAAATGGGCTTCCGCCGGGTGCGTATGCGTATGGCAAACGGCTTCAGCGCCCACCAGGATGAACGCCTCTCCCTGGCGGGATACGATGTACTCTCAACCGCCTCGGTCGGGGCGCTGGCAACCATACCAAAAGGTCGCAAGCGAAGCATGGTACTGGGAGCGGACACCATACGTGCCGCCTACAGTGCAGCCAATATCAATGCTGTACTCGACCTGCCATTTGCTCTGCTGTTTATCGGTGTCCTCTATCTTCTCAGCCCTACCCTCGCCTCCATTGCCGCGAGCATGATGGCCCTGGTTTTCCTGGTAGGCGTGGTTACCGGAATACAGCTGGCCGCACCAACACGGGAGCTGGCCGGTGCCGCCACCCACCGGGAGCGGCTGGTGGCAGCGGTTGTCGAGGCGGAAGATACCGTGCGCGGCTTCAATACCGCACCGTTTCTACTGCAGCGCTGGCGTAATTTCGTTCATACCAGCTTTAACTATGCTCACCACATCGCAGGTCGCCAAGCCAAAATGCACTCATTCATCCAGGCGGGCAGCGGTTTGATGACCATTGCTATCGTCGGCGTTGGCGCGACGCTGGTGGTGGCCGGCGAGCTCGATGTCGGTGTTCTGATCGGTGCCAATATACTTGCCGGGAAGGCGATGGGACCGATCAGCCGATTCGCCTTGATGCATGAACAGCTGGCCAAGGCGGCCCAGGCGATGAAAGCCTATTCTGATTTCTCCCGTTTACCGATGGAGCGGCAGTCGGGCACCGCACTTAAAAAATACCAGGGGAGTATCGCCCTGGAGGACCTTGCCTTTAGCCATCCCGGTAACAACACTCCCCTGTTTGAATCGGTCAATTTGCGGCTCAATCCAGGAATGGTGCTAGCGGTCAACGGCAGTAATGGTTCGGGAAAAACCACCCTGGCACGGCTTTTTGTCGGCCTGCTGTCACCCACCCGGGGACAGATACTGGCGGATGGCGTCGACCTGCGACAACTGGCCGCTCCCTGGTGGCGTGAGCAGTTGATCTACCTCCCTCAGGAACCAAAATTTGTTGCTGGCACACTACGCGACAATCTGCTGCTGGGACGCGAAGATATCAGCGATGAAACTATCAGTCAGGCGCTGGAAACCGCCGGTCTCAAGACCTTTCTGGATCAGAAACCCGATGGCTTGGATACCAATATCAGCGAAACAGGACAACAGCTCTCCCTAGGGGTACGCCGGCGTTTGGCACTCGCACGGGCGCTACTGAAGAACGGCCGTCTGGTGATCTTCGATGAACCCACCGAGGGCATGGACATTGAGGGCAGCGCCATGATCTACCGGGTGCTCAATCAGATGGTTGAAGAGAAGCGCACCATCATTCTCTTCTCCCACGATAAAAACCTCCTCAAGGGTGCCCATCTCTACCTCAATCTGAGTCAAAAGCCGATACCCGGATTGACGGTGCGACAAGCAAAGAGTGCCAAGAAAGAAGTGAAGGAGGAGAGCAAATGAGCAAGGCACGCACAGACCAGATGGTCACACCGCAACCGATCGAGCTCTCCACCTATCTATTCCTGCTGCTGTTCCTGCTGCTGTGTGGCGCCTTTGGAACATGGGCTCACTTCGGTAAACTCGATGTGGTGAGTCAAACCACTGGTGCCGTGGTCCCCAGCTCTCAAATTAAGAGCATCCAGCATCTTGAGGGCGGGGTGATCAAGGAGCTGCTGATAAAAGAGGGTGAGCGGGTCACCAAGGGTCAGGAGCTGATCGTCCTTGAGGCGATCTCCAGTGGCGCCGATGTGGATGAGATACAGGTGCGCATGGATGCGCTGAAGGTGGAGATTGCCCGTCTTAGTGCCGAGTCTGAAGTGAAAGAGAAGCTGATCTTCTCTGAAACTTTGGCCGTTGACCGCCCGGAGCTTAAGCGCCAGGCCAAAAGTCTATTCAAGATCAACCGCAGAAAATATCTCGGTGACCTACAGACCCAGTCTGAGCTTATCGCCCAGCGCAAGCAGGACATTCGTGAGATCAGCGTCAAATTGAGAAACAGCCGTAAAAACCTGAAGCTGATCGATGAACAGATCAAAATCAGTGAAGATCTGCTGAAAGACCAGCTGACCAACAGATACAACCATCTCACTCTGTTGCGTGAGGCCGGTAGTCTGCGCAGTGATATCGAAGAGGCGGGTGCTGCTCTCGGAGGTGCAAAAGCGCACTTAAAGAGGCGGAAAACGAGCGCAAGCGGGTGACTCAGGGCGTACAGCAGAAAGCACAGGTGCGACTGGAGAAGGCGCGTCGTGAGCTACAAGAGCACAGCCAGCGTATCCGTAAGTTCGAGGACAGTCTACGGCGCACAGTGCTGCGCTCACCGGTGGATGGGGTAGTGAAGACTCTCTACGTCTACACCATTGGCGGCGTGGTCAAAGCAGGACAGACCGTGGCCAATATCGTACCCGCCGGAGATCAACTGATCATCGAGTCTCGGCTCCCCCCCCAGGATATCGGCTTCGTCATGATCGGCCAGCCTGCATTTATTAAACTGGCTTCATCAGACGCCTTGCGTTTTGGCAACATCGAAGGCGAAGTGATCGCCATCAGCCCCGACACCTACACCGACCAGGATGACGGCCAGGTCTACTACAAGATACGTATCGCCACCGAAGCAGACCACTTCAGCAGAGGAACCATGCGCTACAACCTCTTCCCCGGCATGCAGGTATCGGCCAGTATCCGTACCGGTGAACGCAGTGTGCTGGAGTACCTGCTGACACCCTTCCTCGCCTCTACCGGCGATGCCTTTCGGGAGCGCTAATCCCTCTTTTTGAAATACGAACGGGGGCTGGCTGCTAGTGCACGAACACCTTACCACCCGTATTATAGGCGTGAGCTGAAATACACCCTTTTCCAAATCAAGAACTACCGGTGTACTGTAACGAATAACATACACTGAATTATGGTTGCTTGGCAGTAGTGGGCATTTACACCCACTACTCAATCGAAAGTATTCAGAACAGGATGCAAGATGGAAATACTACACTCCGCTCAAGAGGCAGCATACAGACGACTGCATAAACAGGGCTTGAGTAGTTGGAATGCCTCAGCCAATTTACCTGATGTGGAACCGGGGGTTGAGCGATTTCTGCTCGACGTGCTGGAGCAAAGCTGGATTCCCAAAACGGGTACCGCGCTTGAACTAGGGTGTGGAACGGGGCCGTTAAGTCGCTGGTTAAGCGATCGCGAATGGCAGGTTACCGGTATAGACACCAGCCCAACGGCCATTGCCATGGCGCAGGAGCAATCAGAGGGGAGCTCTATTCATTTTATCGAGGGGGATGTGACCCAGTTGTCCTGCATTGATGACCAAAGCATCGACCTGTCCCTGGATGGTCAGTGTTTACACTGCCTGGTATCTGAAACAGATCGTATCCGTTTCTTACAGGAAAATGCACGAGTGGTGCGTGAGGGTGGATGTCTGGTGCTGATGACCATGGCTCGCCCTGTACTGGGAAAACTATTTCGACAAAAATATGGCTTACTGAAAAACAATCGGGTTTATCATCCGGCACCCGATGATTGCAATCCTGTAGATACGGTAATAATAGAGGGAAAACGCTGGTTCCCCACCCGTTATCTCGAGCATTGGCAAACACTCCTAAAACAACTTAAGGAATTTGGATTTGAGCCAAGATTGATTCGTCTGAGCCGTTGTCACCCAGAGGATCCCCTGAGTTATCTCTCTTGTGCGGCCATAAGATGTAGCGGTGCCGCCTCCGCCAGGTCCTGAGCAATAAATAGCGCCTGCTGGGCCGCCTCCATATCTATAGAGCCTGTCACTTCTGATGTGTACTGCTTTATCGCCTGAAGATAGATGCTGACCGCAGGATTGATGCGGTAAGGATAGATATCGTAAAAATGGTCGTAGCCTTCAGCACTGATTACCCCCTCCGCTTTTAGCTTCCTATATAAACGGGTCTTGTTGTAGACCAGCAGGCAGTTCGATGGTGCGTTGAAGAGAGAGGCGGGAATGACGGGGGTGTCGAGCACATGCTGCTGCAACATCTGGAGTTCACCCTGAATATCTTTGATTTCGAAGAAAGGTGAAACCATTATATAGCCTATGGTGTACCTGAGAGAGAGTTGGTTGTGAATCTCCAGCGCTTTCAGGTTGTCAGTGCAGCGGTTGGTTTTGCCCAGATAGCGCAGGAAGGTATCGTTAAATGACTCTATGCCGAGGAAGGTGTGCTTGAGCCCCAATGTCTTCCAGTGGGAAAAAAGCTGCAGATCCACCAGATCAGGTTTAGCGTAGATGGAGAAGGTAAATTCAGGAATCCGGGCCTTAATGCCTCAAGCATGTCTGTGATCGACTGCTGTTCCTGTTTATCGAGGGGCACAAAATTGTCATCGCCAAACTGAAAAAAAGTGCGCCCCGTTGCGTCATGGAGGGAAACAATCTCTTCGGCGACCCTGGTACAGGGTCTACGCCGCATATACTGGTCAAAATGTCGGTGAAATTCAGGTGTCATGCAGAATGCGCACTTACCGATACAACCCCGTGATGTCCAGATGGTGATACTGGGAGGCACCTCCATAGCCAGACTATAGTGGTATGGATTAGGTATGGCAGCGAGATCTGCCTGGTAAAATAATTTATCGTCCAGTTGAGAAAGCGCATCAAATTCACCACTTGCCATAAGCGTGGCTATTCGCAGCAGAATCTCCTCCCCCTCTCCTCGCACCAGCATATCTATGGCAGGACAGTCAGCAAGAATTTCATCCGCGTACAGGGAGGCATACTGTCCTCCTACCACCAGATAGCGTACAGCGTGTTTTTGCTCCTCCACCGCTCTGAGGAAGCTATTCAATCCATCCACCCAATTGCGTCCCATAAGGTGGACAGCGAGCAGAATATTGTCACTTTCAGGCAATTCAGCTACCAATGCCTCTGGACTGCGTCCATCCAGGACATTATCTACTACGCTGAATTCAAATCCAGCCGCTTTCAGGGCTCCCCCCAGATAGGCCAGTGAAGCATTTTCCAGGTTGGAATCACCACGGGTGTTCAGTGCCTGCCCAACAACATTCAGCAGGATGATTTTCAAACTATCACAATTGGGCGTAGTCACCGGGCATCAAGCCATGTGTTGGATCAGTTGTTCAGGGAATTCCGGCGTTTCTGCTGTACGCCATAGCAGTCCTTCGAATAGGGCTCTCTCATAATGGCAGCGATCCCCCGGTGATTGCAGGTCACCAAAAAAATCGTAAGAGGAGGCGGAACAGCCACCGCCACAGAATTGTCGTGCCAGGCAGTTTTGGCACTCGCTAATATTTGCCGTGGTGCGTTGGCATAGCTTCTGATGAGACCCTGACGTTCTGATCAATGATTCGATATCTTGACCCTGAACCAGTTCATCAAGCCCAAACATTTTCAGGTCACGAAACTCCACCATAGTATCGCAGGGGAAGAAGTTACCCTCCCAGTCCACACCCAATTTACTCATGGTGGCAGCACCGCAGGGGCTTCGCAAACACATGTAAGGGTTGTCTCGACGCAGAAGATGCAGTGTATGGAGTGCTAATGTCATCTCGACCAATTTTATATTACCGACCCTGTTTATGGCGACGATCCGATCGGCTATAGCAGCATGGCTTCGGCCATATCTTGCTCATAGTTATTACGGTCAACAATATCGTAGTGCCTGTTTTTCAGCTGATTTAACTCTTGCCCCTGCATCCGCAGGGGACGGAAAAACATCCGGTAAATTTCTTTTTCCAGCATAAAATCAAAGCATTTATTCACATCCTCTGGAGCCGTTATTGTAGTAACAGTGCTATATGCGATACCGGCATTCTGCAGTAGTGAGATACCTGTCATTACGTTTTTGAAAGAGCCCTGGCCTCCCCGGTATGGGCGATTGCGGTCATGTATATCTGCGGGACCATCCAGCTGATACCCAAATTGATCTCATAGTCTTTAAGAAAAGGCAGCATAGACTTCTTGAATGCAGTTCCATTGCTCATGAAAGAGAACCTACATCGACTACGCTCTGCTTCATCGAGTGAGCCATGAAACACCCTTATGGCTTCACTGATTACCGGAAAGTGCAGAAAAGGCTCGCCGCCTGTAAACAAAAAATTGATCATCTTATGAGGAAAGCTGTCGAGCACCTTCCGCAGAACCAGTATCAACTCATCCTTTGTCAAATAGCTGTGTTCCTTGTCCGCTTCGGCAAAGCAGTAAGTACAGTCGATATTGCAGTCCCTATTTTTAATGGCCACTATCATCATCGGGTAATCTGGAGGAGCCTGAGTATCTGCTACGGCACTCAGTGTCTGTATCTCCTGGCGACCCTCATCTTCTTCGTCTTGTGGACCTACCCACCAGTGCCCGTTGAGCGGATTGACCAGTAAGAGGTGATCATCCCTTCTACTTTCGTAAAGCATTGGTTATTTGACCCCTACTGTAGAAAATACTGTTTGCATAAATTCGCCCTGCATATACGTCAGTCCAGAATGTTGTGGTTGCAACTGTTGAAAAAAATCAACAAAGCGCTGTGCAGCCAGCTCAGTAGATTCACTTCCAGTGAGATTCATTTCCGTATTTATATCTCCGGGCACAAAGCCTGCGATGATGATATTGGGATAGTAGGCCATCTCCCTCGCACAACTGCGGGTGAGCGCGATGAGCGCGGCCTTGGATGAGGCATAGGCACCTAACCCTGGTGTGCAGTTCACCGCTTCCATGGATGCCATATTGACAATAACTCCCTCTTTTTGTGACGCCATCTGCGGAAGCAGGTATTTACTCAGATAGAGCGGCCCCATAAGGTTGACCTCAATCTCTTTCATCCACTGTGCGGTATCGGCAGAGACCACAGGCTCCTGATGAAGCTGTGCGGCATTATTGATCAGCAGGTCGATCCCCCCCCAATTGTCCACCAGGGATGCAACCATCTCTTTGACTTTATCTTCACAACTAATATCGCAATCAAGGATGAGTAAATTCTGCTGCTGTTGATCGTGAAGCTCAGCCGCGAGACTGGCTGAGCGTGATGCTACACAGACTCTATTGCCATGGCTCAAGAGTTTTTTGGCCAGCGCAAGTCCGATGCCTCTATTGCCACCTGTGATCAATATACGTAAGCCTGTTAACTGTTTACTCATGACTTTATGGCCAGCAATTGTATAACTCTATAGAACGTGCAAAGAATGGTTGGTTTCTCTCTGTTTTTTACAGTGATGATAAATTGATTTAGATCTATGTTTGCAGTGAAACTACGCTTTACAGTGTAGAGTCGAGCCCATAAAATCGCAGTGTGGTTAAATCCTAACACATAGATGGAGAGTGAAAGATGGCGAACAAAGAAGGGAAAGCAAAATTTCGCAAAGTTTCATCCGGTAGCATAGGCAAGTTGGCGGAAAGCGCTGACAATACGCTGGTTATTGCGATCGCACTTACGATGCGTATGCGCCGAATGTTAAGGATGTTGAGCAGGTGTTGGCGTCGGACTCCTTGCAGCGTCTTTTGAAGGAGACGGATAAGAAGGTAATGGTGGCAATAGGCACATATGATGCCTTTCCAAGTCAGAGCGACAAACCAAACAAATAAGTGCTGATTGTCACCGGGCTGGCGTCTCTCTGTTTATGCTTTGACGTCAGCCTTAGATAAATCAATGGTTATCTAAGGCTGATTTCCATTTTCTGAGGTCTTTATGAGAGATGGCCTGATCATAACACCCTGTTATGAACATACACTGGCCGCCTACTACATTAACTCATTGCTTCGCAGTTTCGGTGCCCACCCGGTCTGCATTGATCTGGAATATTTTCTTGCCCGCGATCAACCGGAAACCCTTCGGCTTTTGAGTCGCACCTTTCAGTCATACGATCTTAATCCCTCATATAGCGTTGACTTTGTCTCCCGCCTTGAACTTCAGATCAAGACCTTATGTTCTGCTGAAGACTTCAAGCCTCAACAACATTTGTCAGGCTATGAGCTCCAACTATTCACCGAGTTGCAGCCCTTTATTCAGCGCTGGTCCGATGAGATATTGAGCCACTCTCTGGGGCGTCTTATGTTTCCGGTGATAAACAGGAATCTTTGGTTTGCACTACTGCTTGTACGGACGCTAAGAGATAAAGGGTTTAATGGGCAGGTTATTTTCGGTGGCCCCGGTGTAAGTCATCCTGCAGTAGCGCAATGGATAGAGGCCTTGGCTCTAATCGATGACGTTGTCACCGGAGACGGCTTTCAGGGGCTCTCCTCTGTGACTGAGCATTTCCAGCCAAAAGGGTTGAGTGCCGAGGATCTGCAGAGAATGATTGCAGAAAACCGTTTACTACCTAGCCCACTCGGCTTCCCAGCTCCCGGTCTGGAGTTCAGAAGCTACTGGTCTGTCGCTCTGCCTACAAAGCAGTTTTTGCCTGTAACCGGCTCATTTGGCTGCCGCTACAGCTGTGAATTCTGCTATGACTCGGGCACCTCATTCTATCTGCGTCGTGAGGCCTCTCAAGTTGCAGCAGAGATCACTGCACAGGCAGGTACCTTTCAATACGGTATTTTTGGATTTTGCGACCCTACATTAAATAGTGAGGCAGGCTGGCTTGAGGAGCTGTGTGAACACCTATTGGCTTCCGGTAGGCAGTTCCAGTTCCGTTTCGCCCATATCAGAGCGGACAAGCTCTCCTCACAGGCTATCACCCTGATGAAAAAAGCCGGTTTTGTCCATTTAAATATGGGATTAGAGTCAACAGACGTGAAGACCTGTCTGCGCATGGGTAAAGGTTATAAAAACAAACAGACACCGGCCACCGCCGTTGAGGAAGCACTGGCAGGCGGTCTACCTGTGAGTATAAATCTCTTTTCAAACTATCCAGGAATGAGTGAGCATGAGTTTGAGCAGACGCGTCAGGGAGCTGAAGCCTTGCTATTCCGGCTGCAGCAACAGAAGACAGCTGATCAGGCAAGCTTTACGGTACACCCGACGAGAATTGATCCGGTCTCGCGCCTCTACGCTCGCCACATCGCCCCCCTGAGCCATACGGTCAAGCTTGACCTGCCGCATTCCATGTCACACTTGCGCAGCTGTGTTGATACCATCGCCAAAGAGTACCGGGATAAAAGCCGGGAGTTTGAACAGGAGCGCTTTGATCGTTTGTCTGCAGCGGTAAGTGATGCCAACCTGACAACGGAAGTCACCCCTATCGAGGTGAATTCAGGCGTGTTGACCCTCCATAGCCATCTGTTGGCAAAAGCCGATATTCAGTGGCATTACCGGCCAAGTGAGGAGGACGAATCCGAAGGCGAACTTATTGCATCCACCAACGAGGGCTTTGCCGTGGACCGGCTGGGCAAGCATGTATTTGATACGCTTATGGCGGGTGTGCCTGTGGGGGATGCGATTGAGCGGCTGGAAGCTGAATTTTGCAGTCGCCATACCTGTCATGACAGCGTGTTTGAGATAGCGACAGCCTTGCTGAATATGCAAGCTGCTTCCCTCCCTGAGCTTGCAGAGCAGTGTAATGCCGCTTCCTGAGGGACTAACGCCTCCTTTCCTGCGACTGCTTGAGTCAGAGCATCCTTTGATCAGTGATGTGGTACGCATTGAGCGACCAGACCATTGGCCAGACTACAACTACACCATGGTAACGCCCTACAACTTTTCTGCACGAGCCGGCGTCAACTATCGCGCATCTGCATATTTGGGGGCCGGACTGGATGATGGCTGTGCCGCCATGTCAGCGATTGGAGAAGCCGTAGAGCGCTACTGTGCACTGACGTTTCCCCTAAAAACCTACCAGGCAACCATCGCCACGGCCGGAGCAGACAGGTTCACAGCCGACAAGCTGCGCTACTACTCTGCCACTCAATATCAACAGGGTGAATTGACTCTCTCGAAACCCACTGCTGATTCAGAAATAAGCTGGGTGGAGGTCATTGAGCAAAAGACGGAGGCGGTCCGGCCGGCACCCCGTGACCTAATTGTCCTGCACAATGACAAGCCGGAGATCCTTTATCCCGGATCTACTGGGTTGGCGGCCCATAGCGATAGAGAGAGCGCCTATATATCAGCATTGTGTGAGGTGGTTGAACGGGATGCCACCATGCTGACCTGGATGACCCATACTCCTGCAAGATTAATTACTCCGGATGCGACAATTCTCGATCAATTGGCAGCGTTCAATAACCTTGATCGAGAGTTCTTACTGCTGGATGTTACACAGAATATTCCTCTACCCTGTATCGTCTGTCTAAGCCGTGAACGAAATGGAAAATGGCCGCGCTGGGTTGCTTCATCTGCCTGTCGTCTGAGCCTGATGCTGCTCTGGCTGCCTGTTTGGCAGAACATGCCCAGGCGCTTGCCATTATATCCGACATGTTGCCCCGAGATGAGCCGGCACCATCACTTCGCCAGCATACGCATTTGTGGTTTGCGGCTTCACAGATTAAAGATGACGACATGCGATTTATTGCCCACTCAGCAATAAAAGTGAGTGCTGATGAGTGGCGTGACGCATACGCTGGTATATCAACGGGAAATATTGATCAGATAAATAGCCTATTTTTTGAGCGTGACCTGAACCTTTATATGATTGACCTCACACCTGATGACATGAAGCCGTTTGGTTTTCGTGTAGTAAGGGTGCTCTGCCCTGAGTTGCAGCCCATGAGCTTTGGACTTGAATATCGCTGCCTTGGAACTCAGCGGCTACATGAACGGCTTGAGGGAGAAAAAATTATTAACCCCCTTCTGCATCCTTTTCCCTGAATCAGGCTGAGTGGTTCAACCCGTACTGACATAGTTACTTATTGGAAATCTGTGGCAGAATACCCTCTTTCAGACATCCCACGGTTTTCGATACATATGACAAATCCCCTGCTCAACCTGGAGGGCCTGCCTCCATTTTCCCGCATCAAGCCCGAACATGTGGAGCCGGCAATTGACCAACTCCTGCTGAAAGCCGCAAGCTGACCGAGCAGCTGCTCGCCTCCGGTGATCCCTATACCTGGGACAATTTGATTGAGCCGCTTGAGATCATGGATGACCGTATCAGCCGCACCTGGTCGCCGGTAAGCCATATGAATTCAGTAGTTAACGGCGAACAACTACGACTCGCCTATAACGCCTGCCTGCCAAAACTGAGCGAGTACGGCACTGAGATGGGGCAGAACCGACAGCTCTATGCCGCCTACCAGGCGGTGGCGGATAACGATGATGGGCTCAACAGTGTGCAACATAAGGTGCTGGAAAACGCACTGCACGATTTCCACCTCTCCGGCGTCGATTTAGCGACCGAAGAGAAGGCGCGCTTTAAAAAGATCAGCCAGGCACTCTCCTCTCTCACCAGCCGCTACGGTGAGAATATCCTGGATGCCACCAACGCCTGGAGCAAACTGATCAGCGACGTGACCGAGCTGAAGGGACTGCCGGAATCAGCACTCGGCCTAGCCCGGCAAACGGCTGAGCAACGCGATAAGAATGGCTGGCTGCTGACCCTGGAATACCCCTCCTACATTCCGGTAATGGCCTACGCCGATAACCGGGAGCTGCGACGCGAGATGTACGAAGCCTTCTCCACACGCGCCTCCGACCAAGGGCCCCATGGTGGCCGCTGGGACAACAGCGAGTTGATGGAGCAGATCCTTGCCCTGCGTCATGAAAAAGCAGAGCTACTCAGCTTCAGCAACTACGCAGAGCGCTCCCTGGCGAAAAAAATGGCACCCACCTGTGACCATGTCATCAATTTTCTCCAAGACTTGGCGGGGCGCTCCCACAACCAGGCACAACGTGAGCTTGATGAACTCAAGGCATTCGCTGAGGAACAGCACGGGACGGCGGAGTTGGAGGCGTGGGATATCAGCTACTACGCTGAGAAACTGCGTCTGCACCGCTACGCCATCACCCAGGAAGAGGTGAAACCCTACTTCCCGGAGACCCGCCTGGTTACCGGCATGTTCGCTGTGGTCAAACGCCTCTATGGTATCGATATCACCGAGGTGGAGGGGGTCGACAGCTGGCATCCCGATGTCCGCTTCTACGAGATCCGCAGCGAAGAGGGTGAAATCCGCGGCCAGTTCTACCTCGACCTCTACGCCCGCCAAAACAAGCGCGGCGGCGCCTGGATGGATGAGTGTATCGGCCGCATGTTCAACAGCCGCTGTGATCAGATCCCGGTGGCTTATCTCACCTGCAACTTCTCACCCCCAGTGGGTAACAAACCAGCGCTCTTCACCCATGACGAAGTAGAGACCCTGTTCCATGAATTCGGCCATGGCCTTCACCACCTGCTCACCCGCATAGACTACTCCGAGGTCTCCGGCATCAGCGGCGTCGCTTGGGATGCGGTGGAACTGCCGAGCCAAATCATGGAGAACTGGTGCTGGGAGCGGGAATCGTTGAACCTTATCAGTGGCCACTATGAGAGCGGTGAGCCTCTGCCGGAAACGATGTATAACAAGATGCTGGCGGCGAAGAACTTCCAATCCGGTATGCAGATGGTGCGGCAGCTGGAGTTCAGCCTCTTCGACTTCCGCATCCATCAGGAGTACGAACCCACCAAGGGGGGGCGCATCTACCCAATACTCGACGAAGTGCGCCAACAGGTGGCGGTGGTACCTACCCCCGCCTTCAACCGCTTCGCCCACGGATTCTCCCACATCTTTGCCGGTGGTTACGCCGCCGGCTACTACAGCTATAAGTGGGCGGAGGTACTCTCAGCCGATGCCTTCTCGCTGTTTGAAGAGCACGGCGTCTTCGACCGCGCAACCGGCGACTCCTTTCTCCACAACATCCTGGAAGCTGGTGGCTCTAAAGACGCTATGGAGCTGTTTGTTGCCTTTCGCGGCCGTGAGCCGCAAATTGATGCGCTATTGCGCCACAGCGGAATCGACCCATGAGACAGCTCCGTCCCACCATCAGCCTGTTTTGCATCCTGCTGCTGTATGCCACAGCCGGTTGGAGTTCCCACATCACCGACCGCCTGGTTGCCGGCCTCTATAGTGAACCCGATATTACCGGCGACCCAATCAAGGCACTGACAAGCGGCACACCTCTACAAATCGTAGAGCACAAAAAAAGCCTTTTCTAAAGTACGCCTCGGTGACAACACAGAGGGCTGGGTTGAGAACCGTTACATCACCGAAGAGAAGCCTGCACGGGTAATGCTGCTGGAGCTACAGGCAAAAAACAGCGATCTACAGAATCAACTGCTGGCCGCTGAGGCCAAGCTCAAGGAGGATGGTGCCGAGGTTACCGGCAAACACCCCCCCCAAAAGAAAGTCGATTCAGAGATTGCCGGGCTTAAGCAGAAGCTCTCAGACGTTCACAGTAAAGCGCAGACACTTAAGCAACAGCTGCAGAATGCCCATGCTGAAGCCGCCAAAGCAGAGGGTGAAATCGAAGCGCTGAAGGAGCGCCTGGCCGCCGCCGCAGAGCAACAAAAGCATCCAGAAGAAGAGACGCAACAGCAGTTCAGTTCCAATCTGCCGACACTTACCCTCTGGTACTATCTTGCTGCAATCGCCCTCCTTCTGATGCTCAGCTTCATCGGCGGCATCATCTTCAGAAACCACCGTCTCTCCAAACGCTACGGCGGCTTCAGGATATAAGATTATGGACTATTCAGACCTTCGCGACTTTATCAAACAGCTCGAATCCCAGGGTGAGCTGAAACGGATCTCCCTTGAGGTGGACCCCTACCTGGAGATAACCGAGATCTGCGACCGCACTCTTCGTGCCGGCGGCCCCGCCCTGCTGTTCGAACAGGTAAAAGGATCACGCTACCCGATATTGGCCAACCTCTTTGGTACCCCCCGCCGCGTTGCCCTCGGGATGGGCGAGGAGTCGGTGGAGGCGCTACGGGAAGTAGGCAAGCTGCTGGCAACTTTAAAGGAGCCCGAGCCCCCCAAGGGGATGAAGGATGCCTGGGCGAAGATCCCGGTATATCGCAAGGTGCTCGACATGGCGCCGAAAGAGATCAAGCGCCCCCCCTGTCAGGAGGTGGTGGTCGAGGGAGATGAGGTCGATCTTGCCGAACTCCCGATACAGACCTGTTGGCCTGATGATGCCGGCCCACTGATCACCTGGGGGCTGGTAGTAACCCGAGGACCGGAGAAGGCGCGACAGAACGTCGGCATCTACCGCATGCAGGTGCTTGGGAAAAACCGGGTGATCATGCGCTGGCTCTCCCACCGTGGCGGCGCCCTCGATTTCCGCGAGTGGCAACAGGCTCATCCGGGAGAATCCTTCCCCGTCTCCGTCGCCCTAGGCGCAGACCCGGCCACCATCCTCAGCGCCGTCACTCCGGTGCCGGACTCCCTCTCCGAGTACGCCTTTGCCGGGCTGCTGCGTGGTAGCCGCAGTGAAGTGGCAAAATCCATCGGCAACGACCTCCAGGTACCCGCCGCCGCCGAGTTTGTCCTCGAAGGGGTGATCCACCCCGATGACATGGCCCCCGAGGGTCCCTTTGGCGATCACACCGGCTACTACAACGAAGTGGATAGATTCCCTGTCTTTACCATCGAACGCATCAGCCGGCGCCGCGATCCGATCTACCACAGCACCTACACCGGCCGACCTCCGGATGAGCCGGCGATCCTTGGTGTTGCCCTCAATGAGGTCTTCGTGCCGATACTGCAGAAGCAGTTCCCTGAGATCGTTGACTTCTACCTGCCTCCCGAAGGCTGCTCCTACCGCATGGCGGTAGTCTCTATGAAAAAGCAGTACCCGGGACACGCAAAGCGGGTGATGATGGGCGTCTGGTCATTTCTTCGCCAGTTTATGTACACAAAATTCGTTATCGTCACCGATGATGATATCAATGTGCGCGATTGGAACGACGTGATCTGGGCCATGACGACACGCATGGATCCGGCCCGGGACACCACTCTGGTGGAAAACACCCCAATCGACTATCTCGACTTCGCCTCACCGGTCTCCGGTCTCGGCTCAAAGATGGGCCTTGATGCTACCAACAAATGGCCCGGTGAAACCCAACGAGAGTGGGGGCGCCCCATTGAGATGAGCAGTGAAGTTAAACAGCGGGTGGATGAGATCTGGGAAGAGCTGGGAATTTTGTAACTACTCAGTTTGGCCTATAATCATTTTCGTACTGACACTCGGAGAAAAACATGCGCACCATAATGACGATGAATGCTAAAGGCGGCTGTGGCAAGACTACCATCGCCACCAACATCGCCACCTGGTTTGCAGATGATGGCGCCAAAGTGGCGCTGGCCGACTTCGATCCCCAGGGTTCATCTCTGGACTGGCTGGAGGCAAGAGAGGGCTATGACGGTGTCCCCAACATCACCGGAATCGATGCTACCCAGGCGCCGTCAAAGTACCCCGGGGCACCGACTACCTGATTATGGATGCCCCCGCCGGCACCCATGGTAAAGAGATCAACGTCATGCTGCGGCGGGTCGACAGTCTGATCATTCCGGTACTCCCCTCACCCATCGACATGCGTGCCTGTAACCGCTTCCTTCAGGAACTGCTCTCCAGCGGCAGGGTATCACGACAACAGACCAGGCTGGCCATAGTCGCCAACCGCAGCCGTGAAAACACCCTCATCTATCATGAGCTGGAGAACTACCTCGCCACCTCGACATCCCCTTTCTCACTCACTTGCGAGAGAGCCAGAACTACATCCGCTCCGCCGAGCGCGGACTGGGGCTGTTTGAGCTCGCCCCCTCCATGGTGTGGCAGGATGTAGCGCTGTGGGATCCTATCTTCGATTGGCTTGGTAAGAACGGCTAGAGAGTATTAAAAGGGGTCAGAGCCCTTTAAGATAATCGATGTGTTATGTTGATATGTGCAATGCTCTGATAAAAGGCCTCTGACCCTTTTATGCCTGGTTTCGTGAGATCAACCCAGGCTACTAACTACTTCTGCTCCCTGGAGTAGCTATCGACCATCGCCTTGCAGCCCTTGCTATCAGCATCTGCTTCACAGGTGGTTTTGATCGTCTCACACGCCGCTATGCCGAGAGAGAGCGCCATATCACCCATGGACTTGGCCATCGCGTTGCCACCCGAATCGGAGGCTTTGATCTTCTCTGACTGCGCCACCATCTGCGATGTGCAATTCTCGTAGACCGACACCCACTCGGGGTCGGAACAACCTGACAGCGTCAGTGCCGCCAACATGGCGGCGGAGAGTGTAACCGGGCGTAGTTTTGTCATCTATTAACTCCTTTGAGTACGTCTTTTCCACCACTTCGCGGCATTGCGAAACAGCACGGTCAGCCTGCCCTCGTCACAACGCCGAGTCAAGGAAATCCAGCCCACTTTCAAGGCTCTCATGACGCAGGACAACTCCCAGCTCTCTCAGCATCTTGCGATTATCCAAACGCCTCGATTCACACATATAGGACATCATACCGGCCGAGAGCGACCGCTTCCATCCGCCAACGAAATCAACGGCGGCCTCGGTAGCCCCGCCCGATCAGCGATACGATTGAAGTAGTCGGTCATATTCCCAGGGTGACCGTCGCTGACATTGTAGATCTCACCACTGCCACCCCGCACCATGGCGGCAAGGCAGATCTGTACCAGATCATCGATATGGATCCGGTTGGTGTAGGGTGCCTCCTCCTCCCGTACCATCGGCAACCCCTTGCGCAACCGTTCCAGCGGCAGCTTTCCCGGCCCATAGATGCCGGCCACCCGCAAAATGACCAGCTCCGTCGGCCGTGTTTGACACCATTGGTGAAACCGCTGCTCCGCATCCCGGCGCCGTAGCGCCCTCTCCACCACGGGGTGGACCGGTCGGGTCTCATCTACCCAGTCACCATCACAGTCACCATAGACACCGGTGGTGCTGAGATAGACGATACGGCGTGGTGCACCTTGGCGGTCACAAGCCGCCAACAGGTGAGCCACACGGCTATCCTCGACACCTCTACGGGGTGGTGGGGCAAAGTAGAAGAGTTCGGCACCGGCCAGTGGCAGAGGGGGTGGATCAACATCATCAAGATTGGCCTGTACCGCCACGATTCCCTGCTGCTCCAGCGCCTTAACACTCTCCTCACTACGCACCAGGCCAATGGCGCTAAGCCCCTGTTTCTGCAGCTCCAGCACCACTTTCTGACCCAGATATCCACAGCCGACAATTAACCTATTCATAACAAGCTTTTATTCCGCAGTAAAATAGTAGAGAATTAATCACAATACAGACTGACACCCGCATACAGAGGATCCTATGAGTTTCACAGTAAAAGTTGAACCCAGTGGCCACGAATTCAGCGCCGAACCAAATGAGGCCATCCTCGATGCAGCCGAACGCCAAGGTATTACCCTGCCCTACGGCTGCCGTAACGGTGCCTGTGGCAGCTGTTCCGGTCAGCTGATCTCCGGTGGGATCACCTACCCGGAGGAAGAGGTTGCACCAATCGAAGAAGCTGGAGGGAGCTGCCTCACCTGCCAGGCCAGCGCCATCAGCGACATCGTCATTCACCTCCACGAGGTCGAAAGCAGCAAAGAGATCGAAGTCAGGACCCTACCCACAAGAGTGGAGAAGCTTGACCGGCTCGCCGACGATGTGATGCGCGTCTATCTCTCCATCCCGGAAGGTCAACGTATGCAGTTTCTTGCCGGACAGTATCTCGACTTCATTATGGAAGATAGCCGACGTCGCGCCTTCTCCATCGCCAACGCCCCTCACAATGACAGCGCCATTGAACTGCACATCCGACACGTAGAAGGCGGCGAGTTTACTGATCATGTCTTCAACAGCATGAAAGTGGGCGATATCCAGACCATCCAGGCACCGATGGGCGGTTTCTACTTGCGTGAAGAATCCGAACGTCCACTGATCTTCATGGCCGGTGGTACCGGCTTCGCTCCACTGAAGGCGATCATTGAGCATGCTATCCATGTGGGCCTCAATCGTCCTGTCCACCTCTACTGGGGTGTTCGTGCGGAGAGCGATCTCTATCTCGATGAGCTCGCTCAAAGCTGGGCCGACAGCCTTAAGGATTTCAGCTATACGCCTGTATTCTCAGAACCTGAAGAGGGCTGGAGCGGCCAGACCGGCTGGGTCCATGAAGCAGTAGTGGCAGACCACCCCGACATGAGCGGCTTCGACCTCTATATGAGCGGACCACCACCGATGGTCTTCGCCGGAAAACGTGCCTTTATCGAAGCCGGCATGTCAGAAGACAACATGTACTCCGATGTATTTGAGTGGGCTCAGGATAATCCTGATAAAGAGTAGGATTACAGAAAAGGGGTCGAAACTACTTCGACTCAATCACCTCAAGCTTTGGCGGCGGGTTGATATCGGTAGGAACACTCTCTAGTCCATGAGCGTCCAACCGTGCGCCGACGGGGTGCAGCAACGCCGGCAATTCGGGTAATGGCGTATCGGAAGACAACTTCAGCCCCGATTTGAAACTGTCGAGAGCCTTTGTCTGCTCGCCCATACTCTCCAGCAACACACCCAATTCACGATAGGCCGGAGTTGACGGCGCCGCTCCGATACTCGCTTCAAAATAGCTGCGCGCCTTACCCCACAGTTTGTGGCGCAGGCAGAGGCGGCCCAGAGTCAAAAGTAATACGGAATCCTGAGGGTGGGACTGTAGCCAGAACTCAGCGACATTCAACTGGCGGGCACTATCCTCTATCTCCACCCGGCCATAAAGCTCTACAAGGTCATCACTCCAGTGCCGATCGATAAACTCCTGCAGCAACCCTTCAACACGGTCATTACTGCCACGATTGATCAGGTAATTAACAAATACTGTGACCATCTCCTCACTCTCCCGCACCGACTTGGGGATCTTTTTCCAGACACTCTCCAACTCCTCTGGATTGGTGTCCTGAGCAGCCTGGGTAAGCAGGTTGTGGAAAATATTAAACTCCAGCTTCTGCTGCTCCTCCGGCTCAATCACTTTGCGTTTTTTGAGATCCGGTAACAACCGATTGAGTTCCCCCCAGTCATCGAGGCGCTCGTACAGCTCCTTCAGAAGTTTCAGCACATGAGCATGCTTGGGGGCTATGGTCTGTAGATGTTTGAGGGTCGCCAGTGCCTGCTCCAGCTGCGCATGATCCAGCTGTAGCTCCGCCTGAGTCAGACCGACTGCAACATCGGCCGATGGCATACTCTCATGAGCCAGCTGAAGATATTGATCGCGCCGGTCATGAGCACCCTGCTGTTGTGCCGAACGGGCCGCCGCCAGGTAGTTAAGCATCGGCGTCTCGGACTTGCCTGCAAAACGGATCAGATCCTTCTCCGCCTGCTGCCAGTTACCTTCAGAAAGCTCCACCAAACCCTGAGTCAGGAACTTGCGTGAACGTTTGGCGCCACGCAGCTGCCGCCAACCACGAACCTGCTGAGGCACTGCCCAGATACGCGCAATGGTACGCAGGACAAAGTAGAGCAGGGCAAAAGCGGCCAGGTTGAGTAGTAGGAAAAAGGCCAGGCTGCCCTCCACTGTCCACTCACCGTAGCCCAGCAGCATATAGCCGTTGTCATTCATTACCGCCAGCGTAATAAGAACGGCGGCACCAAAGGCGAGCAGAGCAAGGATCAGTGTCTTCATTGCCGAGCGGCCTCCTCACTCCCCTGCTGCAGCCGCTGACGCAGACGCTCCAAAGCACGGGTGATATCGGGCAGTTCAGGTTTCACACGCACCCTCTGCATCTCATTTAACTGCTGCAGCATTGCTGCCGTGCCTGACGCCTCAGCATCGAAAAACTCCCGCAGCCAGTGCTCAGCAGTCTCCAGGCTGCCGTCGTAGAGCGCCTGATTCCGTTGCAGCAGCGACAGACGAGCCGACTCCAGCTGCAACTCAAGATTACGATAGACAAAATAGTACTGCTCCGGCGGTAGCATGGCAGTAACCGGCTTGTCGTGATGACGCACCACCATCACCGATTTGAACCCCTCCCAACCATCTTTTAGCAGAGTATTAAGATTGCGCTCCGATGCCTCCACGGGCCTCGATTCGAGTGGCTGACCTGACGCCACGGAGGGACGCAGGCCGACCATCTTTAGTGATTTTATCTGCCCGGCCATACCCGCCAGTTTGGCTGAAAGGCCCACCTGATCAATCACACCGGCACTTTTGAGCGCAGCAATCTCACTCGCCAGCAACTCGCGGGTGGCGGTCCACCCCGGATCGCCGGTTTCGAGCAGCCGCTGATCGGCCGCCTGCAGTGCACTTATCGCTGTAGCGACATCGTCTTCCAACTGCAACCGGTGGTTCGCCACCTGCATCAGGTACTCCGCCTCTGCCGCCATCCATGCGCTGCTGTTGCGACCTACCCGGCGGTAAACCCTCTCCAGGGTCTCTTCAATCTGGCCGGCTTTTTTATCCAGCGCCTGTCGCTCCGTCGCCAGCTTGCCGTCCTGTTCAGAGAGTCGGCTGTTCTGCTTCTCCATCTCCGCTTTCTGGCTCTCAAATGCCTGGTGGGTCTGATCGAGACGTGACTGCAATTCCGTCGCCTGCCGGGCGGCATCGGCAATGCTCTTATCCATCTGCAGCAATGATGCCTGCATGCCGTTCCAGCGTTGGTAGCCGTAACCAAGCCCGGCGACCACAGCAACAACGGCGATCAATGAAAGCGCCATCGCCACCCGCGGCACACTGCCGCCGCCTGGGGCACCCGCCCGTGGGGAGGGGGTCGACTCAAGAATTTCAGCATCAACGATCTCCGCATCGGCGTCAGCCTCCGCAGAAGGGCCACTCTGACCTGTCGGGTTATTTCGTGTTTTATTCATTGATGCTTCCGAATATCTGGTGTGTAACGATAGATTATCAAATGCGCCTACCCTGGGGAACCACTGCGCTTCCCGTTTTAGCTTACATTGATTTGTTTTTCCACCCGCAAATCGCCTGCTGCAGCGAGCCAAGATCAGCGCCCGCCGCCTGGATCAACTGTTTACAGCCAAGGGTTTGGGCGTGATGCAGCATCCGCTCACTGATCACAACCATAGGCGTGTTGCAAAGCTGTGCCCGGCCGGCGGAGCCAAGCATCGAGAAAAGGTTGTCCAGCAGATCGTTGCTGGTGACTGTGACCAGATCCACCTGTCGTGGCCAGGCTGCAATCAGTGCGGCAACATCACCCTGAGGCTGAGAGCGGCGGTAAACTTCAACATACTCCACCTGAGCTCCTCGCGCCTCCAGTGTCTCTCCCAGCAGGGGGCGGCCGCCATTGCCACGAAAGATTGCCACCCGCCGACCGGATACCTGCTGCAGCGGCTCCATAGCCAGCAATGCTTCACTGTCGCTGCGCCCCGCTGGAACGATAGACACCTCAATGCCGGCCCGCTGCAACAGCCCGGCGGTACGACCACCTACAGCAGCCACAGATGCTTGCTGTGGAAACCCCTGAGGGAATAGCTTCAGCCCCCACTCAACCGCATTGGGGCTGACAAAGATCAGCAGATCCCAAGCACCACAATCCACCTGCTGTTGCGCTATCCGCTCAGGTGACTCCGGGCCATTGATCTCAACCACCGGAAAGTGCAGCGGCACACCACCCAGACGGGTAATTATATTACACAACGGCTCCGCCTGATGGGCGGCCCGGGTCACCAGCACACCAGCCCCCGACAGATCGCACGGATGGGCAGAGGTCGCCATCACTCAGGTGCGTTCTCACCCTCGTAGAGATGCATCAGCACCTGATCCGCACCCTGCCCCAAAAGTTCCTCTGCGATGGCAATGCCCAGTGCCTCGGCCTCGTCTGCCGGCTGGGTCATTTCGGCACGCATAATATGAGTACCATCGGGCTCACCGACCAGGCCACGCATATAAAGCTTGTCGTGGTTGAGTATCGCGTAACCGCCAATCGGCACCTGACACCCTCCCATCAGTCGCTGGTTCATCGCCCGCTCGGCGACCACACAGAGCGCCGTCTCTTCGTCATGCAGACACTGCAACAGCCCATTGACCTTGGCATCATCACTGCGACACTCTATACCAATCGCACCCTGACCGATCGCCGGCAGGCTATCAGCGGGATCAATAAAATCGGTAATCCGATCATCGAAGCCCAAGCGCTTGAGTCCGGCCGAAGCAAGGATAATGGCGTCGAACTCCCCCTCATCCAGCTTACGCAGACGGGTGTTGACGTTGCCGCGCAGGGGAGCAATCTTCAAATCCGGCCGCCGCTCCATGATCTGACACTCACGGCGCAGACTGGCAGTCCCCACCACGGCCCCCTCCGGCAGCTCTTCAAGGTGTTTATAGCTATTGGAGACAAAGGCGTCGCGCGGATCTTCCCGCTCCAGGATCACCGCCAAGTGCAGCCCTTCGGGTAACTCCACCGGTACATCTTTCATCGAATGGACGGCGATGTCGGCACGACCCTCCAGCATCCCCTGCTCCAACTCCTTGACGAACAGCCCCTTGCCGCCAATCTTTGCCAGCGGCGTATCCAGGATCTTGTCCCCCTGGGTACTCATACCGACCAGCTCGATCTCCAGACCAGGGTGGGCCTGGCGCAATTTGAGGGAGACGTGCTCCGCCTGCCACATGGCAAGGGGGGACTTTCGGGTAGCGATTCGCAGGGTCTGTGACATGGAACGGGATCTCGCAATTATTGGATTAAGGGGAATGCTATAGCTTGAGCAACCTCTGAACAAGTCTGGACGACTTAATATAAAGAATTTATAGCGTGGTCACGACTTCAAAAGGTGGCGCACTTCCGGTAGATGGCGACGACTCACCTCCAGCAACAGGTCGCTGCCCTGAAGACTCACCAAGCTCTGACCCTCCTCCCCTCTCCGCACACCCGTCACTCTGGACCTGGAGACCAGGGCATTACGGTGGATACGGATAAAGTGGTCACCCAGCCGCTCCTCCAGGGATTTCAACGACTCCTCCAACAACGCTTCACCACCGCTATGCCTGACGGTGACATACTTCTGATCAGCCAGAAAGAAAATGACATCCGCCACCGGGATACGCTCCAGACCACCACGAAAGCTGACACTGATGTACTCTTCACTCTCTCCCTGCTGCAGATCCTCCAGCGCCTTTAGTTGAGGCCGGGTCAGCTGCTGCGCCTTCTTCAAGGCTTTCTCCAGCCGTTCTCGGCGGATCGGCTTCAGCAGATAATCGACAGCACTCTTCTCAAACGCCGCCAGGGCGTGCTCCTCATAGGCGGTGACAAAAATCACCGCCGGTGGCGCCGCCTGCGCCGCCAAGTGCGACGCCGCCTCCAGCCCGTCCATACCCGGCATACTGATATCGAGCAGCACCAGATCAATCATCTGGCATCACAGGCGGCAACCACCTCAATGCCGGTAATCACTTCGTCCACTACCCTGTAAGGGGGGCCAATCTCTTCGATCAGGCTACGCAGCCTTGCCCGCGCATGAAGTTCATCATCTGCAATCAATATATTCATCAGATAGTTACCGGGGCCGATAGGGGTAGGGGAATACCACCCGTACCTGGTGGTCACCATCCACTTCTGACAGGGACAGACTTGCCTCTCCATCAAAAAAACCTTCCAGGCGCTGACGGGTATTCTCCAACGCCATACTGTTCCCTTTCCGATGCTTCGTCGTTCCCTCCGCCGGGCGACTGTTGCGGATGCTGAGGTTGACCCGTTTCTGCCGGTAACGTCCACTAATCTCTATCACCCCCGGCTCCGCCGCCGGTTCAATGCCGTGGTAGACCGCATTCTCCAGCAACGGCTGCAGTATCAGCGCCGGCAGAACGGCACTCTCCGGCAGCTCTTCAAGATCCCACTCCACACGCAGCCGCTCACCCAGGCGTTGATGTTCGATACGGAGGTAACCCCGTGCCAGCTCCAGCTCATCTCCAAGGGTGTTCTGATCACGCGCATCCGAAAGGCTGGCACGAAACAGATCGGAGAGATCATGTACCACCTCCTCCGCCAACTTTGGATCAGAACGGGTAAGGCTGGCGATGGTGTTCATGCTGTTAAACAGAAAGTGGGGACGAATACGCGACTGCAGCGCCTGAAAACGTGCCTGCGACTCCGCCTCCACCTGCAGACGCCAGATGTGTTGAAAATAGAGATAACGCAACATCAGGGCCGATACGATGGCACTGATAGCGAGACTCTTCAGCAGAAACAGACCGCTAGAGCTGATAGCCAGCACCTTGATTGCAAAGCCGCTCACCAGCAAGGTGAGCAGCATCAAAATCAGCCAGGCGGAGAGTCCCGCTACACGATTACCATAGCGACCAAGATGACGCCGCAGCGTACAGAGCAACGCACAGCCGGTCAGAGCTATCCACTGAACAAACAGCGACCGCAGGCTAAGATCATCGGTAAATTGCTGCACCGATTGGGTGGTTGTCAGGGCCAGCACTATCGCCAACAGTTCAGCGGTCACAACCACCACAAACACCATACGGATACGGCAAAAATCTGGTAAAAACGACTCCAGCCCGTCTCTCTTTTCCACTTTACCTGACATCAGCGCCCCGTCTGCCACCCTCTTATGCCTAATCCTGATACAATCCCGCCAATTGAGTATGCCATCAAATAGACCGGACCCCGACGTGTACCGGGACGATATATTTTGACGAAGAGATCTCTTTCTCAACAGATACTCGGTTACAACGATATTAGAGCGAATAACAGGAATTTGCAGCGATGAGTGACAAAAAACTCTGGTCAGGACGATTTAACGAGCCCACAGACGCCTTTGTCGAGGCCTTTACCGCGTCAGTGGAGTTTGATCAGCGCCTCTACCGGTACGATATCCAGGGCTCCATCGCGCACGCCACCATGCTGACCAAGGCGGGCATTCTCACCGAAACCGAGCGCGACCGCATCATCAGCGGCCTGGAGACAATCCAGCAGCAGATCGAAGCGGGAGAGTTCAACTGGTCGGTGGAGCTTGAAGATGTCCATATGAATATCGAGTCGGCCCTCACCGGAGCAATTGGCGACGCCGGCAAAAAACTCCACACCGGTCGTTCACGCAACGACCAGGTCGCCACTGATATCAGACTCTACCTGCGTGATGAGATCGAGATTATCCGCAACGAGGTTCTGCGCCTGCAGCAGGCGCTGCTGACGGTGGCGGAGCGTGAAGCCGATACTATTCTCCCCGGCTTCACCCACCTGCAGACAGCCCAGCCGATCACCTTCGGCCACCATATGATGGCCTGGTTTGAGATGCTGGAGCGTGACCGTGAGCGTCTGGCGGACTGCAACAAACGAGTCAACATCATGCCTTTGGGAGCTGCCGCTCTAGCCGGCACCACCTACCCCATCGACCGCCACTATACGGCGGAGTTGCTCGGCTTCGAGCGCCCCAGCGAGAACTCTCTCGACTCGGTCAGCGACCGCGATTTCGCCATCGAATTCAGTGCCGCCGCCGCCCTGGTGATGATGCACCTCTCGCGTATGTCCGAAGAGCTGATCATCTGGTCTTCGGCCCAGTTCGGCTTTATCGAACTCTCCGACAGCTTCTGTACCGGCTCCTCCATCATGCCGCAGAAGAAAAACCCGGATGTACCAGAGCTGGTACGTGGCAAGAGCGGTCGTATCTTCGGCCACCTGATGGCACTGCTCACCCTGATGAAGGGACAACCCCTCGCCTACAACAAGGATAACCAGGAGGACAAGGAGCCACTGTTCGATACCATCGATAACGTCAAAGGCTCCCTCAAGTCTTCGCCGACATGATGCCTGCTGTAACCTGTCGTCACGACAACATGCGCCAGGCGGCGATGAAGGGCTTCGCTACCGCCACCGATCTGGCCGACTATCTGGTGCGCAAGGGCATCCCCTTCCGTGATGCCCACGAGGTAGTGGGTAAAGCTGTCGTCCTGGGTGTCGAGCGTGACTGTGACCTGGCTGATCTCTCACTGACCGAGCTGCAATCCTTCTCCGCTGAAATCACTGAAGATGTCTTTGAAGTACTTACCCTCGAAGGCTCGGTGGCGGCACGGAATCATATCGGTGGCACCGCACCGAACCAGGTACGTGCAGCCATTGCCCGTGCGAAAGAGAGGCTATCGAGCTAAAGCCACTCACCCTAACCCTCTCCCCGGTGGAGAGAGGGGACATTTGTGACAGCTGCTGGAGAATGGCGGTGAATAGAGGTCACAGCAGTGACTCGATCACCTGCACCACCTCCGGTGCATCCCACTCCAGACCACCAAAATAGGCGTAACGAATCAGCCCCTGACGGTCAATCAGATAGGTGGTGGGAAATGCCTGTATCTGCCAGGGAGAGACCGTCTTTCCCGCACCGTCCAGCAGCACAGGGAAAGCGGCGGGAATCCTTTTAAGAAAGGCACGCACTGTCTCCACCGGCTCACCCACATCGACACTCAGCACCTCCACGCCACGTCCCGCCATTTTCTTTTTCAGGCGGCCCAGCGAGGGGATCTCCTTGACGCAGGGAGGGCACCAGGTGGCCCAGAAGTTGAGCAGCACCACCTCACCTTTGTACTTATCCAGCTGTAGCGCTTGCCGGCAATATCCATGAGCGACAACGCCGGTGGCGTGGGATCACCCGTATAGGCTGGAGTGCGCCACCAAAGGCGCCGGTATCCCACCTTCTCTCCGCCACCTTGCCCGCAACCGGGGGGCGGACTTCTCTATTCATGGTCGCAAGCAGCCGTGCAGAACGTGCCAGCATCGGCGGCAGCTCAACACTCCGCCGCAGCTCCTCCTCTGAGGCGGTAGGGCGCATGTGGAAACCATCGGAGACACGGGGAATCACCCAGGTATAGAGCGTGCTGCCACCGCGGCGAAGGTGGCTCGCTATCTCATCCAGGTACCAGAGCCTGGCCGATCCCCCGGGCTGAATCAGCAGAATATTCTGGTTGGTCTGGTCGGCAATCGGCAGATAGTCCGGCCGGGCGCCCGGCCTGGGTACTTCAGCTAACAGACTGGGATGAAACAGCAGCAGGCCGCCAAGGGCTTACGATCAGCGTAGCGCTGCTGCCACTGGCGCACCGCCATCAAGGTCAACGCCGCCCCGCGACCGGTACTCATAATAAACAGGCGCCCTTTATCGGGTTGGCTCTGCTCGATCAACTCCGCAATATCCTCAACCGGCACCTCGGTGAGGCTGCTACGTCCCGGTGGCAGGAAATAGATGTCATGGAGGTCGGCCAGCCACACCTCAAATCCCTCAACCGACAAGCCGGTGGCAAGAGTACCCTCACGCCGGCCGCGAAAGCCAAACTCAGACGGCAACCAGAGAATACGGTCAACACCATCGCCGTAACGCTGAATGGGAATTTCATCACCCTCCGCCAGGGTGATGATCTGCGACTCCTCGGCCTGAGCCAGTGGGCACAGGATGATGAGAAGAGTGGCTATGATGAGTTTACGAAACAACCGATATCTCCATTACTATCTCTAGCGGTTGAGGATAGACAATTGCCCTCATCTGGAATATTGGCAAATACCGCCATATCGTAGGGGCGATTTCTCGCGGGGAGATGAATATTTCCACCTGTGTGCCCGTACCATCTCGATCCGAGAGATCACTCCCGCAACAGCCGCTCCAACGTGTGCGGACAAACCTGGCCGTACTCCTGTGCAGCAGGTCGCTAAGTTGGGTTATCATCAGCTGACAAGAGACCACCGAGATAAATCTTCCATGTTCACCCTTCACCCCCGCCTCGCCGCCGACACCTTCGCCGTCGTCACCCTGCCGCTGTGTGAAGTGCGGCTAATGAACGACCGCCGCTTCACCTGGCTGATCCTGGTGCCACAGCGGGAGGAGATCACCGAGCTTCACCAACTGAGCTCAACAGACCAGATTAAGCTGCTGCAAGAGAGCAGCGATATATCCCATGCGCTTACAGAGACCGGTGCCATAGACAAACTCAATGTCGCTGCTCTCGGTAATCTGGTAGCGCAATTTCACTGGCATCTGGTGGCCAGAAGCAAAGAAGATCCCTGCTGGCCCGGACCGGTATGGGGATGCGGCAACGCCGAACCCTACGGTGCAGAGACCGCCAAAAACCTGATCGCACGCCTGCGCAAAATAATCAACAAGGAAGGAAAATATGAATCCTGATTCCCTGCAGCAGCTCAATCAGCGGCTTCTCGAGTTTGCCCGCGAACGTGACTGGGAGCAGTTCCACTCACCAAAAAACCTATCGATGGCACTGATTGCCGAGTGTGCCGAACTGGTGGAGCACTTTCAGTGGCTTAGCGAAGAGCAGAGCATGGCGCTTTCCGAAGGGAAGAAGGAGGAGGTAGCGCTGGAGCTGGCGGATATCTTGATCTATCTGGTGCGCTTCGCTGAACGAATGGATATCGACATGCTGGATGCCGCCAACCGCAAGATCGCCATCAATGAGCAGCGCTATCCGGCACAACAGGTCAAGGGGGATGCCCGCCGGGCATCGGAGTACTGAGCCCTATGCCATAAATGGCAACCTGAAACGGAAACGTCGCTTACGCTTCTGCTTCGCCATCCCCTGCAGCACCTCGGCATGGCTCGCAACCAATAGTGCTTCGGGAATCTCTTCACGCACTGCGCCAACAAGCTCCCAACATCCGCCCTGGTGCACTTTCAGGCTTACCCACAGCAGGTTGAGTTTCATATTCAGATCGGCGAACACCACCAGCTCCCGATGTTGCTGAAACACCTGCTGCAGACTCTGAAGCGCCCGCTCCCGACGTACCGTTGGCCAGCGGGAAAAGCGGGGAATCAGCATCATGAAATCACCGAGAGGTCTACCCTCACTGTCGTGTGTAGGCACCCGCTCCCGTAGCGGGCCACCATGGAGCATCACGCCATCGGGCGTTAGGGTTTTATTTCCCATATAACAGCTTCCCTCCGGAAACCAAAGCGGCTTTATAGCGCCTACAAACATCACTATAGACCCCACAACCGGCGCTGTCAGCATTGCTGACCCCACCGGAAATGTGACAATTTACCTAAAGTTTTAGCTACAATAGACGCTCTATTCCTTGATGGTGAAGCTTGATCTACACGGGGGATTTCGGCTTTGAAAGAACATAACGACCCCACAGGAACTGTTTTCAGCAACAGCCCTTGTGGCATATTGGTACTCGACGGAGATGGAAAAATCTCCAACCTCAATCAGGCATTGAGCGAACTGGTCGGCCAGCCCCCCGAGCAGTTGATCGGTCATGACTACGATACCCTTCCCTTCGGCACACTCAAGGGCCTGTTCAAAGGTGAAGGAGAGATGCACCTGATAGGTCCGGGAGTCGGGCAGGAGCAGTGGCTGCATTGCACTGTCCACAAGAGTGGCCAGGGCGGAGTAATAAAATTCTTTGTTGAAGTTACAGAACAAGTCACCCTACAGGAAGAGAATGAGCGCCTCCGCCAACAGGTGAAACAGCTTACCCTTACCGATGAACTAACCGGTCTGGCTAATCAACTGGAGCTGAGCCGTGCACTCAATACACAAGTCACCCGCAGTCGCCGCTACGGCAATCCACTAAGCTTGGCGATGATGGAGGTGGTCGACGCAAACGAGTCGGAGCAGACTCTTCCGGATGAGCTGATCATCGCCACCAGTCGCTATCTACGTGACCGGCTGCGCTGGGTCGATGTTATCGCCCGCTGGGGGCATAACCAATTTGTTATCATCCTGCCGGAAACACTGCATAGTGACGGTTACACCCTGATCAGTAAAATCCAGGAGGAGTTTCCCCAGGCACAGCTGTCGGAACCTGTGCAGGGTGAGGCGTTGGCACTCCGCTTTGGCCTCGCTGAGTGGGAAAAAGGGTATGACACCCGCATGTTGATGCGCCGTGCCGCCTCGGCGCTCACCGGAGAACAGGAGCAGATGGAGCAGGCTTCATAAAGGAATATCGAAATCAGGCAACTGCTGTTTAAAAGCGGAAACGGAAAACACCTAACCACAAATCATGTCCGACGCGATATCATATAAAAACGGCATCGGGCGCAAAGAACTCAAAACGATACTCAGGCGGTTTCAGAGTATCCACCGCGAGCGTTTGCGCCGCATAGCCGGAGAGCTACGCCCGAACCAGCGGGGGGTTATCGACCTTCTACCGCTCATGTTCCACATCAACCATCCCACCCTACCCGGCTTCGTCAACAGCAAAACACCGGCCGGCATTGCTGACTACAGCCCAGGGCAAGGTGCTCTCAATGCCGCCGGCAAAATCAGCCGCAGCTTCTCTTATAAAAAGCGCGCCAGACGCCGCTACCAGATTCATGGCATCTACCTTATGGGCAGCATCGGTAGCATTGCCCACGCCAGTGGTAGTGACCTTGATATCTGGGTCTGCCACGACTCAGCGCTAAAGAGCGAGGAGCTGGAGCAGCTAAGGGAGAAGGCGAGCAGAATCGAACAGTGGGCAGAGGAGATCTCTCTCGAGGTCCACTTTTTCATCATGGATGTCGACGCATTCCGTAAAGGCCGCCTCGACAGCCTCTCACACGAAAGCAGCGGAACAGCCCAGCCCCATCTGCTGCTTGAGGAGTTCTACCGTACCGGGGTACTAGCGGCTGGCCGTTACCCCGCCTGGTGGTTGGTGCCCCCGGAAGAGGAGGCAAACTACAGCAGCTACATAGAGATGCTGTTCCACAAACGTTTTGTCGATCCCATCGACTGCATCGACTTCGGCGGCCTCAGTTCCCTCCCCACCGGAGAGTTTCTTGGTGCCGCCCATTGGCAGCTCTACAAAGGTATCGACTCCCCCTATAAATCGATACTCAAACTGCTGCTTACCGAGTCCTACGCCCAGAGCTACCCTGACATCAACTGGCTCTGCCAGGGAGCCAAGACGTCGATCTACGCCGCGACATCGACATGAACGAACTCGACCCCTACGTTCTGATGTACCGCCAAGTAGAAAAGTACCTGATCGAACGAGACGAGCTGCAACGCCTGGAGCTGGCCCGGCGCTGCTTCTACTTCAAAACCGAACAGAACCTAAGCAACAAACACTCATCGACCCAGAAACTATGGAAGCGTGAGTTGATGGAAGAGCTAGTGGCCTCATGGGACTGGCACAGCACCTACCTGAAGAAACTCGACGGTCGCAATAGCTGGAAAATCGACCAGGTGATGGAGGAGCGCAACACCCTGGTGCGAGAGCTGACCCACAGCTATCGTCTACTCACAGATTTTGCCAAAGCCTACGCTGCCGGCAGCACTATTGATCCCCGCGAACTAAGCCTGCTGGGACGCAAACTCTACACCGCCCTGGAGCGACGGCCCGGAAAGATCGACCATATCAATCCCGGTATCGCAAAAAACCTGGTGGAACACCGTCTCTCCCTACACTACGCAAAAACGCGCGGCAGCAACTACGCCTGGTTCCTCTTTCTTGGCAATGTGGACGAAAAGAGCGCATCGATGTCACGGCCGGTAAAAACATCTCAGGGGCTGATCGAAGTTCTCACCTGGTGTCAGCACAATCAACTACTGGGCAAAGGCACCGTGGTCACTCTCTACCCCAAAAAAAACCCGGTCAGCACTTCAGAACTGCAATCACTAATCGCATCTCTGCGTGAACTGCACCCCGCTACAAAACATCATGAGCCTCCCATTGAGCAGCTCGCTTCACCACCACGGGCCACCTCATGTGCACTGTTCATCAACACCGGCTCAGATCCCCTGTCACGTCTTGCCAAGGCGGGCAAACAGATCACCAGCAACCGCGACGATCCGCTGAGCTTTGGTTCCGCCCACAGTTCGCTCATCGACAGTATCGAGCAGCTCACCACCACCAGCTGGGGAGAGACACTGGTGGTACGCCACTGGGGCACCACCGGCCTGCTCGACAGCCTCTGCCACTATCTCCGTCTCACCCTGCTTGAAGGTGGAGGCAACACACCGCCGAATGCCACCGCCCACTGCTTCTCATCGGTGCGCGGTGGTAGCATCGCCAAACGAGTAGGGTCTCTGTTCAATGACGTCTACCACAGCTTTGCCGGCACTAATGGCGACCGGGAAGCCCTCTACCTGCTCCAGGCAGACAACGACTACTACCTGATTCAGCAACAGAAGGAGCTCTTCTCCTTCTTTCCGGTGAAATCCTGGGGGGAGCTTCTGGAGGTACTTGGAGAACCCCAGGAGCACTACCGTAAACTGACCGTCGATCCTATGGCACTCTTCGATACACCGCTGGCAAAGGTGTTCGAGAATGATCAATCCGGGGCGATACAACTCTATTACTACAACAACAAAAACCATACCGACCTCTACATCGTTGATGAGAACGGCTCACTCTTTCATCAACAGGTCCAGGGAACAGATGAACAGTATCTCCTGGTACAGCAGCAGCGTTTCCTCAACGGCATTCAACTACTGCGTAATATCCGCTCCGATGCCCCCTCATTCCAGCTGCTGCAGGACGGCACCGAGTTTTACCAGATCAACCGCGATCGCAAGGGCGAATACCATATAGAGCAGCGCACCCCGCCCACGATACGGCTCCTCTCCAGCTATATGGAGCTGCATCTTGTCAGTGACACCCTCGATCTCAACTTCTCGCCCTACCTACTGGTATGCAGCGACCAGGAGTTCAACTCGCTGGAACACGGTGACTATATCTACACCGCCGTCGCCGAATATATCCTCTCAAAACGGGCAAACCGTGAGGCCTACCCCATCTACCTCACCGGTCTGGAGATCACCGGCGCCTTTGCCGAAGGCAAGTGGTCAACCATCACCCTGCTCAACTTCAAAAAACGTCTGGAAGGGAAGCTCAACCGCGCCCTGCAACAGCTGGCGCAGAATTGAACCGGCTCGCCAATCCGCCATACCCTCAACAACTTATAGATTTCCACCGCTTACGGTATACTGCATTGGTCCGATTGAATTTACAGGAGCACTTTAATGCAGCATCGGTACTCAACCCTAAGCCTGCTTGCCGCCATCCTGCTGGGCACCATTCTACTCACCGCCTGCGGTCAAAAGGGGGATCTCTACCTTCCCGATGAGAGCGGCGAACAGCAGGAAAAGAAGAAGAGCTGACCTGCATGGAGCTCCACTTCACAAAAATGCACGGTCTCGGCAATGACTTTGTTATGTTCAACGCCATCGACCAGGCAGTAAAACTTACCCCGGAGCAGTGCCGCTTTATCGCCCACCGTCACACCGGCATCGGCTGTGACCAGATTCTTGTGATCGAACCCCCGCGCGATAATAATACAGATTTTTACTACCGCATCTTTAATTCCGACGGCAGTGAAGTGGAGCAGTGCGGCAACGGCGCACGCTGCTTTGCCCACTTCGTTCAGCAACAGGGGTTGACCGACAAAACGGAGATCGATGTCGGCACCTGTAACGGCAACCTGCGGCTGTTTATCGAAAAGAGTGGGCTGGTAAGGGTCAATATGGGTGCTCCACGGCTGGAGCCCGAGCAGATTCCCTTTATCGCCGACCGGCGCGCCGATAGCTACCCATTCACAATTGAGGAGGAGACGCTGACCATCGGCGCCGTCTCCATGGGCAACCCTCACGCAATTTTAATAGTTGAAAATGTAGCCTCGGCCCCCGTATCATCACTGGGAGCACTACTGGAAAAACATAGCCGGTTTCCACAAAAGGCCAATGTCGGCTTTATGGAGATCTGCTCCCGCAGCCAGATAAACCTGCGTGTTTTTGAGCGTGGTACAGGTGAAACCATGGCTTGCGGGTCAGGTGCTTGCGCCGCCGTTGTCTCCGGGCGGACCCAGGGTTTGCTGGATGAGCGGGTGGAAGTCTCACTCACCGGCGGCAAACTTGTAATCGAGTGGGCAGCGACGATATGCCTGTATGGATGAGCGGACCCACCGCAACTGTCTACCAAGGAACCATTGAACTATGAGCTCCCAACAAGATACCTCTCCATCAGTAGAAGCGCTGGAGCAGACCATCTGCGATTACCTTCGTGACAACCGCGACTTTTTCAGTCGCCATCCCGAACTGCTACGGGAGATGGAGCTCCCCCACCAGAGTGGCAATGCCGTCTCCCTGATTGAACGTCAGGTAAGCAACCTGCGCGAACAGGCGGGTCAGTACAAACAGCAGCTCGAAGACCTAATCACCGTCGCCAGAGAGAACGAGGGACTCAACAACCGCCTGCATAAGCTCACCCTCACCCTCCTCGATTGTCTCGACTTTGAAGAGGTGGTCAATGCGCTTCAAGATAGACTGCATGAAGATTTTCGTGCCGAGGCGGTTGAACTGCACCTCTTCTTCTCCGACGAGGCAGACAGAGAGAGCAACCCGGATCTTGACGGCTTTCGCGACTTACTCGATAACGGCAGGCCGGAGTGTGGTCCACTGCCGATGGAGCCGCTTACCTATCTTTTTGGTCCCCAGGCCGAAGATATCAAATCCACTGCTCTGATACCGATAGAAGAGAAAGGCATACTCGGTGTCCTTGCCATCGGCAGCCAGAGTGAGCACCGTTTTCACCCAGGTATGGGAACCGACTACCTTGCACGTCTGGGAGAGATTGTCAGCAAAACCCTTGAGGTGGTGTCTGAACCGGGCTTCTGATGAGCGCCGAAAAGAGCAACCGGCTGGCACCCTGGATCGACCGGCTTCTCCAACATATGCGCTACGAGCGCAACCTCTCACCCCACACCCTGAGCAACTACGCACGTGACCTGCATCGCATCGAAGCCTGGTGTGAAGAGCAAGTCATTGATGAGTGGCATCAGCTCAACACACACCAGATTCGTGCCTATATCGCCCAGCGCTACCGTCACGGTATCGCCGGAAAGACCCTGCAGCGTGAACTCTCGGCTCTGCGTAGCCTCTTCCGGTATTTGCTGCGCGAAGGAGAGGTGGAGAACAACCCCGCCACGGGGGTGCGGGCACCCAAGAGTGGCCGCAAGCTTCCCCCGTCACTGGATGCCGACCAAATTGGTAGTCTGCTTGATGTAGCGAGCAGTGATCCACTGGAACTGCGCGACCTGGCGATAATGGAGCTACTCTACTCCTCCGGCCTGCGACTGGCTGAGCTGGTCTCCATCGACATCGGCCAAATCGACCGTGCAGATGCCAGCCTGATCGTGACGGGCAAGGGGCGCAAGAGCCGGCAACTGCCGGTGGGTAACAAAGCACTACAGGCGGTCGCCGCCTGGGAGCAGGTGCGTGGTGAGTTGGCGCAGCCAGATGAAGCGGCCCTCTTTGTCAGCAAACGCGGCAAGCGCATCAGCCCGCGTACCGTTCAGCAACGGCTGAAACAGTGGGCGCTAAAGCAAGGCGCCATCCAGAACATCCACCCACACATGTTGCGCCACTCCTTTGCCGGACACCTGCTTGAATCCTCCGGCGATTTGCGGGCAGTGCAGGAACTGCTGGGGCATGCCGACATCAGCACCACCCAGATCTATACCCACCTTGACTTTCAACACCTGGCCCAGGTCTATGACAGCGCCCACCCGCGGGCAAAGAAGAGAAAAAACCGAAAAAAGTAACTGTTCAGCGGAGCACTCATGCCACAGCGAAACACTATCTCTTCTCAGGCTACTTCTCACGCCGCTCATTGCGCCGCTTGTTTCGCTCACCAAGGCTCTTCATGAATGAGGTTAACTCTTTCCCCCCCCACTCCCGGGCCTCAGCTTCTGTTGCGAATCCATCCTGACTCTTTGAAACCACCGTCTCCTTCGAAGTTACTTTTCTTACAATCTCTGCACTCCATGAGCCTTTGGCCTCTACTACCCTGATGTCGTACTTCTTACTTTTTGCCATTTCTCTAATTTCCTGCCTGTTTTATTTGTGATCTCATTTTTCAGATCATTGATGGGTAGAGCTGGTATTCATAATAAACCATATCTTCTCGAACAAGAGACTTTAACTGGGAGTACGCCGGATTTAATGCTGCTTGGCTGTAAATCGATAGGAGGCAATAAAACTTATAGTGGCTATGCACAATAATCATGAAACACCATTTTCATTAAGAAAAGTGCGCCTGTAGGAGCGAATTTATTCGCGATCAAGCTCCGGAGCATCTTCTTCGCGAACAAGTTCACTCCTACACCCGGTTCCACAACTATTGTACACAGCCATTAAACTTATTTTGATCAACCTCAGTAAGTTTTTTGCTCAAAAAGGTTAAACTTAACCGATACCTAGTGGGAAGAAAGATGATCTACAGCACCTCAGAAGAGTTATCACTGAAAAAATTAAAGTCCTGGCTGGCTGACGACCAGGCCATTCGTGTAGAACCAGAAGAAACCGTTTCCAGGGTCTACCTTGATACCGTTGACTGGAGACTGTTCAAATCGGGCAGTGTCCTGGAGGTGGCTACTCGAGATCGACATCACTTTTTGACTTGGCGGAAATTGAAAAGTGGTGAGATCCTCACCAGCAGAACGCTGAAGAAGGTTCCGCATAACGCCAATGACTTCATCGGGGCGGGCCTGCGGCATCGGCTGAAAGAGGTGCTGGGTGAGCGCACCTTGATGCGTCAACTCTTCGTGCGAAGCAGCACCCGTGAACTGCACCTCCTCAATAGCGAGGAGAAAACCCTTATGCGTGTTGAGCTGCGACAGGATCGCCCCTACATTCCTCACAGCTCGGTGGATCTGTCCCTCCCTGCTTGTGTCTACCTGTTCCCCTATCGTGGTTACGAGACTATCTACCAAAAAAAGCTAAACCGGCTTACCGCAAAGGGGCGACTAAAACCGATTGGGAAAGATCCTCTTACCAACGCACTAAACCTTCTCGGAATCGTTCCGGAAACGCAAGGCATCAGGTCAATAACCAAGCTCTCCCCGAAACAATCATCATTTCAGGCGCTGGCAACAGTACTGAATGATTCTCATCGCTCCATTGCAGACAACATAGAGGGTGTCCGGAATGAGGATGACCCAGAATTCCTACATGACCTGCTGCTTTCGACAGGGCGTACCCTGTACCTGTTGAGCCGCTTTTCGGCCATATTTCCACCCCAGCAGATAAACTTGATCAAGCAGGATTTCAAGTGGATCGAAGAGGCTGCAACACCCGTCCGCGACTTGGATATTTATTTTGGTCTGATTGATGATTTAACCACCCGCGTAGACCCTGAACAGCGTGCTGCATTGAAGCCGCTGCTTAAGTTCCTGAAAAGTGAGAAACAGAAGAAACAGCGGTCTATGCGTATCGCGCTTGGAAGCACTCGCTATATCCGGCTCATGGATAACTGGAAATCATTTCTGGAGCAGAAGCCGCCTTCGAAGGACCTCCCTCCGGCTGCAGACCAACCCATCCTGGAATCTGCCAGTGGATCGCTTCTCAATATATACCAGGAGATAATCAACAAAGGGCGCGCGATCACCCCGGAAAGCAATTCTGAACAGCTGTACGAACTCCACAAGGAGTATAAACGGCTTGGTTATCAGCTGGAGATCTTTCAAAGTCTCTATCCGAAGAAGAAGTTAGCGTCTGTAATTGATGCACTGAAACCGGCAAAGGAGTCTCTCACTACATTTTGCAATCTCGATCTGCAGCAAGGATCGCTGGCTGACTACCAGAAAAGGGTGAAGGAGGAGCAGAAAACCATACCGTTATGGCTGGAGAAGATCGATCAGTTGGATGCAAAGCTGGCAAGGGAGAAGAGAAAAGCACGGAAAAAGTTTCTCGCTCAGTTTGAACGACTTTCACAAAAAAAGGTACGCAAACAGTTCCTCACCCTGTTTTCCGAAAAGGACAAGAAAAGAGGATCCGGCCGATGAAAATACTCGCTACCTACAACATCAAGGGAGGAGTCGGAAAGACATCCACTGCAGTCAACCTCGCTTATCTTGCCGCAAAAGAGGGTTACCGGACACTTTTGTGGGATCTTGACCCTCAGGGAGCTGCCAGCTTCTGCTTTCGCATCAAGCCAAAGGTCAAAGGAGGGGTACAGGCCATCAGGCGGCGCAAAAACATACTCGACAAGGCCGTTAAGGCTACCGACTACGAGGGGCTGGACCTGATACCTGCCGACTTCTCCTTTCGTAACTTCGACCAGGTGTTCGGCGATGCTAAAAAACCGGAAAAACACTACTCAAACTGATTTTTCCCATGGCTCGTGAGTATGACATACTGTTTATCGACTGTGCCCCCAGCATATCCCTGATTGCTGAAAACATTTTCTATGCGGCCGATGCCCTTCTTATTCCGCTGATTCCTACCCCCTTTTCTGTCCGCACCTACAATCAGTTGCTCAAGCACTTCAGAAAAGCACCCTCAAAACACCTAAAACTACTTCCCTTCTTCTCCATGTACGATAAAAGCAGATCGTTGCATAGGGACGTGGTGAAAACACTTCCCCGGGAGTTCAACGAAATCCTGCGCACCGCCATCCCCTACGCAAAAAATGTGGAACTAATGGGCCATGAGCGTGCACCGGTTGGAGATTTTGCGCCTTTGAGTAAATCGGGATCCGCCTATAATAAGCTCTGGCTCGAAGTTCAGGAACAGATGCTAAATGACTATTAAGGAGCCTCTGAATAAGTCTGGCTGAATTGAATTGTGCTCAGGAGGCGTAATATCAAGGCGAAGATCGCAGCTGATAGCAGGCTATTAGCAAGATTCGATCAATTTCTCCTGAGTGCAAGGCAATCGATCATAACTCGGTCAGAGGTTCCTTATGGAGCCTCTGATTAAGTCTGGTTAGGCAAGCTGCAACTCCGCTAAAGACGCAAATACACCTTTCTCACTTATGTCTGGATTGATGCTCAACTCAAGAACAGTAACTGCCGGGAGTTCTACTTGATAATTCTCGATTTCATTGGTTGCACCTTCGGGACTGAAGTTCCATTGCTGACGTATAATTTCCTGATACGAATGTCCGCCGTCCGGAGACCAACGTAAAACATATTCTTGCGTACGTTCAATATCTAACTCTTCGAAGTTCAGTCTGATCCACTGGAGCCTCTGAGGATTGTCGAAAAGAAGCCTTATCATCTGCTCTCCCGGACTTGAGGCGCGCCACCCAGAATCGTTGCCAGGCAGTAATGCCGACTCGATTGGATAAGCATCGTCCTCTGAGGTGACCTCAGCTACCGCAAGTTTCTCGATATCCAACCAGTTCTGATCAGAATATACGTTTTGCTTATGAACTGGGTTGATAATTCTCTTACGCATCAGAATACCTTCTAAATATCAATAAACTCGATAAATACTTTTATCTGCTTAACGCCTAAATCAATGGTGCGTCTTTTTGCATCCACTGGATTTTCTGGTTAAGGAAGCTCTGAATAAGTCTGGCCGAATTGAATTGTGCTCAGGAGGCGCAAGATCAAGGCGAAGGTCGCGGCTAATAGCAGGCTATTAGCAAGATTTTCAACACAGATATTGCGTCTACTGAGTGCAAGGCAAT
>MOXG01000021.1_pt1 | contig 39864 bp, 52 predicted proteins | sample 1471191 | NCBI WGS metagenome assembly MOXG01 (sample SAMN05806437, study PRJNA327811) | mollusc metagenome | isolation source: Phylotype C (NB3) bacterial symbionts from gill | host: Thyasira cf. gouldii | place: Canada: Bonne Bay, Newfoundland | collected 2010-08-19
GATCAGGCTCCGGGGCATGTTCTTCGCGAACAAGTTCGCTCCTACACCCGGTTCCCGGATTATTGTGCACAGCCATTAAAGAAAATTTAGGCTTTTTTTAGAAAACCCCACTCCCCTGCTTACGTTGCACTCTACTTTTTAAAAATCAGGAGCCGCAGGATGAGTCACCACACTTACAGCAACAAGCGCCGAATATCAGTGAGCAGACCTGAGAGCAGGGTAGTGAAATGGGCTGCCTGAGCACCATCGATCACCCGATGATCGTAAGAGAGTGAAAGCGGCAGAGTAAGCCTGGGATTAAATGCACTCCCATCCCACACCGGTTTCATAAATGAACGGGAGACACCGAGAATGGCCACCTCGGGCGCATTGACGATGGGTGTAAAAGCGGTCCCTCCGATGCCACCCAGGCTTGAGATAGAAAAACAGCCCCCCTGAAGGTCTGCAGGTGACAGCTTACCTTCCCGGCACGGCTACTGACATCCATCAGCTCCCTGGCCAGATCGTAGATTCCCTTCTTATCCACATCACGGATAACCGGCACCATCAAACCGTTAGGAGTATCGACGGCAATACCGATATGGAAATACTTTTTGTAGATCAAGCTCGTGCCGTCCTGACTCAGGGAGCTGTTGAACTCCGGCTGCTGCTGTAAAGCACCTACACAGGCCTTCATCAAAAAGGGCATAAAGGTAAGCTTTACATCCTGCTTCGCGGCGACACCCTTCTGGGCTTGACGAAATGCCTCAAGCTCAGTGATATCCGCCTCATCAAACTGGGTGACATGGGGGATATTGAGCCAGCAGGCACTGAGGTGCGTGCCACTGATCTTCTTGATCCGGCTAAGAGGCTGCTCCTCAATCTCACCAAATCTTGAGAAGTCCACTACCGGAACCGAGGGCGGCTGAAATGCTCCACTGGGTGTCGCAACAGTGCTGCCACCACTTAGTGTCTGTTTGATATAGGCCTGCACATCATCCCGAGTGACACGTCCTTTATTACCACTGCCCTTTACACACAACAGGTCAACGCCCAGCTCCCTGGCAAAACGGCGCACCGATGGGCCGGCATGTGTACGATCAACGACAGTATCAGATGCACTAACCGGTACTGGGGGCTGCAGTGTCATCTTCTCACCCGGCAGACGTTGCGCCTGATTAAACTCAGGCTCCGGTTCTGCAGTGGGGGTAGAGGCCGGCGCTTGGGCAGTCTCCACCTCCTCCGCCGCGGGAGCCGGCGGCTCGCCTGCTGAGGCACTCTCTTCGGTTATCGCCTCACTGTCGGACTGTAACGTTAACAGTAGATCCCCTTCGCCGATGGTATCGCCAACCTTGACCACAACCTCTTTCACCGTGCCAGCGAGTGGTGAAGGTATCTCCATTGTTGCCTTATCACTCTCCAGAGTGGCGAGGGACTGATCCACCTCAATGCGGTCTCCGGCAGAGGCCAGCACCTCAATCACCTCTACCCCGGAAAAATCTCCGATATCCGGAACTAAAACTTTTATCTCACTACCCACGTTGGGTCCTCCAACAAGCATTGAACAGTTGTTCGATGCGATAAATCAAAAAAGCAGATAAACACAATCCCTATAGCCTCGCGTAGGAGCGAACTTGTTCACAAGGAACACCCCTCGGAGCTGATCGCGAACCAGTTCGCTTCTACACCGTTGTCGGGTTGGGCTTTTCCGGATCGATGCGATACTTCTTAATCGCCTTCCCAACCATAGAGGCATCAACCGCTCCCTCATCCGCCAAACTCTTGAGGGCAGCCACTACAATGTAGAAACGGTTCACCTCAAAGAACTTGCGCAGCTGACTGCGCTGATCACTGCGACCATAACCGTCCGTACCAAGTACCCTGTAGTTTTGTGGCACCAATGAACGAATCTGATCTGCATAAGAGCGAATGTAATCTGTCGCCGCCAACACCGGCCCCTTTCTCTTGGCCAGCAGCTGCTCGACATAGCTGATCCGTGGCTTCTTCTCCGGGTGCAGCATATTCCAACGCTCTACATCCAGACCTTCGCGACGCAGTTCGTTAAAACTGGTGACACTCCAGACATCTGCAGAGATATTGAAATCCTGCTCCAGCAGATCAGCGGCAGCGATCACCTCACGCAAAATGGCACCACTACCGAGTAGCTGAGCCCGCAATTTTTTACGTCCACCCACTCTGTAGAGATACATCCCCTTGAGAATCCCCTCCTCTACACCCTTCGGCATGGCGGGCTGGAGGTAGTTCTCATTCATCACGGTGATGTAGTAGAAGACATTCTCCTGCTCCTGGTACATACGGCGAATGCGTCCTGCACCACCACCGCCATCTCATAGGCGAAGGCCGGATCGTAAGAGACACAGTTTGGAATCGTCGCCGCCTGCAGATGGCTGTGACCATCCTGATGCTGCAGCCCCTCACCCGCCAGAGTGGTGCGACCGGCGGTACCGCCGATGAGGAAACCGCGCGCCTGCATGTCACCCGCCGCCCACGCAAGATCACCGATGCGCTGAAAGCCAAACATTGAGTAATAGACATAGAACGGATCATGCTGATCCCGTGATTGCTGTAGGAGGTGGCGGCAGCGATCCATGAGGACATGGCACCCGCTTCATTGATACCCTCCTGAAGAATCTGTCCCTTCTTGTCTTCCCGGTAATACATCACCTGGTCAGAATCCACAGGGGTATAGAGCTGCCCCACAGAGGAGTAGATACCGAGCTGACGGAACATCCCCTCCATGCCAAAAGTACGCGCCTCGTCAGGAATGATCGGCACCACGAATTTACCCAGCTCTTTATCCCGTATCAGAGTCGTCAGCAGGCGAACAAAGGCCATGGTGGTGGACATCTCTTTCTTACCACTACCCTCGAGCAGCGCCTTGAAACTCTCCAGAGGCGGCGCTTTAAGTTTTGGGGCATCTGTAAAACGTGCCGGCAAATAACCACCCAGGGCCTGACGACGCTCCTGCATATATTTCAGCTCCGGGCTGTCTGCCGGTGGCTTATAGAACGGAGTGGCGTTTAGCTGTTCATCAGGGATAGGGATATTGAAGCGGTCACGGAACGCCTTCAGTGCCACCTCGCCCATCTTCTTCTGGGAATGGGTGATATTCTGCCCTTCACCGGCAACACCCATACCGTAACCCTTGACGGTTTTAGCCAGAATCACTGTCGGTTGGCCGGTATGTTTTACCGCCGCCGCATAAGCCGCGTAGACCTTGTGGGGATCATGGCCACCACGGTTGAGACGCCACAGATCCTCATCGGTCATATTGGCGACCATCTCCTCAAGCTCTGGATATTTGCCAAAGAAGTGTTCACGAGTGTAGGCACCCCCTTGGCCTTATAAGCCTGGTAGTCACCATCCACGCACTCCTCCATGCGCTTCAACAGCAGGCCACTTTTATCCCGAGCCAGCAAGGATCCCAATATCCGCCCCACACCACCTTGATCACATTCCAGCCGGCACCACGGAATCCCGCCTCCAACTCCTGGATAATTTTTCCATTGCCGCGTACCGGACCATCTAGGCGTTGGAGATTACAGTTGACCACGAACACCAGGTTGTCGAGGCGTTCGCGCCCCGCCAGAGAGATAGCGCCCAGTGCCTCAGGCTCATCCATCTCACCATCACCCATAAAGGCCCAGACTTTGCGCTGGTCAGTCCCCACCACGCCGCGATCATTCAGATAGCGCATAAAGCGCGCCTGATAGATCGCCATCAGGGGACCCAGCCCCATGGAGACAGTGGGAAACTGCCAAAATCCGGGCATCAACCAAGGGTGGGGATAGGAGGAGAGACCACCGCCGTCCACCTCTTGGCGGAAACAGTTAAGTTGATCTTCACTAATGCGTCCTTCGAGAAAGGCACGTGCATAGATGCCCGGGGCTGAGTGCCCCTGAAAGAAGACCAAATCCCCATCCCTTGCATCACTACGGCCGTGGAAGAAGTGGTTAAATGCCACATCGAAGAGGGTTGCGGCTGAGGCAAAGCTGGAGATATGCCCACCAAGCTCAGTGGATATACGGTTGGCCTGCACCACCATAGCCATAGCATTCCAACGAATAAATGAGCGAATTCGGCGCTCCATTGCGCGGTCACCCGGGAAACGCTCCTGCTGAGTGACAGGAATAGTATTTACATAAGCGGTATTGCCACTATGGGGCAAATAGGCGCCGGAACGGCGCGCCTTGTCGATTAGACGTTCAATAAGGTAGTGGGCTCGATCAGTTCCTTCGTTTTCCAGTACACCATCAAGTGCCTCAAGCCACTCCTGGGTCTCCTGGGGGTCAATATCCGGTCTCATACCATAAACTCTCTATAATATTCACGTTGGTTAAATTTATTCTTCAACAGTAGTAGCAAGCATATAGAGGATTACAATCAACTATTAACTAATTATTGGTTTATTCAATTCTCTATATTGCATTTCTCAATATAGAGAATTATATACGCCAACCCCTCTCCTTAATACGACAAATTAACCATGGAAATAGAGCATGGAGAAAAAATCATAGACATAAAAAAAGTGCCGCCGGTAAATACCGACGGCACTTTTATTAGCATAACTCCTCACTTGAGGAGCAGGCATGTCGAGCGAGATTAGATATCTTTGTTGGAGCGATGCTCTTCCATACTCTTACGCATAGCAGCCTGCTGCTCTTTAGAGGCATTACGCTGCTCTTCAACACGCTTCATCATCTCAGCACGACGCTCTTCCATCTGCTTGGCCATCTCATCACGACGGGCAGTGAAGTCACCGTTAGGACGCTCGAAAGAAGGACGAGCGAAAGAAGGGCGAGCGAAAGGCTGTGGTTGCTGACCGGCAAACTGCTCTGCATACTTGCGCTGTGCTTCAATAGCATCCTGCATAGCCTTGGCCTGCTGATCGGCAAAAGCTTTCTGCTGCTCAGCCATCTCCTTCTGCTGCTCTTCGGTCAGTGGAGCGGGAGCACCGTAACCGCGTGGAGCGCCATAACCGTAGTAAGGGTTGTTGTAGCCGTAACCGCGGTTATAACCATTGCCGTAGCCATTGCCATTGCCACGAACGCTGCTATTACCGCTGAAGCCCATGCTGAAAGAACCGGAAGCATCGCCGGATCCATCACCAAAACCTGAACCGTTGTTGCCATAACCGTTGTTGCCATAACCGTTGTTGCCCCACCAGGCACTAGCGGTCATCGAAATAGTAGTAAGAGCTGCAGCAGCAACCAACTTGGTAAATTTGTTCATTATGTGTGTCCTGTAATAATTATTTTGCCGAAAAAGAGGGACAGGCCAATCCGCCAGTCACCCCATAAAAATCCGACATTTATAAAACTATCTTGGCACCTCCTTGTGCCGTAAGCCTCTCAGAGGCAGAGAGGCGCACTCAACCTTATTTGGCTGGTGCAGCGGCAGGAGCAGCAGGTGCTGGGTAGCCGTAAGGTGCTGGGTAGCCGTAAGGAGCTCCATAACCGTAAGGTGCTCCGTAACCGTAGCCACGATTGTAGTAATCATTGTTTCCACGACCATAGCCGGAACCATAGCCGGAACCACGACCACTGAAGCTCATGTTGAAATCACCCATCATGTCGCCCCAGCCGTCACCCCAACCGTTGTTGCCCCAGCCGTTGTTGCCCCAACCATTGTTGTTCCAAGGACCACCCCAGGCGGATACAGATGCAGATGCGACGAGCATAGTAACGACAGCAGCAGCTTTAACTATTTTTTTCATAACTATTCTCCGTAATATTTCTGAATATCTAGTTTTCGGTAAGAAAGCCTCTCACTACACTGCCTTCATGGTGTAAAAGAATATTAGTAGTTTCTTAATTTAGCAAATAGCTTTTTTTTATGGCTTATAAAATTTATTTATAGGGTAAGGGTAATTACTAATAATACCCTTAAAAACAAACCTCCATGAAGGAGGTTTGTAATGACTTGCGGGGAGGTTTACTCGAAATCGGGATCCGGCGGTGGATTACCGTCATAGATATCGTTGCGACGCTTCTGTAGGTGGGCGTCACGGGAGAACTCATAGGGATCAAGGGCGGCCTCTTCCATCACACGACTGGCACCGAGGAGGTCAGCGCGCTTATCCACCCCACGCAAAGCAACAAGCGCATAGCGCCGTGAGTTAGGAGTGACATAAGCCACCGGATCGGTATACCAGTCAACAACAATACCGAAGATCCCACGGCCGCTGCTCGGCCCAAGTATCGGTAATACGATATAAGGGCCGGGACCGGCACCCCAGGCACCTAAGGTCTGGCCAAAGTCCTCGCCATACTTCTGCATATTCATATTGCTGGCGACATCAAAGAAGCCGAGGATGCCAACGGTTGAGTTAACAAGCACCCGCCCAACATCAGACGCAGCTCGCTTCAACTTAAACTGCAGAAGATTGTTGATTGCAGAACCGACGTCCGCCAGGTTACCAAAAAAGTTACTGATACCACGATCCAGCGGTGCCGGAGTGATTGCCCGGTAGCCTTCAGCCAGTGGCGTGATCAACGCTTCATCAAGGGCGTCATTAAATGAGTACATCACCCGATTGAAGCCTTCTATGGGATCACGAGGATCCTGATAGTCACTGGTTGTCGCACAACCGGTTAGCAGAAGAAACAGTGCGCTGACCAACACTACCTGTAGCCGTCCGATAACACCACGAGAAACCATCTTATTATTTATTTGTTTTGCCATAGCTTCCTCAACCACTGACTCCCTGAGAGGGTAAGAAGAACAATGGAATATAGTCCATTACAGCTAGCCCAATGCAGAAGAGCGTCACATTCTTATCCTGTAGTCTCGCATTATGCACACTCTATCCCGAGTATTGAACCTTTTATTTCGGCGGCTGAGTGGAAAAGTTTAATGCCCTAACTATAGCAATATTTTTGTATCGCGCTATAGCCTGTACGCCAAGACCATTCGAATTCAACCACACTTTGCTTTACCCTATGCCGCCATGAATGAGATAAATTACAATCCCGCCATCGCCCATCGCTTTCGCGGTTTTCTTCCCGTAGTAGTTGATGTTGAGACTGGTGGTTTTAACGCCGACAGTGATGCTCTGCTTGAAATTGCGGCGGTAACACTGTGTATGGACGACGAGGGTATGCTGCACCCGGCAGAGACACACGCCTGCCACGTTGAACCCTTCGTCGGAGCCAATATCGATCCAAAGGCACTGGCGTTTAACGGCATCGACCCGGACCACCCATTCCGCCAGGCTCTGCCCGAGAAGGAGGCACTGAAAAAGATTACCACGCCAGTCCGCAGGGCGGTCAAGGCCAGTGGCTGCAACCGTGCCATACTGGTGGGGCACAACGCTTTCTTTGATCTCGGTTTCGTCAATGCTGCAATGGCGCGAACCGAATTTAAGCGCAACCCTTTTCACCCCTTCAGCACCTTCGATACAGTCTCCCTGTCAGGTCTTGTCTATGGCCAGACGGTACTTGCCAAGGCGGTGCAGGCTGCGGGAATTGAGTGGGATAACAGCGAGGCACACTCCGCCATCTACGACACAGTGAAGACAGCTGAGCTGTTCTGCACCATCATCAACCAGTGGCAGAAGCACTGTCCAGACCAGCCCTGGCTACCATTACAATCTGAGTAAGAAGGGCCTCTCAGAGAGTGACCTGATATCCATCGCACCTCAAGCAAAACACTACCGAAAAACCACAGTGCTTACACTATCCGTAGGAGCGGTTTCTCGAACCGCGATGGAAAGACCAACTTGGTGCAAATGTTCATCGCGCTTCAAGAAAGCGCTTCTACAGTCGAAACGCCCCACCTTTGATCCGCTTTTAAATGGTGAGTCACATACAGAAACAAGCAAAAAAAACCGGCGATCCTCACGGGTCGCCGGTTTTTCTGTCTGGATTAGGAGAATAGCTTATTCCGCCTCATCCTCGGGCCACTTCTTGGCCGCTTCTTCAGCCATCTTCTGCAACTCACCACTGGCGTGCATCTCCAGAGTGATATCACAGCCACCCACCAACTCACCATCGATATAGAGCTGCGGGAAGGTTGGCCAGTCCGCATAACGGGGAAGGTTCTCAAAGATCTCAGGATCGGCAAGAACGTTTATGTAAGCAAACTTAACACCACAAGCCTGTAGGGCTGCGGCCGTGCGGGAGGAGAACCCACACTGTGGAAACTGCGGAGTTCCCTTCATATAGAGCACTATGGGGTTACCCTCCACCTGCTCCTTGATACGATCCAGTACGTCCATCGATTCACCTCAATTCGGTCATCACTAAAATAGTCCCTTGAATATGGGCCCCTGAATACACTTTTTCAAGTTAGGGAGCCTCTGGATAAGTCTGGCCGAATTGAATTGTGCTCAGGAGGCGCAAGATCAAGGCGAAGATCGCAACTGATAGCAGGCTATTAGTAAGATCTTCAACGCAGATATTTCGCCTCCTGAGTGCAAGGCAATCGGTCATGACTTGTTCAGAGGCTCCTTAGGTTAAAATAGCTTCAGTGTGGCGATACCAGTAGTGATTAGGCCAATCAGCAGATTGATACCGATAATACGACGAATCTGATTCATATGTGCACCCGCAGCAGGGAGATTACCCTCTGCTAATGCCTCACCCATGCGCCGATAGGCTGAGTATATATATAGGCAAAGAGCACCATCATCACCAGCCCCAGAGCCAGCATCAGATAGACATACCACCCTGCCTGCCCCTGAAATGGGACAAAGTATATCCACAAGCCGGATATCAGGATCAAAACGATGGACACCCATACCCAAGTAAAGAAACGATCAAGCACCCCCTTCAACAGAGGCAGTCTCTGGGGTGGTTCCAATACCTGAGCTGCCGTAGGTCGGAGTGCCATATGAGCGAAGAACATCCCCCCGACCCAGACGATAGTGCCAAGAAGGTGCAGCGTTATTGCAACAGAGATCATGGTTTTTTCCTGAGAATTCAGATGACAGCATGTTAGGCCGCGTTCCAACTGGAGTAAACACAGAGATTCAGAGTGTTTATTCTTTCACCACCACATGCCAGAAAAGGGCCGTGGATGGGTTGGGTTAGCACTGCGTAACCCAACAATACCAAAAGGTCTCTCTCTGCGTTCTCTGCGTCCCGCTTTTACTGACGCCTTCTGACCAACTCAGACAACCGCATCCACATTCCGTTGCAACCAGTACTCCAGCAGCGCCATGTGCCACAGTTTGCTCCCTTGCAGGCGTGTATGGTGCATCTCTGGAGAAGCCAGCAGCATGTTGACATAGGCCGGGGCATAGAGCCCCCGCTCACGGCACGCTTGGGATTCAAGTATATCGCGCATAAAGTGGAGAAAATCCCCACGCACATACTTCAATGCCGGCATTGGGAAGTAGCCTTTGGTCGATCAATCACCGCATCGGGTATCAACCCCCTGGCCATCGCCTTAAGTGGATACTTACCCCCCTCCCGCAACTTCAGTTCCGGTGGACAGCGCATCGCCAGCTCCACCAGCTCCTGATCCAGGAAAGGCACCCGCGCCTCCAGCCCCCAGGCCATGGTCATGTTATCGACACGCTTTACCGGGTCATCGACAATCAATGTCGTAACATCCATCCGCAACACCGCATCGAGAAAGGTATCGGCCTCAGGTTCAGCCAGCAGCTCAGCAATCTTTTGAGAGGTGTAATCTTCCCCCCGATAGGCTGGCGCCACCATCTGCCGCAGCTCTTCATGGTCGCGATCAAAGTAGTGTTTGGCGAAACGCTCCAGTGGTGAACCACTGGTCTCCGCCATCATCCGCGGATACCAGAAGTAGCCACCGAACACCTCATCGGCCCCCTGTCCCGACTGCACCACCTTGACCTCTTTCGAGACTTGCTCGGAGAGTAGGTAGAAGGCTACGGCATCCTGACCGAACATCGGCTCAGACATGGCATCCACCGCCTCCGGCAGGCGATTCAACACCTCTGAGTTGGGCACCAAATACTTGTTGTGTTTTGTTCCATAGCGCTCGGCCACCGGGTCAGAGTACTCAAACTCGTTGCCCTTCTCATCAGGGTGATCCTCGAAACCGACAGAGAAGGTGCGCAGGTCAGATACCCCCGCTTCAGCGAGCAACGCCACCAGCAGACTGGAGTCGAGACCACCGGAGAGCAGCACACCCACCGGTACATCAGCAATCTCACTGCGCTTCTTCACCGCCTTGCGCAGGGCATCATGAATCGCCTCCAGCCACTCACCATCACTCAGGGGCTGTGCCGGCCGGATCGCCGGCAAATGCCAGTAGCGTCTCTCCCTACTGCTGCCCTTTTCATCGAGCACCATACAGTGACCCGGCTGCAGTTTTCTTACGCCGTTGAGAATGGTACGGGGGGCCGGGATGACCGCGTGGAGGGTAAACTGGTGATGCAGAGCCACCGGGTCGATAGTGGTATCTATACCGCCCGGCTCCAGCAGTGCCTGTACGGTGGATGCGAAGCGAAACCAGCCATTGCCATGGCTGTAGTAGAGGGGCTTGATACCCATACGGTCGCGGGCGAGAAACAGCTGCCGCTTCCGCTGATCCCAAACGGCAAAAGCAAACATTCCCGAGAGGTGCTCAACACACTGTTCGCCCCAAGCATGCCACGCCTTCAGGATCACTTCGGTATCACCTTCAGAGAAGAAGTGGTAACCCATACCCCTCAGCTCTTCCCGCAGTGAGGGATAGTTGTAGATGGTGCCGTTGAATACCAGGACGATACCAAGATCCTGGTCCACCATCGGTTGGTTGGCGTGTTCGGTAAGGTCGATAATGGCAAGACGCCGATGACCTAAACCCAGTGGACCATCGCTATAACAGCCGTCGTGATCCGGTCCACGCTTTTCCAGCCGCTCCTTCATCATACGAATCGCACCCAGGTCGGCCGCTCGGCCGTCTAAACGCAATTCACCACACAACCCACACATTTCAACTTACTCCCAGCACAGACAGACACGAGGCATTTAGGAACCTCTGGCGACTACTATCCAAAACATAAAAGCAGGACGCAGAGAACACGGAGAACCGCAGAGGTCGCAGAGAAAAGCCACTGATTCAACATGTAACCTTTGCCTATTCCGCTCTCCTTTGCGACCTCTACATCCTGTTTGTTTATTCCTGGTCGACCACTATCTAATTCAAATCTAAATATAGCGAAGTATGCCATACTCACAGCCTATGAAGTTGAAAGGAGAGATCATGACACAGGCGGATATTGGTCTAATTGGGCTTGCAGTCATGGGCCAAAACCTGGCCCTCAACATCAATGATCATAACTTCAGGGTGGCGGTATTCAACCGCACCCCAGAAAAAACTGATGCATTTCTCAATGGTCCGGCGGCAGGCAGCAGTATCGTCGGCCATCACGCCATTGATGAGTTTGTCGCTTCACTCTCTCACCCGCGAAAAATCATTCTGATGGTGAAGGCCGGCAATCCCGTTGATCACTTTATAGAGCTACTACTGCCACACCTCTCACAGGGAGACATCATCATCGATGGTGGCAACTCCCGCTTCAACGATAGTGATCGCCGCTACCAAACATTGACCAAACGTGGCATTCGCTTTATCGGCAGCGGCATCTCCGGCGGAGAAGAGGCGCACGTCATGGACCATCGATCATGCCGGGGGGGGATGAGAGCGCCTGGCCTGAAGTGAAGCCGATACTCCAGTCGATATCCGCCCAGGTCGATAGCCAACCTGCTGCCAGTGGGTAGGTGAAGGGGGTGCCGGCCACTACGTTAAGATGGTGCATAACGGTATCGAATATGGCGATATGCAGCTGATCTGCGAAGCATACCAGCTGATGCGTGAAGGGCTTGGCATGTCCATAAAGGAGATACAGGCAGTCTTCCAGGAGTGGGACCAGGGCGTTCTCGACTCCTACCTGATAGAGATCACCACCAACATCCTCGGTGTCGAAGACGAGGACGGCAGCCCGCTACTGGACAAAATACTCGACAGCGCAGGGCAGAAAGGAACAGGTAAATGGACAGGTATCAGTGCCCTTGACCTTGGGGTGCCACTAACCCTGATCGGTGAAGCGGTGTTCGCCCGCTGTCTCTCTTCGCTAAAAGAGGAGCGTCTCCAGGCTGAAGCTCTACTCAAAACAGTAATTCCTCCATTTAACGGTGACCGAGAGAGTGCAGTGAACACCATTCGTGATGCCCTCTACGCCTCAAAGATCATCTCCTACGCCCAAGGCTATATGCTGATGCGCGAAGCAGCTACCGAGTACGACTGGAACCTGCACTATGGTGATATCGCCCTGATGTGGCGCGGCGGCTGTATCATCCGCAGCCGTTTTCTCGGCAACATCAAAGATGCATTCGACAATAAACCGGATCTCGACAATCTGTTGTTGGATCCTTTCTTCAGCAATGCCATCAAAGTCGCCGAAGCGGGATGGCGAAAGGCGATCACCCTAGGTATCGAACTCGGCATTCCCCTGCCCGCTTTCAGCGCCGCTCTCGCCTTCTTCGACGGCTACCGCCGCGGACGCCTTCCCGCCAACCTGCTGCAGGCTCAACGAGACTACTTTGGCGCCCACACCTATGAGCGGATCGACCGACCACGGGGCGAGTTCTTTCATACCGACTGGACCGGAGAGGGAGGCGACACCGCCTCTACTACCTACGAGGTCTGAGGCTTATGAACAAAAAGATGGAACACGGAGAAAAATGTAATCATGGATACTCACTCAAAGCCCAAAGAGTGCACACCACAAGCAGTGGTATCTCTCTGTGTCCTTTGCGTCCCTCTGTGTTCTCTGCGTTCCGCTTTTTTTCTGGCTGACACTATAAATTTGGTAAAAGATAGATGAATTCTGACTGCACTTACGTCATCTTTGGCGCCACCGGCAACCTGTCACGGATCAAGCTGATGCCGGCACTCTACCACCTGGAGTGTGCGGAAAAACTCTCCGACAACACCCGCATCCTGCTACTGGGGCGACGCCCTTGGAGTCGCCAAGATGCACTCGATGAGGTGCGCCAGTGGGTGACTGAGAAGGCCAGGGGAAAACTGGACGAGAATATTTTTCAACGCTTTGTCCAGCGCCTCGACTACTTCAAAGGTGACCTCACCGATCCCGAAATGTACAACGGGCTCAACAGCTATCTGGGCAATACGGAAGCCCCATCGGACAATATCGCCTACTACATGGCCATCAGTCCGGCGGAATTCGGCAGTGCAGTGGAACAACTGCACGCAGCAGACCTTTTGGATGAGAGCCGTGGCTGGAGGCGGGTGGTGATAGAGAAACCCTTCGGCTATGACCTGGAGAGCGCTCAGGCACTGCAGCGCCGACTCGGACGCTGCCTGCGGGAAGAGCAGATCTTCCGCATCGACCACTACCTGGGTAAAAGCACGGTACAGAACGTACTGGTGTTCCGCTTTGCCAACACCATGATGGAGCCGTTGTGGAATCGTAACTACATCGACCATATCCAGATCACCCACTCTGAAACGCTCGGTGTCGGTAGCAGAGGCGGCTTCTACAACAGTGCCGGCGCCATGCGCGACATGATTCAAAGCCACCTGCTGCAACTGCTGACCCTGGTGACCATGGAGCCGCCAGTCTCGATGGAGGCGGAGGCGCTGCGGGACGAGAAGGTAAAGGTGCTGAAATCGGTACGTCCCATCCCCCCCGATGCGGTGCATGCCCACGCCTTCCGCGCCCAGTACAGTGAAGGAACAGTGAGCGATCAGCAGGTAGCGGGCTACTTGCAAGAGGAGAACATACCTAAAGAGAGCGTCACCGAGACCTATGCCGCGCTCAAGCTCTATATCGATAACTGGCGTTGGCGTGATGTCCCCATCTACCTGCGTACCGGCAAGCGCATGGCGGAGGGGCAGTCACTCATCTCCATCTGCTTTCGCCACCCTCCCCAACAGTTCTTCCGCGACACGCAGGTGGAGCGCATGAAACAGAATTGGATACTGCTCGGCATCCAGCCTGCGAGTGCCTGCGTATGGAGATGACCGTCAAAGAGCCGGGGTTGGAGATGCAGACCCGACAAACCAGTCTCGATGCCAGCCTGCGGCAGGGAGATGAGACCCTTAATGATGCCTACGAAGAGCTACTGCTGGACGTCACCCAGGGTGATCGCTCCCTCTTTCTACGCTATGACGAAGTAGAGTACGCCTGGCGAGTGGTTGACCCGGTCCTGCGCAACTGGTCCACCGAACGGGACTACATCGTCACCTATCCAGCAGGAAGCTGGGGACCGGAAGAGAGCAGACGGCTGTTTGAGAAAGCCGATCAGCGGTGGCGTCATAACCTTGACCCGGAATAGAGAGAACTCAGCCGAAAACTAAAAAGCGGGACAAGGAAACGTTAAATAAATGATGAGTAACTGCACCCTTCTACGCTGGACCCACCTGGAGAGTGCGGAAGATATCGCCCGTACCGCCGCCGAGCGGGTAAGCCGTATTGCCCAACATGCGATCACTGAACGGGGGTGCTTCAGTCTGGTACTGGCTGGCGGCAGCACACCGGCGGCGGCCTATGCCCAGCTTGCTACCATTAAGGCTGATTGGCAGCGGTGGCACATCTACTTTGGCGATGAACGCTGCCTGCCCACCGACCACCCGGAGAGAAACAGCCGCATGGCCGCTGAAACACTCCTCAGTAAGGTGCCCATCCCCGCCGATCAGATCCATCCCATTCCCGCTGAACTAGGAGCAGAGAGAGGTGCCGAGCTGTATAGTAAAACCATCCACAGTGCGCTTCCCTTCGACCTGGTATTACTGGGGATCGGTGAAGATGGCCATACCGCCAGCCTGTTCCCAGACCATGAAGAGAGCGCAGCTACACCCGTCATCGCCGTCCATCAGGCACCCAAGCCCCCCGCTGACCGCATCAGCCTAAGCAGCACAACCCTGGGTAACTGCCGGCAACTGATCTACCTGGTCAGTGGTACAGGCAAACAGACAGCTGTTCACCGCTGGATGGAAGGGGATCCTCTTCCCGTCAGCAGGATTCAATCCATGGGAGAGAGTGAGGTGCTGATCGACCGGGATGCAATGCCGGCAAACACTCCCTAGATCTGAAAAGATCGTCTACAGTATGGTTTATATTCTAAAAACCATCTTGTTGGATAAAGGCGACACTTGTAAGAGCGGACTTGTTCACGATTGACTCCGTGGCAAGTTCTTCGCGAACAAGTTCGCTCCTACCGACCATGCGAAGATCTGAGATAAACCATACATAAAGATAATCTTATACATAACAAACAAAAAAACTGTCTTGCATTATCTAAAAACAGATTCTAGAATGCACTCAACATTTACCAAGTATTTCACTTGGTATTTATCAAAAGAAGCAGATTGCTGGATTTAAGGAGAACAGAGAAGATGGCACATCAATTACCCGCCCTGCCCTACGAGATGAACGCTTGGAGCCCACTATTTCTCAGGAGACGCTTGAGTTTCACTACGGCAAGCATCACCAAACCTACGTCACCAACCTCAACAACCTGGTCACCGGCACTGAGTTTGAGAACGCTTCACTGGAAGAGATCGTGATGAAGGCTTCCGGTGGCATCTTCAACAACGCCGCCCAGATATGGAATCACACCTTCTACTGGAATGGTCTCAGCCCCAATGGGGGCGGTGCGCCAAGTGGTGCCCTAGCCGATGCGATCAATAGCGCCTTCGGCTCTTTCGACGAGTTCAAGAAGCAGTTTTCCGCCTCTGCCGCCGGCAACTTCGGCTCAGGCTGGACTTGGTTGGTGAAAAACAGTGACGGCGGTGTCGAAATCGTCAACACATCCAATGCCGCCAACCCGATGACCGATGGCAAAACACCACTGCTGACCGTTGACGTGTGGGAGCACGCCTACTACATCGACTACCGTAACGCCCGCCCCATGTACCTGGGAGAGATCTGGGGTATCGTCAACTGGGATTTTGCCGGTGCTAACTTCAACGGCTAGATCAAACCATTAGCTGAGAAAAATTATCTCAGGTAGAAAAAGCCCTTGAAGGCGATCCTTCATGGGCTTTTTTAATGGCTTGCACAAGAGCACAGCAGCTCCGTACAGAAGCGAATTTCGTGTGCTACACAACATACCGTGGAGCCAATCGCGAACCAGTTCGCTCCTACGTGATGTTTCTTGCCCTTGTAGGAGCGAACTGGTTCGCGAGGACCGTCGCACAGTCCCACTCCAAGCCGAGCTGAGATTAAGCCACCTCCTGGCTGCGCAGATACTCCTCATAGCGTCCACTGAATGTGATCACACCCTCGGGAGTGAGCTCGATGATACGGGTAGCCAATGAAGAGACGATCTCACGATCGTGGCTGACAAAAATTATCGTCCCTGGATAATTTTCCAGCGCCGTATTGAGTGACTCGATAGACTCCATATCCAGGTGATTGGTCGGCTCATCCATCACCAGTACATTGGGCTTGTGCATCATGATCTTGCCGAAGAGCATACGCCCCTGCTCACCACCAGAGATCACATTCATCGATTTGTCGATCTCCTTCTGCGAAAAGAGCAGGCGACCGAGGTAACTTCTTACCGCCTGTTCATCATCACCGGGCTGCCGCCACTGACTCATCCACTCGAAAAGGGTCATATCCCCTTTAAAGTCAGATGCATGATCCTGGGCGTAGTAGCCAATGGTGACATTCTCCGACCACTTCACTGTACCGCTGTCGGGACTCAGGCCGCCCCGCTCAGGGCCTACCAGCGAGCGCAGCAGTGTGGTCTTGCCGATGCCGTTGGGACCGATGATGGCGATGCGCTCACCCACCTCTACCATCATATCCAAGCCGCTGAAGAGCGGCTTATCATCGTAGCCTTTACTCAGCCCCTCAAACTCCAGCGCAAGGCGATAGAGCTTTTTCTCCTGTTCAAAACGGATAAAGGGATTCTGACGGCTGGAGGGTTTGATCTCATCCAGCGTGATTTTTTCAATCTGCCTGGCGCGAGAGGTCGCCTGCTTGGCCTTTGATGCATTGGCGGAGAAGCGGCTGACGAAGGTTTGCAACTCAGCGATCTGTGCCTTTTTCTTGGCATTGCCGGCCAGCTGCTGTTCGCGTACCTGACTAGCTGCAGTCATGTACTCATCATAGTTGCCGGGATAGACACGCAGCTCACCGTAATCTAGGTCCGCCATATGGGTGCAGACACTGTTCAGAAAATGGCGGTCATGAGAGATGATAATCATGGTTGAATTGCGCTCATTGAGCACATCTTCCAACCAGCGGATGGTGTTGATATCAAGGTTATTGGTGGGCTCGTCAAGCAGCATGATATCGGGCTCGGCAAACAGAGCCTGAGCCAACAGGACGCGCAATTTCCAGCCTGGAGCCACAGCACTCATCGGCCGGTATGCTGCTCCAGCGGGATCTCCAGCCCCATCAACAGCTCGCCGGCACGAGACTCAGCGGTATAACCATCGAGCTCGGCAAACTCCACCTCCAGATCAGCCACCAGCATCCCCTCCTCTTCGCTCATCTCCGGGAGCGAGTAGATGCGGTCACGTTCCTGTTTTATCTTCCACAGCTCCTCATGACCCATGATCACGGTATCGAGCACCGTATACTCTTCATAGGCGAACTGATCCTGGCGCAGCTTGCCCAATCGTTCATTGGGATCGACAGAGACATTGCCGGAGGTTGGCTCGAGATCTCCACCGAGAATCTTCATCAGTGTCGACTTGCCGCAACCATTCGCGCCGATCAGACCGTAGCGATTACCACCGCCGAACTTGACCGAGATATTTTCAAACAGGGGCTTGGCCCCAAACTGCATGGTGATATTGGCTGTTGAAATCACAATTTGTTCCAGAATAGAGGATAGCGGGGATGCATATGGACTACTGGGCAGCGGCGGAAACAGCTGCACGGTGTTAAAGGCGGCGCATTATTACACAGCTTTATTAAACCCACCATAGCAGCTGGGTTGATAATCGATGAAGAGAATTTCATTGGGCAGATACTCTCGGTTGCGTTATATTATAACATTACCTGTATCGCACTGAATTAATGAGATAAAAGATGCCATCACCCTCTGAACCCCGTCCGCTGTATGTCATCGCATTGATACTGCTCACTCTGAGCAGCACCCTTCAGGCTGCGGCGCCCAATGTCCTGGTCAGCATCAAACCGATCCACTCACTGGTCGCCGGTGTGATGACCGGTGTCGGTGAGCCTAAACTGCTGATCGGTGGCAGTGACTCCCCCCACAGCTTTACCCTGCGCCCCTCGACTGCGCGCAAGTTGAACAATGCGGAGCTGATCTTCTGGGTGGGAGAGAGCCTGGAGAGCCCACTGGAATCCATCCTCTCTATGGTTAATGGGCGCGTGGTGGAGCTGCTGACAGTCGAGGGCATTGAGATCGCACCTCCACGAAAAGCTGTTGCGTGGGAGCAGCGAAATGAGGATGAAACGTCTGATAGCGATCATGCTCATAACAATGACAAGGCACTAAACCACGCCCACCTTCAAGGAAACCCCCATATCTGGCTATCACCACTGAATGGGCTGGCAATCGTCATGCTGATTGAGCGGGAGCTAAGCACCATCGATCCCGACAACGCCACGCACTATCGTGAAAATGCGATAAATCTGCGACAGCGTATCCGGCAACTGGACAAGAAACTGGGTAAGCGTCTATCGGCGGTTCGTGAGCAACCCTATATCGTATTCCACGATGCCTATCAGGCCTTTGAAGATCACTATCGTCTTAACTCCATAGGCTCTGTTGCACTCAATACCGACCGCATGCCGGGTGCCAAACACATTCATCAGCTGCGCAAAAGGATCGATACGCAGGGTGTCCGCTGTCTCTTCAGTGAGCCTCAATTCAAACCCAAGCTGGTCCATACCCTCGTTGATGGAACGAGGGCAAGGAGTGGCGAGCTCGACCCTTTGGGTAGCGATCTTGTCCCAGGGCCGGATGCCTACTTTCAGTTGATGCACAACCTGGCCGAAGCACTGGTTGGCTGTCTTGGCCCTGAAGGAAAGAACTGATGTATTTAATAGAGAAAATGGCTCTGCGCAATAATTTTGGAGTCGGTTGTAGGCACGAACTTGTTCGCGAAGAACATGCCGCAGAGCTAATCGCGAACAAGTTCGCTCCTACAAGTGCACTTTTTCTCCATCGAGATAATTTTTCAGGATTATTGTGCATAGCCAGGTAGAAAAAAGCGTTAGCCCAAGGAGCCGGCAATGGTAGCCACTAAAGTGAAGGGGTGTTTCCCCTCCCCGCATCACGACCACCACAGTTGCGTGGCAGCAGCGCTGGCCAGTGCAGAAGCCCACTGCACCGCCAACAGCCTGCGACTGACCGAACTGCGGCGACAGGTACTTGAACTGATATGGGCAAGTCACCGGCCGGTAGGTGCCTACACCCTGTTGGAGCAGATCAGTGGTAACGGCCGGAAGGCGGCACCACCCACTATCTACCGCACCCTCGGTTTTCTGCTGGAGCATGGACTGATCCACCGTATTGCCTCCCTCAACGCCTATATTGGTTGCAGCCATTCCGGCGATGATCACACCGCTCGCTTCTTCATCTGCGACCAGTGCGGGGAAGCGGCGGAGGTGGATGGCACCGTCATCGATGAAGCTATCAGTAAAGACGCCCAACGACTTGGCTTTCGTATCGGCAAGCAGACCGTTGAAGTAGCGGGCGTCTGTGCAGAGTGCGACAGTGGGAGGGATAAGTGAACAAGCCGCAGACAACCCTGATCAAAGCCGAAGGTATCGGCATCCGTCTCAGTGGCCGTAATGTGTTGGAGGCGGTCGACCTGGAGGTACATAGCGGCGAGATTGTCACCCTGATTGGTCCCAATGGTGCGGGAAAAACCACACTGGTTAGAATCCTGCTTGACCTGTTAACACCAGACAGTGGCCACGTCATCAGGAAACCGGGGGTAAAGATCGGCTACATGCCCCAGCGCCTGTCACTGCCGGAGAACCTGCCGTTAACCGTCAAGCGATTCCTCACCCTCTCCGCCAGCGTCAGCTCACAGCAGCTTAACCAGCTTGCAGATAAGTTGGATATCAGCCGGCTGCTGATGAGCCCGATGCAGGCGCTATCGGGTGGTGAACATCAACGCGTTCTGCTGGTCCGCGCCCTGCTGCGCGACCCTGACCTGCTGGTGCTCGATGAACCGGTACAGGGGGTGGATGTCACCGGCCAGAATGAACTCTACCGCCTGATTGCCCGCATTAGCGATGAACGTGGCTGCGGTGTGCTGATGATCTCCCACGACCTCCATCTGGTAATGGCCGCCACCGACCGGGTGATGTGCATCAACCGTCACGTCTGCTGCTCCGGTCATCCGGAAGCGGTGAGCCGCCATCCCGCTTACCTGGAGCTGTTCGGTGCCGACGCCACCTCAAAGTTGGCAGTCTACACCCACCATCACGACCATACCCACGATATCCACGGCAATGTGGTCAAAGCCAAAGAGGAGCACGATCATGGATGATTTCATGCTCCGAGCACTGGTTGCCGGTCTCGGTGTAGCACTGGTTGCCGGTCCACTGGGGGTCTTCGTCGTCTGGCGGCGTATGGCCTACTTTGGCGACACCCTTGCCCACTCGGCACTTCTCGCGTCGCCCTCGGTTTTCTTCTCGGCATCAACCTCAATCTGGCTGTGGTGGCGGTGGCCGTCACCATAGCCCTGCTACTGCTCGGCCTCCAGAACAATCGACAGCTGGCATCAGACACACTACTCGGCATCCTCGCCCACAGCGCGCTCTCCCTTGGTTTGGTAGTGATGGCCTTCCAGGAAAATGTACGCGTTGACCTGATGGGCTACCTGTTCGGTGATATCCTCGCCGTTACCACCACAGACCTGTTGTGGGTCTGGGGCGGAGGCGTTGTCGTGTTGATCTTGCTGATGCTGATCTGGAGGCCGCTACTGGCATCGACGGTTCATGAAGAACTGGCGCGGGTGGAGGGAGTGGCTGTCGCACCAGTGCGGCTGATATTCATGTTGATGATCGCATTGGTCATCGCCGTATCGATGAAGATCGTCGGTGTCCTGCTGATTTCTTCGATGATGATTATACCCGCAGCGGCAGCAAGACGTTTCAGCCACACACCGGAGCAAATGGCAGCAATAGCGGCAGTGCTGGCGGCAATCGCTGTATTTTTAGGACTCGCCGGCTCCTGGTATTGGGACACACCGGCAGGACCCTCTGTTGTCGTTGCAGCAGCAATGCTCTTCTCATTGAGTCGGCTGCCGATATTCAGAGGGTAACAGCTATTGTAGAGAAAGCCTTGTTACTCATCTGTGACCTGAAAAGTGCGTAACGTTTCAATAGCCCCAAGCAGATGCGTAACTCCTGGACGGGGTACGGTGACATCTTTTCAGGATGTACAATAGTAGGGATGCTGCTGTGAGCGACAAGGATATGATCACCGCATGCCCGGATAAAGGTGTTACCAGCCCCCTATGGCATGGGCTTATTGAGAAGTTGCAAAGACGCTGCCAGGGAAACTGTGGCAACCGTCACCCTAAAGTAGGCATCAATGAAATTAGACTAATAGTCAGCAATGCTGACCAGAGCAGCCCCTTCAAACTTAAACAGGGAACAACTTTTCCAGTATTAGCAGGTTCACCGTATTTTCTAACATTTCTCCTGTTGAATGAGATCGAGTTAGCGGCAACCATGCAAAAGTGAACCACTCTGCGCTAATTGACAATATAAGTGGATCAAGCAGCACTTGAAAATCAAATCCTTCTACGGCACCTCTGCCAATGCCGTAAAGACGCAGATCTGGATCGCCATCAGTACCTACCTGCTGATCGCAATCGCTAAAAAGGAACTCGCTATCCCCGAACAGGTCAGCCTGCACACTTGCCTACACATTTGGGAAGTCAATCTTTTCGAGCAAAGGCTTAGAAAACAAATACTTATGGATTCGCTACAACAGAAACCAGAGCACCAGGACTCTATCCAATTGAATTTGTTAGATTTTTAACTGGACGCTAGTGACCTACAGCATGAAAGAATTTGAAAGGGTGCCGGGGTTGCGTCTGGCGAGTTGGGTTTAAGCTGCCAAAGAATTTCGTGGCATAAACAACAAAGGCCTATTTGGTACCGAGGGGCGCTCATACCCTATCTAACAAATATGTCCATTTCCACTTAACCTGAAGTAAATAAGGTAACGTCAAATCAATCGGTAAATATGGTTGGCATGGTTGTGCATTGCTATACCAGAGTGAATCGTATATGACTTGATCGGACTGCAATGTCAGATGCGGAATGGTATTGTCTTCTTTGATACTATGTAGGGCACCTACTGGACTATTTTTGTTAGGCGGAAGTACTGTAATCGGGTGCGTGTATTTATAAGTTCATGGGACTTATTTGCGCCTTCGATTTTTCAGGGATATCTGACTTTAATCTATTTGGCCAGGGTAGGGGGCGCATCTGTGAAATCATACAAATTCTGCACCGGTGTATTTCTGTCGGCAACCATGCGAAATGCTCTGTCCGTTTTTTTTGCGGTACTCCTGTTATTTCATCCGCTCTCGATAATGGCCAAGGAACAGAAGACGCCTCTGATTATTGTCACCTCCTTTCCACAATCAAGTTTCTCCCGATTTAAGGCGGCATTTGAGCAGCAGCATCCGGAAATTGAGGTGCTGATCCGCAGTAAAAAAACATCTGCGGCGATCTCGTTTATTGAGGAGCGGCAGAGCGAGCCAGTCGATCTGGTGTGGGTTTCCGCTCCTGATGCATTTGAGGTGTTAAAAAAGTCGGAGCAGCTGCTGAAGGTGTTCCCCACCTCTTCTGATGGTCCACTCAGGGTGGGTGGTTATCCGTTGGATGATCCTGATGGATTCTATAGAGGCTTCGCTATCTCAGGTTACGGTATTCTCTGGAATACCGATTATCTAAAACGTTATGGACTTCCGGAACCCAAGGGCTGGTCTGATCTGACGCGGCCCGAGTATGCTGGTCATATCGCGATTACAGCACCTTCGCGATCAGGAACGACCCACCTGATCGTTGAGACCCTGCTGCAGGGGAAGGGCTGGCAAGATGGCTGGGCCACGCTGCTCGAGTTGTCGGGCAATCTGGCGACGATCACAGCACGCAGTTTCGGCGTGTTGGATGGCGTGGTGACCGGGCGGTTCGGGGTCGGCGCAACCATCGACTTCTTTGGCCTCTCGGCCAAAGCGACAGGGGCCCCTGTTGAGTTTATCTACCCTGAAATCACCACTTTTCTACCAGCCAGTATCGGCATCGTTAAACGGGTGGAGAATCTGCAGAGTGCCAGGTTGTTTGCCGACTTCCTGTTATCTGAGCAGGGGCAGCGCCTGCTGTTTGAACCAGAAATAAGTCGTCTGCCTGTCTCCAAGGCTGCCTATCGGCAAGCGCCAGTCGGCTATCCGTCGCCTTTTACAGACACGCTTGCCGGGCGAGGAATTACCTTCGATACAGCGCTCTCCCATCAGCGCTATCATATGGTCAATGCCCTGTTCGATATTGTGATTACCTACCGGCTGCAATCCTTGCGCCGCTCGTGGGCGGCTATCCGTGAGGCGGAGATCTTGCTGGCCCGTCATCAGCGGGTAGATCTGGCAGCAAAACTTGAGCATGCCGGGTCGCTGCTGAAACAGGTGCCATTGAGCCTGGCTGACTCAACAGATGATGTCCTTGCCGCACGGTTTGTTCGGCATAAGCCAGGCATCGCTTTGCCCGCCTCGCAGATTGAAATGGAGATGCAGTGGAACAACGTAGTTCAGGCCAATCAATCCGAGGCGCTGCGCCTGGTGGACGAGGTTGTGGAGAGCCTCCGCCAAGCGGGGCTGTCGGTGCAATGAGGGTGCCATGAAACGTTTGGGTATCCGTGGCCGCCTGTTTCTCGCTTTTGGTGTTGTTGCCACCTTGACAGTGGCGGCCACTATCGTTGGCTGGATCTCTTTCGCCCGCCTGGGTGAGGGATTGGAGAATATCGTTGGCCAGAATGTTCCCGCGGTAACGGCGTCGGCCCGTCTGGCCGAAAAAGGGGGGACGGTCATTGGTCTGGTGCCCGCGCTGAGTGCTGCTGAAAATGACCAGGAACGGGCCCGTGCCTGGTCCCTGCTCATGCAGAATCTGGATGAAATGCAACAGGAGCTGGATAAGAAACATCTGGATGGCAACATGCGGGAGTTGCTGGCTGATTTGCTGTCAGGGCTGATTTCAAATCTGCATGATCTGGATGAGAATGTCAGGCGGCGCCTTTGGTTGAGGGCTCACAAAGAGGCGCTGCTTGAACGACTGCGCTGGGCTTCGGCCGATTTTATCGATGAGGTGGAGCCGCTGATCGACGATACGCGGTTCAATATCAACCTTGCCCTGCAGCGGGAGTCTAATAGAAAACTGCTGGAGAGCGAAATGAGCCGCCAGCAGGCGTTGTTCAGGCTCAATGCGGCGGGTGCCCTATTGGCCGAACTGGCCGGGCGAGCGGCCAACCTGCCAGACCGTGGAACACTGCATGCCACAACGCTCTATTTTCGTGAGATAAAAGGGCGACTCAATGCTGACCTGCAGCGCATTGACCGGGTGCCCGGAGTTCTCTCATTGAATCAATCACTACGGGACATTCTGGCGTTTGCCGATGGTGAGAAGAGCCTGTTTCAGCTTCGCACCGATGAACTTCAGGCTCAGGCTTTAGCATCGACACTGCTGGCTCGTAACCATGATTATGTGAGTCAACTGAATCAGTTGATTGCCGACCGGGTGGCGGGCGAAAACCGGGCTGCATTGGTTGCGGCTGCCCAGTCCAGGGAGTCGATTGCGCAGGGCAAGGTGCTAACAGCAGGGGCTGCCCTGGGGAGTTTGCTCGCAGTGGTTTTGGTGGTCTGGTTGTATGTGGGGCGCAATATGGTGGGGCGTCTGACACGGCTTGATGCGAGTATGCGGGCCATTGCTCAGGGTGACCTTAAGGCCGATATCCCAGTGTATGGTGCGGATGAGATCGGTGATATGGCCAACTCCTTGCGAACCTTCAGGGATACCCTCAAGGAGACCCAGAATGAACTGGTGCAGGCGGCAAAACTCGCCGCACTCGGCCAGCTGATCGCGGGTATCTCACATGAGATTAATCAGCCTCTGACTGCATCATGCACTATGCCCGTAACACAGGTATTTTAGCCCAGAAAAGAAGATGGAAGACGCACAGAACAACCTGGAAAAGATCTATGAGTTGACTGAAAGAGCGATTCGCATCATCGACAGTTTGCACTCCCAGGCGCGCAAGCCCCGTGGTAATCTGCGCCCCATTGACCTGAAGGGTGTACTTGATAATGTGGTTGTTTTGTATGAGCGGCGCTTGCGTGAAATGGACGCAATCATCAGTATGGAGATCAATGAGAGCTGCCGTTATGTGCAGGCGGGTCAGGTGCGCTTGGAGCAGGTGGTGATGAACCTTGTGGGCAATGCGCTTGATGCAATGAAGGAGTCACCCCGGCGTCTATTGGAGATTTCCAGTCATGGGAAAGAGGGCATGATAGAGCTGCGAGTGCGAGACAGTGGTTGCGGCATTTCGGCAGATGAGATAGGTAAAGTGTTTGATCCCTTCTACACCACCAAGGAGGTAGGCGAGGGATTGGGGCTTGGGCTATCTGTGTCTTATAACATCATCAGAGGCTTTGGAGGGACTATGCGTGTCGATAGTCAGCCGGGTGAGGGGACCACCTTTCGGGTCTATCTCGAATGTGCAAAAGGGGATAGCAAGTGACACAGTGTGATGGTGTGAGGCAGGTGCTGCTGGTGGATGATGAGTCCGAGGTGCGGGCCTCCATTGCGCAGACCTTGGAACTGGAAGGCTTCGAGGTGACCTCTCTGTCTGGTGCAGCCGCTGCGCTTGAGCAACTCTCCTATGCCTGGCCGGGGATAGTCCTCAGTGACCTTAAAATGCCGCAGATGAATGGATTGACCTTTCTGTCCAAGGTAATGGAGATAGATGCTGAAATGCCCTTTGTAATTGTCAGTGCCCATGGCGATATTCCGATGGCGGTACAGGCGATGCGTGATGGTGCCTATGACTTTCTCGAAAAAACCGCGTATCCGGAACAGCTGATTACGGTTGTCAGGCGTGCTATGGATAAGCGCGCTCTGGTGTTGGAAAATCGCACACTGCGCAGGGAGATGGATGCGCAGGGTGAATTGGAGCGGAGGATTATCGGCAAGAGTCCGCCAATGGAGGCACTGAGAAATCTGGTCTCCAGCCTGTCAGAAACTGATGTGGATATTCTGATCTATGGTGAAACAGGTACCGGCAAGGAGCTGGTTGCCCGCTGTCTGCATGAATTTGGCTTGCGTAAGGCTGAACCGTTTGTTGCACTCAACTGTGGTGCATTACCGGAGAACACGATCGAGAGTGAGCTTTTCGGGCACGAGGCCGGTGCTTTCACCGGTGCCAGCAAGCGGCGTATCGGAAGAATTGAGTACGCCAAAGGTGGCACCCTGTTCCTCGATGAGATCGAAAGCATGCCGCTGAGTCTACAGGTCAAGTTGCTGCGTATACTGCAGGAACGGACCATTGAGCGGATGGGCAGTAATGAACAGATTCCAGTGGATATCCGGGTCATTGCCGCTCCAAGACCGACCTGCTGGCTGCTTCCAGGGAGGGGCGTTTTCGTGATGACCTCTATTATCGATTGAATATAGGCCACGTCAATTTGCCGCCCATGCGGACACGTTGCGAAGATCTTCTGCTGCTGTTTGGTCATTTTGTCGGTCTGGCGGCCCAGCGTTACAAAAAGCCCATCCTGCAGATCGGAACCTCTGTTCAGGAGCAGTTGGCGCTTCACTCCTGGCCGGGCAACGTGCGTGAGTTGCGCAATGTGGCCGATCGTTATGTGCTCGGTATGCCCCTGTTCCCTGACCAGACCCCTATTGCAGAGACGGAGCTTGCGCAGCCCCTCTCCACACGAATGGAGCAGTTTGAAAAGCAGACCATCTGTGAAGAGTTGCGGCGCAATCAGGGACAGATCATCCAGACGGCGGAAGCCTTGAAAATTCCCCGCAAGACACTCTACCTGCGCATGCAGAAATATGGGTTGGACAAGAAAGAGTTTCGCTGAAGTGATGTTACGGTTTTGGCTCATTCTCAGTATTATCTGAGTCAACTGCGTACATTTTCAGGGTAAACCTGATTGGTCAGAATCCTACATCGCCTTTAGTGATCGGCATTTAACCCCTCTTTTTTCTATCTAGCTCAACTCTTACTCTCTTCTCTGGTCTGTGGGTTGTCAAGCAGGCACCCCACGCCTTTTTACAGGAGAGGAGATAATATTATGAAAGCGCTTTATCATAAACGGCTTCGCCCTCGGGGCGATGCCGGCCATGACGTCCATGGCACAAGCAGCAGAGGGAAAACTTACCATTGTGACCTCGTTTCCCTCGGATTTGACCAAGGTATTCAAGACCGCCTTTGAGAAATAACATCCGGGTGTGGAGCTGGAGGTTCTCAAGAAGAAGACCGCCGCTGGTATCAAGTACATCCAGGAAACCTCCTCAAACAATAAAAACAACCTGTTCTGGGCCTCTGCACCGGACGCCTTTGAGGTGCTGAAGAATGATGGTTTACTACAGAGATATTCCAGTGGTGTAAAAGGTCTCCCTGACAAGGTCGGCGCTTTTCCGATCAATGATCCGCAAGGTTATTACAAGGGATTTGCTGCAGTCGGCTAGGGCTTTATGTGGAACACCCGTTATACCCTGGCCAAACGGCTCCCCATTCCCCAAGAGTGGATGATCTGCGCAAAGCGGACTATTACGGCCATGTGGGCATGTCTGCCCCCTCGCGTTCTGGAACCACCCATCTGGCGGTTGAAACTATCCTCCAGGGCGAAGGCTGGCAGTTGATGACAGAGATCGGCGGCAATTTCAAGACGGTGGCCGAGCGCAGCTTTGGCGTACCTGACGGTGGAAATAGCGGCAACTTTGGTATCGGCATCGTCAAGAATGCCCCCAATGCGGCCGCAGCCGGAGAGTTCATCGACTTTTTGTTGAGCCCGGAAGGCCAGGAACTGCTGCTGGATCCAAAAATTCGCCGTCTGCCGGTTAATCCACAAACCTATGCCAAGCGTCTGCGGGTTTCCCCAACCCCCTCGAGGATTCGTCTATTGGCGCAGCGGTCAATTTTGGTTGTTTCTTGACCTAATTTTACCGCGAGAATTGCCATGATCGGCGGATGATTCACGTTAATTCAGCAGCTACGCGATATCCCATGGTTTTGAGAAGGCGATATTTTTGACCCATAGGGTGCGGATGGATGGGTTATTTTTGACACTTTTGAAAATTCGTGTATTCGGTCGCATTTCTACAATATTCAAAGAAATCAAGTCGTTGTCAGTTATGCCGTCCTTTGGCACGGTGATTGCCCTAGTGTTTAACGATATCAACCTGAGGAGGGACAAGGTTGATAAAATTTTGCACTCACAAAACATACAGGTGAAAAAAATGTTGAAAAATGCACTTATGGCAGGCCTCGCTTTGGCCTTGGGGCTGTCATCAGCCGTGGAAGCTGTCAGCTATCCAAACAAGTCCATCACTATTGTTGTTCCATCCAAAGCCGGTGGGTCGACTGACCGGACTGCGCGGTTGTTCACCGAATTGGCTGAAAAGAACAATGCCGGTTTTAATTTTATTATTAAGAACGTCCCCGGTTCCGGCGGCCAAAAAGGCTTCGAGACCATCTCCCGCGCCAAGGCTGACGGCTATACAATTGGCCTGAATTTTACGCCGCAGTTAGTCGCTCATGTCGTGTCCAAACGCGCAAAATATACGCTCGATAGCTTCCATGTGATGGGGAATGTGGCACAGGATCCGGCAATTGTTGCCGTGCCCAAGGATAGCGCGATCAAGTCCATGGATGATCTTACTTCCGCAGCCAAGGAGAAAGCACTTACTGTTGCGGTTAACGGCATCGGTTCGGACGATTACCTTGCAGCCAAGGCATTCGAGGCCGCCGCCGGCGTAGAGTTTAATCTGCTGCCAACCAAAGGATCAACCGAGCAGAAAGCCGGCATTTTGGGCGGTCACGTGGACGCCGCCTTTATGAACCTTTCACAAATGATCAAGCAACATAAGTCCGGTGATGCGCGTATTATCGCCGTGTTGGCGGATAAACGTGACATTCATCTGCCGGAAATGCCGACAGCCGCAGAGCAAGGTTATGACGTGCAAATGCGTGCGACCCGGGGGTTTGTTGCTCCGACCGGTATCGATCCGGCCATTCAAGGGCAGCTTGACGCCATTTTGTCAGAAGTCATGGCCAGCAATCAGTTCAAGGCAAATGCTGCTAAAGGCAATATTTACCTGCTGCCGCAGTCCGGTGCCGACTACCTGTCGTACCTAAAAGGCCTGGAAGCTGAAACACAGTCCGTCTTTAACAAAAACCCCTGGTAATTATGAGTAAAAAAAAATGCTGATCGCGCCGTTCTTGCGCTGTTCAGTGTAATGGCTGTGCTGTTGTATAACAGCACAGCTGGTTACACAGGGATTGCAATAGAAACATCGGCGAAATACGTGCAGTTTCTTGCTGTTTTCATTGGTTTGCTATCCGTCATTAATCTTGTCTTCAGCATGTTTCAGAACATAAACGGAGACAAGCTGGTTTTAACCGAGCATATACCTCGTTTTATTGGACTGCTCATCGCGCTGGTAATATTCGCCGCCTTGTTCGAACGACTTGGGTTTTTCGTTCCGGCCGCCGTGTTTATTCCGGTTGTGGCTGTTATTCTCGGTTACCGCCGCCCCGTAACAATTATCCTGACAACAGTGGGTGTCCTGCTTTTCGTTTATCTGGTGTTTATTAAACTCCTGTCTGTCAATCTTCCCGGCTTTATTTTTTGAGGGGCGAGTTATGCTTGAATATTTTACGATTGTTTTCAGTTTAAATTCTCTTCTGGTTATTACCTTGGGGACGGTTGCCGGCGTGGCCATCGGCGGGATGCCCGGACTGACAGCCACCATGGCCGTTGGTCTGCTGGTTCCGTTTACCTATACAATGGATCCTACCGCAGGTTTGATGTTGCTTGGCGGCATCTATTGCGGCGCAATGTATGGTGGCTCTATCCCTGCCATTTTGCTGAATACACCGGGCACACCGGCGGCGGTCGCCACCGCCATCGAAGGCTACCCAATGAGCTGCCAGGACGCGCTGCGCTTGCCCTCAAGGTTTCCGTTACGGCGTCGTTTGTCGGTGGCTTCTTTTCGGTCTTCATCTTGTTGATGTTCGCCCCGATTCTGGCTCAACAGGCCTTGAAATTCGGCCCTGCTGAAACCTTTCTTCTCGCCCTTATGGGGCTGGCTGGCATCATCTCGATAGCCGACAAAGACAGCTCGTTAATCAAGGCCCTTATCGCCGGTTTGCTCGGCATGATTATCGCCGTTATTGGCACCGACGATATGTCCGGTAGCCTGCGCTACACCCTGGGTATGATAGAGTTAATCGACGGAATTGACTTTATGCCTGCCCTGATTGGCCTGTTCTCCATGATCCAGATGCTGGAACTTGCGGGGGCGCACAAACATAAGATAGATACGTCAATGCTGGATATAACCAGCAAAAAAGAACCCTTTCCCAAAGGCATCGCAAGAACATAACACTTGGCTCGGGCATGGGGACGCTCATTGGCATACTGCCTGGTGAAGGTGCCACAATCGCGGCGTTTATCTCTTATAATTTTTCCAAACGCATTTCAAAGTTCAAAGGCCTGTTTGGCAAGGGTAACCCCGAAGGCATCGCTGCGGCGGAAGCAGGCAACAATGGCTGCGTGGGCGGCTCGCTTGTGCCGACCCTAACGTTGGGCATTCCCGGAAATTCGGTCGCTGCGGCATTAATGGGTGCGTTCATTATACATGGCATGATACCCGGGCCGGAATTGTTCAATGAATATGCTGACAAAACATACCCATTCATCATTTCAATGTTTGTCGCAAATGGTGTGTTTCTGGTCATTGGACTTTTATTTGCACCCTACCTTGCGCGTATCGCCCTGGTCCCGCCCGCCATCATGGTCCCCGTGGTCAGCACCTTTGCGGTGCTTGGATCATACGCGCTGAACAACGCAGTATTTGACATCTATATGATGATCTCCTTTGCACTGGGCGGTTTGCTCCTGAAAAAGCTAGGCTTCTCACTGGAAGCTTTGATCCTTGGCCTTATTCTCGGACCTATCGCCGAAGGCGGTTTCACCCAGGGCATGATCATTGGTCACGGTTCCTCATTGATCTTTTTTGAAAGCTCTATCGCCAAGATTATGTGGGTGATTATCTTTGTCCTGCTGATCCCGCCGCTATATTCCTACATAAAGGTCATGCGGCGAGTCAAACAGGTAACATGAAATAATGGCAGGCACCTGATTAGGGGCTTAGGGCTCGCGAAATAATAAGCTCCAGTTTTTGGGCGTTAAGGCACCCGTCTGGCAAGGCGCAACAACGCAGGAATATTTATTATCTTTCAAGTTGTTGCAACGCAGTCAGACGGGATGGATCAGCGTCCAAAAACAGGGGGTTATTGTTTTGCGAGCTCTTAGCGTCCCCAACCCGTAGATAACACCAACTGCTGGGACACCCATAACTTCCTTGACATCGGCTCCAGAAGTTCTACGTATGTTCCCTAGCTCCTTACTTATCCAGTGCCGAAACGTTCAAGGAAAAAACATGTACCAATTCACTCACAAGACAAAAATCGTTTGTACGGTAGGGCCTGTATCAAACAGCCAGGAGGCCTTGGAACGGATGTTGGCGGCAGGCATGAATGTCGCCAGGTTGAACTTCTCCCATGGGGAGCTGGATATCCATGGGCGCAATATCAAAACCCTGCGGCGGGCCTCGTCCGCATGTAGCCGCCGGGTAGCGATCATGGCCGACCTGCCGGGGCCAAAAATGCGTATCGGGAGGTTGCAACAGGAACCTATACGATTAAGTTCGGGCGATCGTTTTACCTTGACTCCGGATGATATTGTGGGCGACATAACCAAGGTGTCAGTAACTGTCAAGGATTTGGCTCGGTTGGTGACTGTAAATGACCGTCTGTTTCTTAATGATGGGCTGATCTCTTTGAGGGTGGCGGAGATAGACAAAAACGATGTGGTGTGTGAGGTGTTGATCGGTGGTGAACTGCGTTCCCGCAAGGGGTTGAATCTACCCGGTATCGATCTTGGAGTTTCGGCCTTCACCGAAAACGATAACCGCTGTCTGGAGTTCGCCCTGAGCCATGGTGTGGATGCAGTCAGTCAATCGTTCGTGGCCACCGCCGGGGATATACTCAGGGTGCGCGAGCGCGCCCGTGAACTTGGCTATGCCCCGTTTATCATAGCCAAGATAGAGCGTTCCATTGCCCTGGAACATCTGGAAGAGATAATAGCGGCGGCGGATGGGGTCATGCTGGCAAGGGGCGACCTGGGCGTGGAGACACCCATAGCCAGCATGGCCGTGGTGCAGAAGGATCTGATAGCCCTGGCCAACGGGATGTGCAAGCCGGTAATCACCGCCACCCAGATGCTGGAATCGATGACCTACAATCCCCTCCCGACACGTGCCGAGGCCACCGATGTGGCCAATGCCATCCTCAACGGAACGGATGCGGTGATGTTGTCAGCCGAGTCCGCCATCGGCAACTATCCGGTGGAGTCGGTAGCGATGCTGGCAAGTATTGCGGCCGCGACTGAACCCACCATTAAGGTGCGGCGTGACCAGCGTCCACAGGATCCAGACATAGTGAAGAGTGTAATCGCCCGTAATCTTCAGCAGATGGTGAATAGTCTGAAACCGACAGCGGTGATGGTGCCCACCAGAAGTGGCTCCATGGCGCGGAATGTGGCCTCTTTCCGCCCCGCCTCTTGGATCACTGCCTTCAGTACCTGCGAAGAGACCTGTCAGGCCCTGCAGTTCTCCTATGGGGTTTTTCCAGTGCTGGTAGCGAATGAGTATCTTGACTGGACCAAATTTACCCGTGATTGGTTACGTCAGCATGGCATGAACAGCGGTTTTGCTGTAATGGCGCAGGGTTCATCACCGGAACGGCCAAACGCCAACCATCAACTTGATATATTTGATCTTGCGGTGGAGGATGATGCTTGATTAATGCACCATATTTGCTTTACATACAAGCCACTTAATACTATCTGATTTAATAAATCTAGTTTATCAAGAAAGAGCCAATATTTTCGCGTGAGCTACAGAGTGTAATACCATTAATTATTTCTATTTGAATAACCTCCGGCAGGGGTCAGCTATCAAGGGATGAGCGCTTAAGGAATTGCGATGCCAAGAAGAACACGGATGTATATACCAGAGCCTCCCTATTATATCATTCAGCGCGGCAACAACCGCGAGGCTTGTTTTATCGAGCCAGAGAACTATCAGTTCTATATTGAGCTTTGGCAAGAACTTTCCAAGCGGTATGGCGTTGATGTACCTGCCTATTGCCTATTGCCTGATGACCAACCATATTCATTTTCTCGCAACACCCTCAACTGAAACGGCGCTATCAAATACCATGAAGTGGTTGGAAGCGTTATGCACAGTACATAAACAAAAAATACAAGCGCACTGGCACGCTATGGGAAGGCCGGCATCGAGCAAGCTTGGTACAGCAGAATCGTTATTTGTTGACTTGTTACCGATATATTGAATTAAATCCTGTTAGGGCAGGCATGGTGTTAAGGTCGGAAGAATACCGGTAGTCAAATTATGGCAGCAATGGATGGGGAGATGGGAGTTGGATTACCCCGCATCAGAAATATTTCCGACTTGGTGGTGACCCGGTGGTGCATTACCATGCCTATCGTGAGTTGTTCAAGGTTCAGTTAAGCGAAGAGAATCTACACCTCATCAGAAAGGCCGCTCATTACTGCCAGCCGGTAAGTAATGACAGATTTAGAGAAGAAATAGAGTTGAAGTATGGGGTAAAGCTTGGTCAGATGATCCGTGGACGACCGCGTGAGAAAAGCCGAGAAGAGGAATTGTACAATAAATAATCCCTCCGTCCCCTTTTTGCTTGGCGACACCCTCGCCCACTCGGCACTTCTCGGCGTCGCCCTCGGCTTTCTTCTCGGCATCAACCTCAATCTGGCTGTGGTGGCAGTGGCCGTCACCATAGCCCTGCTACTGCTCGGCCTCCAGAGCAATCGGCAGCTGGCATCAGACACACTACTCGGCATCCTCGCCCACAGCGCGCTCTCCCTTGGCTTGGTAGTGATGGCCTTCCAGGAAAATGTACGCGTTGACCTGATGGGCTACATGTTCGGTGATATCCTTGCCGTCACAGCCACCGATCTGTTGTGGGTCTGGGGTGGGGGTGTAACGGCACTGCTGTTACTGGTGTTGATCTGGCGTCCACTACTGGCGCTGACCGTGCATGAAGAACTGGCCCGGGTGGAAGGGGTGGCGGTAACACGGGTGCAGCTGGTTTTTATGTTGATGATCGCCTTGGTGATAGCTGTGTCGATGAAGATCGTCGGTGTACTATTAATCACCTCTATGATGATCATCCAGCAGCGACGGCACGCCGTTTCAGCCGCACACCGGAACAGATGGCGGGGGCGGCGGCAGCCACCGGTGCTATCGCCGTATCCCTTGGACTGGCCAGCTCCTGGTATTGGGACACACCGGCAGGACCTTCAGTCGTAGTGGCGGCGGCACTGCTGTTTTCACTGAGCCTGCTGCCAATACCCAGAGGATGACAGCTTATAGAGTAAACTTGGCTACTCATCTGTTGATCTGAAAGCGTTGCCAGAGAGACCGTGGTAACTATCACCCTAAAGCAGGCATTAATGGAGTCTTGTGATGAAGAAAGAGAGGTACTGCGCCTACAACCCATTCACGAAACTCGTGATGAGCTATCGAAATCCGAAAAGACCACTACACAATCCATTGACAAGAGTTCCCGGGGTCTCAGTTCGCCGGTACATGCTGGACCAGCCGGCACTGCTGGCAGACGTCGAGCAGACGCACGGCTTGTATATTGTAGGTCACTGTAGTCCAGGCTCAAGTCAGATTTCGAGTGGTGGCGAGGATGACGAGAGCATAGATGCCGATGAGCTAGCTCGTCGGATAAGGGCGAACGGTCTACCACTTGATCGACTTAAAATGAAGCTTTGGGCGTGTAATGCGGGGAGGGGCACCCTCTTGCATCGGGCATTCGCGCGAAAGCTGCTCAGAAGCTTGCGCAGAGTCGGCTACAGTCAGATCGCTGTGGACGCCTATACCTTGACCCTGGGAAAGCGGCAGAACTTCGATGACGGTCTGTGGCACAACCGAGCGTACGGGAAGCAAGGCGAGCAAGTCAGAGCAAGCGCACATCGGAAGACGTTCCGTTGATGTATCGAATGAAGGTGCATCACGACTGATCCGCAGATGGTCTAATAGGGCATGACTGCGTATACGCTATCACTTAGCGCATGGCTGATTTGGTTGTAGCGCAGCAATCTATAGGGTGTCCATTATTGCTTTATGCACATATCAAACTGTTCTGCCAATTCTGGCGATGACTTTTTAGTAAACGCGACAATAGGCTGGTTTATATCACTCTTTTCACTAAACTTTAAAACTTCCCACCATATGCTTTAACTTGCCTGCAAGCTCTGCAAAATGTTCGCTGGCTTGAGCTGTTTCTTTGGAATCCAAGGTAGTCTGTGCTGCAATATTGGAGATACTGGCGATATTCTGCTGAATATCTTCTGCGACCGCATTCTGCTCTTCGGCGGCACTCGCCACCTGCTCATTGACCTCAGAGATACTCTCCACAGAGGTGGTAATGGCTCGCAATGATTCGCCCGCCAGTGAGACCTCATGCGCACCCTCCCGGGCACGCACCCTGCCCTTCTCCACCAAGGCAACAGCATTGCGTGCCGCACTCTGCAGACGCTCGATCATCTCCTGAATTTCAGTTGTCGAATCCTGCGTTCGTGCAGCCAGAGTGCGCACCTCATCCGCCACTACGGCAAAACCACGCCCCTGTTCTCCAGCCCGTGCCGCCTCGATTGCGGCATTCAACGCCAATAGATTTGTCTGATCAGCAATTCCACGAATCACATCCAGCACACCACCGATGCTCTCGCTATCCACCGCCAGTTTCTGAATCACATCTGCTGTAGTAACCACCTCATCGGCCAGTTCATTGATGTGTTTCATTGTGCTCATTACTACATTGAGACCCTTACCGGTCTCCTCACGGGCGTTGCGGGTTGCATCGGCCGCCTCGACGGTATTTCTTGCGACCTCCTGTACAGTAGTCACCATCTGTTGCATAGCGATGACGATGTGGTCCGTCGCAGCCTGTTGCTCTCTAATACCGGCTCCCGTCTTCTCTGTCACCATATAGGTCTGTTCTGCAGCGGAAGAGAGCAGTTCAGAAACCCCACGGATTTCCAGCACCATATCCTGAATCGCCTGTATAAACGAGTTGAACCAGTGTGACAGTTCACCCAATTCGGTACCCTTCTGCTCACTCAATCGTTGAGTAAGATTCCCTTCTCCTTCAGCGATATCATGTAGATGCGCAATAACCTGTCCCAGAGGGCGCTTAATACTTAGCGTAATCAAGAACCCAAGTACTAGCGCCAAAACCAGCCCCCCGACAATAACAACCAAAGAGGCAAGCGTTGCACTGTTAGATGCTTGACTTGTGCCCGACAGAGCACTGTTTTGAATATTCCAGCCTACATGCTCAACTTCATCTAGAAGGATAATAATCTCTTCTGCATTGGCATCTGCCGCCGTATCCAAACTATGTTGCTGAACGGCTGCGGCATCAGATTGGATATTGTTACTAAAGCCCAACAAAACCAGATCATGGATCTGTTCTACTCTTTTCATCAATAGATGGTCGTGCACACGCTCAACATCCGTGAGCAGCTTTTTAAGCTGGTCGATCACTTGCTTCCCGGCCAGTTGTCCGGATTGCTCATTGAGGATGCCGTGCATCTTCACAATCAGTGCAGCGAGCTCTCCTTTCCGGGCTTGTGATGCCTGCCAAAACGACTCCATCTCCCCCTTATCTTCGGAGCTCAGCATCTCCATAATGTATAGTTGCTGAGAACGGATAGCCATTTTCATCTTCATGGCTGTACCGATAAGAGGTGCAGAACTGATAACCTTCTCTGACTCTTTGTTGATCTGATTCATACCCTGATAGTTGACACCACCAACCACTAGAATAACGACAGCAAGCAGGCCAAAACAGGCCACCAGTCTTGCCATAATTGAAATATTATTTAGAAAACCCATAGACTCTCCATACCCTCACTTCTACCGTCTGAACCGCCTCTCTAATTCTGCCGTAAAATCTGGTCAAATTGGGCTCAACCCCCGTAATAGTGGATTGATTGACTGATCGCTAAGGCCCGCACCCTGCAAAAGGCTGCCAGCCTGACACAAGCCGACACTCAATAGCGTGATACCAAACACTATTTACTGCAACTTGAGACAATTTCACAATGATCAACATCTCACATAAGAACCATAGTTTTGCTAGCGGCTGCTTATCGATTTTATTAAATACGGACTGCCATACTTTGCTCTACATTCAGAGTCCCATTTCCCCTTTCACCGCATTGAAATACTCCATGGAAAGAGCCAGTTCATCCATGGTATGAGCGGCGGATATCTGAGTACGAATACGTGCCTTACCATCAGGCACAACCGGGTAGGAGAAGGCAATAACATAGACCCCCTTCTCCAACATTCTGGCGGCAAACTCTACCGCAACAGATGCATCGTAGAGCATGATCGGGCAGATAGGGTGACTGCCGGGAAGGATATCAAACCCATGCTCACTCATTCCCTGACGGAAGAAGCGGGTATTCTCTTCGAGCTGGTCATGCAGTTCACTGGAACGACCAAGCAGTTCCAGTGCCTTGATCGCTCCCGCCACTACCGGTGGCGCCAAGGTATTGGAGAAGAGGTAGGGGCGCGAGCGCTGACGCAGTAGTTCAACGATTTCACGGCGACCACTGGTATAACCGCCACCGGCCCCACCCAGCGCCTTGCCCAGGGTGCCGGTGGTGATATCCACACGATCCACACAGCCGCGGTATTCGTGAGTGCCACGCCCACGCTTGCCGACAAGCCCAACGCCATGGCTATCGTCGAAATGAACCAGCGCATTGTACGCGTCCGCCAGATCACAGATGTGGTCAAGTTGGGCGATAGTGCCATCCATAGAGAAGACACCATCGGTTGAGATCAGCTTAAAGCGTGCACCGGCGGCATCCGCCGCCTTTAGTTGTCCCTCAAGATCATCCATATCACTGTTGTGGTAGCGGTAGCGTTTTGCCTTACACAGACGGATACCATCAATAATTGAGGCGTGATTCAGCTCATCTGAAATCACTGCATCCTCCGCTCCCAACAAAGCTTCATATAGCCCACCATTGGCATCGAAACAGGAAGGGTAGAGGATAGTATCCTCTGTACTGAGAAACTCACTCAGCTTGGCTTCCAGTCGCTTATGAATTGACTGGGTGCCGCAGATAAAGCGTACCGAAGCAAGGCCATAACCCCACTCGTCAAGCCCTCGGCGGGCCGCCTCCACTATTTCAGGATGCTGGGCCAGCCCAAGGTAGTTATTAGCACAGAGGTTGATTACCTGTGGATGACCAGGCACATCCACATGACTTCCCTGAGGGGTGGTAATGATGCGTTCATCCTTATAGAGCCCGGCACTACGAATAGTCTCAAGCTGCTGTTGCAGATGTTGTTTGAAATCTTGGTACATAGCAGACCCCTTCAACTCTCCCAATCGAGAATTACCTTACCTGACTCACCCGTGCGCATCACATCGAAGCCCAACTGAAACTCATCAGCGGAAAAACGGTGGGTAATGATTGGAGAGATATCCAGACCACTATCGATCATTACCGACATTTTGTACCAGGTTTCATACATCTCACGACCATAGATCCCTTTGATGGTGAGCATATTGAACACCACCCTGTTCCAGTCGATGGTCATCTCTTCAGAGGGGATCCCGAGCATGGCAATCTTGCCGCCATGGCACATATTGTCGAGCATGGCGGCAAATGCCGAAGGGTTACCCGACATCTCCAGAGCGATATCAAAGCCCTCATCCATTCCCAACTCCTGTTGCACATCCTCCAGCCGTTCACTACGCACATCCACTGTACGGGTAGCTCCCAGCCGTGACGCCAGGTTGAGCCGGTAGGGGTTGATATCAGTAATCACTACATGACGTGCTCCAGCATGGCGGCAGACCGCCGCTGCCATGGCACCAATGGGACCGGCACCGGTGATCAGTACATCCTCACCTACCAAATCATATTTAAGTGCGGTGTGGACGGCGTTGCCGAAGGGATCGAATAGAGCAGCAATATCCAGATCAGTTGCCGGGCGGTGCTCCCAGACGTTGGACATCGGCAGTGCCACATACTCAGCAAATGCACCCTGGCGGTTAACACCAATACCGCTGGTATGGGCACAGAGGTGGCGGCGACCGGCCATACAGTTGCGGCAGCGTCCACACACCACATGCCCCTCACCGGAGACAATTTCTCCCACTCTAAAGTCATTGACGTTATCGCCCACCGCCACGATCTCGCCGACAAACTCATGCCCCACCACCATCGGCACGGGGATGGTTTTTTGTGCCCAGCGTCCCAGTTGTAGATATGGATATCGGTACCACAGATGGCGGTACGCTTTACTTTGATCAACACATCGTTGATACCGATGGACGGCACCGGCACCTGCTCCATCCAGATGCCCTCTTCAGGTTTTGCTTTCACCAGCGCCCGCATAGTTTCCATTTTACCACCGACCTTTTTTCGTTATTCAACGTCGAAGTGCAGTACCCCTTCTCCCCACCCTATCAGACATCACCCTCACCATTGAACTAGGACAGCCCAGCTCCCGTTCAAGTATAGGCTGATTCATCACCCTATTCTGTACCGCTC